>Ga0233429_1003674_pt1 | contig 14222 bp, 13 predicted proteins | sample SI_118_April2016_3_FD_179879 | JGI IMG/M metagenome (GOLD analysis project Ga0233429, IMG submission 179879) | Seawater microbial communities from Saanich Inlet, British Columbia, Canada - SI_118_April2016_135_MG | ecosystem: Environmental > Aquatic > Marine > Inlet | place: Canada: British... | reverse complement strand
CAGAGAGCGGATCTATCCACTGCGTCTGTTTGCGCGTGGTCCCACTTACAAATTCTGGGGACTCTTCGAATCGGACATCCATCTGTTGGGTGTCGACGGGGGGGGGACGCTGTTTCTGCTGGGGACCGATTCGGTTGGCCAGGATCTGCTGACGCGGATCATCTACGGATCCCGCATCTCCCTGACGGTTGGACTGATTGGTGTGACCCTGAGTTTCATCTTCGGCCTCTCTATCGGTGCTGCGTCTGGCTACTATGGCGGCTGGATCGACAACATGATCCAGCGCATGATCGAGGTGTTGCGCTCCTTCCCATCGATTCCACTGTGGATGGCGCTGTCGGCGTCGTTGCCCGCATCGTGGTCACCGCTGCAGGTCTACTTCGGCATTACGGTGGTCTTGTCGTTCCTCGGCTGGACGGGTCTGGCGCGTGTCGTGCGTGGTAAGATTCTGTCACTGCGCGAGGAGGATTACGCGACGGCGGCCTTGTTGGCCGGCGCCTCGCAGCGTCGAGTGATGCTGCGTCATCTACTGCCGGGATTCACCAGTCACATCATTGTGTCACTGACGCTGACGCTGCCGAATATGATTCTTGGTGAGACGGCGCTGAGTTTTCTCGGTCTGGGTCTGCGGCCGCCGATCACCAGTTGGGGTGTGTTGTTAAAAGAGGCGCAGAGTGTGCAGGCCGTGGCACTGCATCCGTGGCTGCTGACGCCGGCGATCATCGTCATCATTGCTGTACTTGCCTTCAACTTTGTGGGAGACGGTCTGCGTGATGCAGCCGATCCGTATTCAAGATGACGACTGATTCCCATAAGAATTCTCAAGCTGATCCGCTGATCACCATCGAGGGACTGGCGACACACTTCTTCCTCGATGAGGGCACGGTTCGTGCCGTGGACGGTGTCGACTTATCCGTGCCACGTGGCAAGACCCTGTGTGTCGTCGGCGAGAGTGGTTGCGGCAAGAGTATCACCGCGTTCTCCTGCATGCGGATGATCTCTGCACCGGGGCAGATCGTGGAGGGCACGATCACCCTGCACCATCCACCGGGGCAGTCGGTGCGGCTCACCGACCTTGACGAGGATGGCGAGCAGATGCGGTCGATTCGTGGCCGGCACATTGCCATGGTCTTTCAGGAACCGATGACGAGTCTGAGTCCTGTGCACACGGTGGGGCGCCAGATCGACGAAGCGGTGCGGCTGCATACGGACAGTGACAAGAAACAGGCGAAGGAACACGCCATCGCCATCATGCGGCGCGTGGGGATTCCCAATCCGGAGGGTCGCTACGATCAATACCCGCACGAGCTGAGTGGTGGCCTGCGGCAGCGGGCGATGATCGCCATGGCATTGTCCTGCGAGCCGACGCTGTTGATCGCCGATGAACCGACGACGGCTCTCGATGTCACAATTCAGGCGCAGATTCTCAAGCTCATGCGGCAACTGCAGGCGGAACTTGGCATGGCGATCATGCTGATCACCCACGATCTGGGTGTGGTGGCACAGATGGCGGATGAAGTGGCCGTCATGTATATGGGACGCGTCGTCGAGTATGGGCCCGTGGAGGCAATCTTCGCCGATCCGCGCCATCCCTACACACAGGCGCTATTGCGTTCGCTACCGGGTACACACACCGAAGATCGCAAGGGTGAGCTGGAAGTCATCGAGGGAACCGTGCCCGATCCTTTCGATCCGATCGGGGGTTGTGCCTTCCATCCGCGCTGTCGTGAAGCACAGGTGGGTCGCTGTGATGTTGGCGGACGGCCACCGCTGCGAGCTGTTTCTGAGGAAGAGACCGGGACGCATCAGACGGCGTGTCTGCTGCAGCATCCAGAGGTCAGCGATGGCTGAATTTCGCGAGCCTGAATCCGGAAAACCAGCGTCACGCGAGCCACTGCTGCGTGTAGAGAATCTGACGAAACACTTCCCCATCACGAAGGGCTTCTTCAACAAAGAAGTGGCGCGGGTGAAGGCGGTGGACGATGTCAGCTTCGAGGTATTCGAAGGGGAATGCCTGGGCATCGTCGGAGAAAGTGGTTCGGGCAAAACGACGGTCGGTCGCTGCATTCTGCGGGCGATTCATCCAACCGGTGGAGAGGTCGAGTTTCGCGTCGACGGCGAGATGATCGATGTGGCGCACGCCGACTCGCACCAGTTGAAGCAACTGCGCAAACACATGCAGTTGATCTTCCAGGATCCCTATGCGTCGCTGAATCCGCGCATGACTGTCTTCGATATCGTCGGCGAGCCGTTGTTGGTGAATGGCATGAGCAACCGCGGCGAACGTGAGCAGCGGGTGCGCGAACTGATGGCGCAAGTAGGGCTGAATCCGGCGCACCTGCGGCGATATCCGCATGCATTTTCAGGCGGTCAGCGGCAGCGAATCGGGATCGCTCGTGGTCTGGCTCTCAACCCGCAGCTGATTGTCGCCGACGAGCCCGTGTCGGCGCTTGACGTGTCGGTGCAGGCGCAGATTCTGAATCTGCTGCAGCGACTGCAGTCGGAGCTGGGCCTCACCTACATCTTTATCGCCCACGATCTGAGTGTGGTGCGGCACATCTGTGATCGCGTCGCGGTAATGTATGTGGGCAAGATCGTCGAACTTGCCGAGGTGGGGTCCTTGTTCGATGCGCCGCTGCACCCCTATACGGAGGCGCTCCTGGCGGCGGTACCTCTACCTGATCCAACCAAACGTTCCGACCAGGCTGAGTTGGCGGGCGAAGTTGCCGATCCATCCGATCCGCCCCCTGGGTGTGCCTTTCACCCGCGCTGTCCCTATGCTGAGGCTCGGTGTGGCAGCGAGATCCCGCAGTTGCGGGAGACAGCACCTGGTCGCTGGGTCAGCTGCCATCGCGCCGAGGAACTGTCGCTTGGCTCCGGGGCCAACCCTTCCGTCGACGACGCATAGCGACCCTGACGAGCGATTCTGATGACGACGACAGGATCGAAATGGCTGCATGGCTGGCTCGTGGGGGCCGATGGTCTGCACTCAAGCGAGGATGCCAGCGACTGGCAGCTTGTCGGTGGCACGGGACACCCCGTACATGATCTGATCCGCCGACCGGAGGATCTGTTTTGCGCCACCATGTTTGGTCTGTGGCAGGTCCGAGATTCCCGGCAGGCTGATTCCCCACAGGCCGACGAACCCTCTCCTTGGTTGCAGCTGCATGACGAGACGCTGACGGAGATTCTCGGCATTGCGCCGGATGAGGGTGATCCGGGTGTCGTGGCGGTATCTCCCTACGGACTCGCCTTTGGTGCGCAGGTCGACGGCGTGCATCGTTGGCAGAGTCGTTGTGATGGTCTGACGCTGAACGAACGATTCAGCAGTGCCGTCCTGCCGCACCCTCTTGCCCCTGGACACTGGATCGTTGCTACCGAAGACGGTGTGCGCATCTACTCAGACTCAGATGGTCAGACGCAAGGGCAGTGGGAAGGCACCGATCTCACGGGTCTGCCCTGTCGCGCGCTGCTATACGCCCATGATCGTCTGTGGGCAGCTACCGACGGTGGTGGCATCTGGCGCTCCGATGATGGCAGCAGTTGGCGGCGAGCCGGTACTGGAACAGACGAGGAGAGTGTGTTTGCCCTCGGTGCCACAGCGGATGGGATTCTTGCCGGTACTCTGCGCGGCATCTGTTTTGGAGACGGCGAGTCACGCTGGCAGCGCAGTGGGCCGAGTCTGCTCGTCTCAGCTGTGGCGGCTCACTGTGATGACGACCGAATCTGGTTGGCGGGTGCGACGCCGGGTGGTCTGTGGCGCAGCGAAGATGCCGGTGCCACCTGGGGCCAGACGGGGAACTTCGACAGTGTGCGTGTGATCCTTCCGCCGATCAGCGGACATGGGAAAGTCGGACATGACTGAAGCAACATACCGTCAGCAGGTCGACGCTCGGGGGCAGCAGATTCTGCAGGCCTGCTACGAGCGCGGGAGTCATCTCTCCCTTTGGAGTTTCCATGCGGCCCTTGCCTGTGGTGGAGACGCTGACGATCTGGTCGCCGTGGCAGAGCGCTATCACGAGCCGGGTCCCTTCAGCATCATTCCCGGCATCGTGCTGCTGAATCGCTGGCCGGAGCAGATTCCATCCGCCGCTGAACATCACATCAAACAGATGTTCACTCACAGCATGCAGCAGCGGGGGAATACGGAAAACCACTGGCTCATGTTCTACGTGGGAAATCTGCTGGCAGCAGAGCGTTGGGCAGATGAACCAATCTTCTGGAATGGTCTGCCTCCAGCGGTGATGCATGCCGAGGCGAGTCGGTGGATCTTGGGGATGATCGCCCGCATGTCGACGATCGGCCACTACGAATACGACTCGACGGGATACCACACGGAACACTTTGTCCCCTACCTTGCACTGGCCGAATACGCACATGATCCACTGGTGCGTGCGCAGGCGGCCAAAGCGGCGCAGCTGTTGTTGGTCGATATGGCGTTGGAATACTTCCACGGTGCGTATGCTGGTGGCCACAGTCGCGAAGGCAACGTCAACACATGGACGGAGATCGGACCCGGCCAGGTGCTCAACTATCTCTACTTCGGGGACGAAGAATTCGAGCCGGATCGACACTGCCACGGATTCGCCATCCCAGCAGCGGCGGCGGCCTTTCGTCCACCTGCGCTGCTGGCGCGCATGGCTCTCGATCGTGATACGCCACATGTGGTGCGCAAGACGAAACCACCGCGAGCCGTCTATCGACACGTGCAGCACACACCAGGTGTGGTGCGAAAATACACCTGGATGAGTCGGTCCTTTGCGTTGGGCTCGACGCAGACCGGCCTGACGGAGGCACCGGCCGGTCCCATCGATCTGACATCCTGGGATCTGACCTGGCAGGGAGCACGGAACCGTGCAAAGATCTGCTGCAACCACCCCTATCGTTCGGCGCGTCGCTTCAGTGCCTTTCTACCAGAACTGCCGCAGCGTGTTGGTCGAGCGGTTGGTTCCGTGAAACCGCATCTGCAGGTGCCTGACCGTCTCTTTGGTGCCTCGCCCTATGAGCGCATGATGCAGCACGAGGGCACGATCATCGTGCTCTATCAGATTCCCGCCGCCGACGAAACTCCCTATGTCAATTGCTTTCTACCCAAGGGTCACACTTGGTGCGAGAGAGATGGATGGATCCTGTGTGATTTTGGTGATTTCTATGCGGGCGTGCGGCCGATCGGTTCGTACCGATGGGAGGACATTTATGAGGCCGGCCCCTATGGCAATTGGCTTGAGGGGTGGCTGCTGCGCATCTCAGATCTCAAGGCAGGTCTTGTCCTGGAAGCAGTCGAGAAGGAGCAGGTTGGTGGATTCGATGAGTTCTGCCAGATGCGGGGTTCGGCACATCTCGATCTGAGTCAGTGGCGCGAAGGAGGATCGGTCTGTGTCGATTCGCTCAATGGGTCGAACCTGCAGATGACATACGACGGGCGGCATTGTGTAGATGGGCAGGATATCGACTATGACGACTATCCACTATTTGGCGGACCTGGCGTGGATGCGCCTCTAGGAAACGGCAAGTTTCGTGTCACCCATGGTGGCGACGAGTTGACGCTGGACTTCGGCGCTGACCAAGCCAAGGAATTCACACCCATGCGGGTCATTGGATGACCAGAATAGAGCGAGGGAGACGCCTTGCGCCGGCTTGGTCGAAGTAAGTTCGACGACTAATGTTGTGCAATTGCCACCCAGAGTGAGTCTCGCCGTCTTCAGGCCGCGCGGCATCACCCATCATCCTCTCCATCGGAGTACTGACACATGAGTATGTCGCGACGATCCTTTCCCGCCCGTTCGTTCTTGCTGCTGGCCATTGCCGCCTTCAGTCTCCCGGTAGTCGCAGAGGATGAGAAGCCAGCCTACATAGATGCTACAGTGGCTGCCGCTGATCACTACAAGTTGCTCTCACAGGAAGGTGACTTGCGAGTGATTCAGATGGAATTGCCCGCCGGCGAGCAGGACAATCTGCATTCTCACCACAACGAGACTGTGTATTTTCTCTCAGGCGGCAAGGCGATGATTCACGTAGGGGATCAGGTTGTGAACGCCGAAATACCTGACGGCCATGTGATGCATCACGGCCCCTGGACGCACAGCGTCAAGAATGCAGGTGAGGCAGCGATTCGAGCGATCATCGTCGAGCAGATGGGTATGTCGTCCATTGAGCCGATGGAAGGTTATGTGGATGCCACCGTTGCAGCGGCTGATAACTACTCGCTACTGTCCGCAGAGGGCGCGATGCGAGTGATCCATATGAAGCTCGGACCAGGTCAACGTGACAAGAAGCATTCGCACTATGGTGAGACGGTGTATTTCATCTCCGGTGGCAAGGTCAAGATTCACGTGGGAGACCAGATCGTCGACGCAGAGATTCCCGATGGGCACGTGATGCACCATGGTCCCTGGACACACAGTGTGGAGAATGTTGGGGACAAGGCGGTGGAGGCGATCATTTTTGAATTGGTGCCGGTGATGCCGATGGAGGATCACGATCACGATCACGGTCATGACCATGATGATGGTGACGGCGACCATGATGGATGAGCAGTAGGTCGATACCGACACAGAAGCAGTTAGTAGAAAAGGCCTGTTGTCACGCGTTTAGCGTGCAACAGGCCTTTTTTGTGTTCAGCCTACAACTCTTGGTTCTGGGAGGTTACGTGGAGTGGACCCTAGGCATAGCGTTGGGAAAAGACTTCAACGGCTGTGCGAACGGTGGTCATCGCCAGATCAACGCGCCCGTCGAAGGTGCCGAACATGCCCATCTCTGTGCCAAAGGCCAGGCCATAGGTGCGCGAGGCGAAGTCCATCAGATTGAAGCCTTCGCCGCGCTTTGTGGCGTCGAGCCAGCAAGCGCCCGGCTCCGAGGTGTCGAACCAATTGCCGAGGGCTGATACGTCTTCGTCCCGTGCCAATTCTGCACCAGAGGCACTGATCGCCTGGATGATGGCGGTCGCAGCCTTCTGCTCCCACTCCTCGTTGGTGGGGTCAGGCTGTCGTCGTGCCGACAGAAAATAGCGGTCGTCCATCAATTGCGATTCGTGCAGATCGAAACTGATTCCTGGACGGATACGAGCCATCAGATCTCGCGTGCCACGAGGTTCAACGGGCGACCACGGTGTATCGTGGAAGCGGTTGATGTGCAGGATCTCTCCCTCCAGCGAGATGATCAAGGTATAGGCGCGGCCAAAATCACCCGTGCCGGCGACACCCGTCTGCCCAGGTGTCATCCAAACACGGCGACCTCGTAGAGGCGCGATGGCTTCAGGCTGCTCGGAAGCCAACCGCTGCAGCCGCTGATAGAAGTAATACTGCGGACAGGCGCGACCTGAACCCGGTCGAGCACTGGCGTAGCCATACTCGCCGATCAGCGACAGAGTCAGATCGTCCTCCTCGAAAAGCACCTCACCATCGCGCAGGATCGTCTCGACGTGATCGAAACTGTCGATGGTCGGTGTCGTACCCAGGCCGAGGGACAACACGTGCGCGAAGCCTTGCATGCCCACAGGATCCCGCGTCGGAATCACGTGTACCTGGTGATCGGTCTCCAACTCGTCGATGCAGGCAACGGCGGCACTGACACCCGCCTGCTCCGTGGAGTGTGATCCGGCGGTGATGAAGATGGCTGGCAGCTTGTCACCGCCACCACGAGCCACGACCAGAGGCGAACCATTCACTGTGTGACCGAGCACTTCCACCGACTGAGCGCGGCGCTCTACGTCGGCGAGGAGTTCCTCGTGTGTCCAGTAGATCTGTGCCATCGTGTCAGGCCGTTACATAGCTACGCAGGTCAAATGGATTCGACCAGGCCTTGTTGCCCGTCGCATCGATGATCTCGAAGCGCACCCACTTGGCATTCTTGCGCAGGGCGAAGGTCGCCTGTGTGAACAGATTGCCACCCTCGCGGTATTCGGTACCATACGCGTCCTGCACGGCGTGAATGCGCTGCGCCTCGCTGCACGTCACATTCACTTCACTGCCATCGGGTGCTACTTCGATGGAGTGGATCTCGGGGCCCGTTGTGCCATAGCTGGCACCTGTCGCCAATGCTTCGAGCACGGCCTCGGTCGTACGCTCTTTGACCCGCGCCATCGTCCACGACTCGTAGGTGTCACGGTTGTCTTCAGGGGCGCCATGGGTGTCGTCGTTGGCGAGACAGGGGTAGACGCGATCCTCGAGGCTCATCCAGTCGTCCCAGTGCACGGCGCCTTCGCCGCGTCCCATGAAGCGGCACGTGCTGTTGAAAACCTCGATGCCGGCAAAACCCTTCAGTGGCAGTGTGTCACGGATGATGTTGATCGAACTCCAGTGGGGATGGGCGAGCCACACTTGACCACCCTGCTCGTTGACGTTGTCGATCACATGCTGCGGCGGCATCGTACCGCAGGCCATGTCTTCATGAATGTTGAGACAGATGAAGTGATGGACCTGGCCGCCGAAGGGATTCGCCGGATGCAACTCGGCGCCTTCGATGAGGACGAAATCCTTCGGCACATTGACGGAACTGACGGGTGTGATCTTGCGATGGTCAGAGAGGCAGAGAAAATCGTAGCCCTGGGCGACGTATTGATCGAGTCGCTCCTGCGGTGCGACGCGGCCATCTGAGTTTGTCGTGTGACAATGAAGATTGCCCTTCACCCAGAAATAGCCGTCGCTGTCGGAGAGGGTATAGGGGTCCGTGAGCGGGCGCGGTGCGTCGGCCATTTGTCGGCTCCTGTCAGGTGAGAGAGTTTTGTTCTGAGACGACGGAAGATAGGGGAGGGGAATAGAGGCGGCCAGCGACGCCTTCGAAAGGGCCTTAGTGACTCAATAGTGCGCGCCCCGTTCCTGCCCGGTGACATTGCCCTTGGTGTAGGCCTCGCGGAACAATGACTGCCGCAGGGGCGGCATGGCATCCAGGAGCTCCTGACTCGGTTTGGACGTCGACCAGCGGCTGTTCACGTCGTTGTAGGCATTGAATAGAGCGACCCGATCTCGATCTGGATTCACCCACGGCACACCGCTGTGACTGACTGCTTCGGTGAAGAACAGGACAGAGCCTGCGGGACAGGAATAGGTGTCCCATAGGGGAGACTCTGGTGAGTAGGCAGACTCTGGTGCCGTAAAAGCGGCCTTGTGGCTGCCACTGATGAATAACGTGCCGCCGTCGCCTTCCTCTATCTCATTCAATTCCCACACGACACGGGTGAGACCACTATGTGCTTTGCCCGCCTGGCAGTGATACATATGACCATCACCGGGCATACGGAAAAAGCCACTGCCATTGTGAGGGTGGAATTCGAAGGGCTTCTCGTCGTCCGTGGATCTCAGACCTGGAAAGCTCATCTCCATGCGAAACCCATAACACTCCTCTGATGCCAGATAGGGTGTGCACAGAAACTCGTTCATGAAACCGACGACGACAGGATGGTCCATCAATGGCTGTAGTGGGGCACCGAAGATGGTCTGCTGCTGTTCGGGCAACGACTCACGATCGCGACCGAGGCGATAAATGAAATCCCGTATCGGTCCGATCTCCGCAGCGGACAGGACCCCTGGTATCATCAACCAACCACGCATGTCAAAGATGTACTTCTGCTCATCCGTTAAGGGCACGATGGGCAGGCCATCGGCATTGGTCCGAGGCAGTACCTGCACCCCCTCAAGGGGGCGGCCCATGTCCTTGCCAAACAGTGATGGTTCCATCCTCATGATCCTTTCTCATCAAGAGCAGCTACGGCATCCTGTTGGGCGTCGACAAGGGCACCCTTGAGCATGGCCATCGGCTCGCCGACACAGAGAAAATGGAAGCCTTCGCGTACCATCGTCGGACCGTCACCGATACGCCACATAGCTTTGCCGGCGGCTTCCCCTGCAGCATGAATACGGCGGATCGCGGCCATCATGTCAGGGTGCCCGAGCTGGGCGCCCACACCCAGTTCCATGGACAGATCGTAGGGTCCGATCGCTATCGCAGTTGTGATCTCGTGTGCGGCGATCTGATCGACATTCTCAAGGCCCAGACGCGATTCGATTTGAGGCAACACGATGAAGTCGTCCTCGACCTGCTGCTTCCAGCTGTCGTAGCCGAAATCCGAGACCCAGTAGTTGCCCGGACCACCCGGACGACGACGGCCACGGGGTGGCATCCAGATGCTGTCGCGTACCCGGTCGAGCTGCGATACCGTTTCCACTGTTGGCAGCAGTAGTCCACAGGGCCCCCGATCGATGGCGCGGCGAATCGTCGAGGTCTCCGTATCGATCGGTCGGATCAGAACAGGGAAGTCGAGCTGACGTCCAAGAGCACAGACAGCGGCGACCAGATCATCCGAGTGCGTCCCATGTTCCTGATCAGCGATCAGATAGTCCATCTGCGCCAATTGCAGGAACTCGATCAACTGCGGCCACAATAGATCCGTGGCGAGCACTCCCGTTGTGATCTGCTCTGCAGCGACTTTCTGCATCAGTTGACGAGCTGCTTTCATTGTAGTTCCTCAGTTTCTGATCTGGTGGTATGGGCAATCGGCTGGTGACAGACAGTGGATGACGTCGGGCGCACCATTCTAATGCAATCGTTTGACGGGGTCGAAACACATTCGTTCTATGCTGGTGTGCTGACAAGAGACCGATCGAAAGGACGACATTGATCTCACGCGAAACGACAATGAAGCGGGTCGTACTGGTGCGCATTGCACCAGGCGAAGACATCCTGCTGGGTCTGCGCCAAGCGGTGGTCGACCACAGTATCAGTAATGGACTGTTTCTGACGGGCTTCGGCTCGGCGAGCCAGTCTCACTTTCACGTGGTGATGAGTAACGAGTTGCCACCAAAGGAGAGTTATCCCAAGAGTATCCAACCTCTGGATATCTGCTCTTTCAATGGCTACGTGCTCGATGGCAAGGTGCATTGCCACATCGACTTTTCGGATGAGCGCAATGGTTTTGGCGGACACCTGGAAGAAGGCACCCTGGCACTGACCTTCGCCAACATCGCCATCGGTGAGATTGAGGACAGTGTGCGTATCGCCGGCTGGGATACCATTGCCGATGAACAAGACCTGTAAGTGACAGACTCTATGAGAGCGAGAGTGAAGGAGACGTTTTGAGCGATACGGAAAAGGCGATTCAGGAAATCGATGTCTACGGATTCACGGTCCTGGAGAGTGTGATCAGCAGCGACGAAGCAGCGGCGATGCGGGAGGCACTCATCGTTTGCATGGAAGAGCATGGCACCGACTCAAATCATCGTGGCACAGCGGGTCATGTATCGAATCTGCCGACGATGGACAAGATCTTCTGGCCGACCATCGACCATCCGCGCACGCTGCCGATTCTCGAACATTTTCTGGGGACAAATCTGATCCTCGGCTCCCTGAATTCGCGCATTGTGCGGCCCGGTGATGGCCTGCAGGGGCTGCACAGCGACATCCCTGAGTCGATGCTCAATATGGTGTCGCCCATCATGCTGAATACGGTGTGGATGCTTGATGACTTCACGGAGCAGATGGGCGCGACACGGGTGATTCCGGGGACGCATCGATCAGGTCTGGTACAGCCGCCTGAGGGGCTTGAGCTCAAGCACGTTGTCACGGCGCTGGCACCGGCAGGTTCGGTGCTGGTCTTCAATGGCCAGACGTGGCATGGCGGCGGGGCAAACAATGCCGACAAGAATCGACACGCTCTATTTGGTCACTACCGCAAGCACATGTGTGTCTTTCAACTTGATCCACATGATGGCTTTCCGCCCGAGTGGTATGACGATCTCAATGACCGGCAAAAGCAGCTGATGAGAATGCAGAGGGGCGTGGGTGAGCTACACGCAGCGGACGCACACTTCCGCTAGTAGCAACCACGATCGCGACTTGAATTCGGTCGGTCACGGGACGCTCCAGCTCATCTGTCGCTGCCATGTTTGGTTCCATCCCTGCCAACGGGAAGGATGTCGGCCGCAGGCGTCGCACCGGGCTCAGGCATGGGGCCCCCCGCAAGACTGGCAGCACCTGGTCTTGGTGTGTGTGGGCGGCGCCGCAGACTCAAGGGCGGCTCGTAGGATATGTCGAGATGGGGGGTTTCAATCTGTGTGCCCTGCCGGTCGTGGGAAATCATGACCGCTTCGAGAACGCCTGTTGTCAGCAAGGTGCGCTCCACAGGACTCTGCGGCACGCCGTCGAGAAAGAAATCTTCAATTGCCAGTCCGAAGTAGCTGAAGTGGGCGTGATTGGGACCGAGGTCGGTGTGGTATTCGAAAGCGTCCAGGGTACTGCCTCGCCGCGAAGCATAGGCAGACTTGCTCACATAGCCTGAGTCGCCCAGCATCAGGACGACGCCTCTGAATCCGTCATTGTAGTCCAGCAGGAACACGTGTGGGTCTACCACCTGATCGCGCTCCAGTCGATCGGGTCCCGGATCCATTGCTGCCAGCGCCGCATCGGCCAGATCTGTTGACCAGGTACCGGCATCGGCGGCACGCCAGACATCATCACCTGACAAGCAGGTGACGGTCCGTACACCGGACTCGCCTCCCGAACGACGCTCGACCTGACACTGCAGCGCCTCCAGACCATGGAAGCCATACCGTTCGAGCATGTGGAAGCTGATACTGAGGGCCTCGTCGAGTGCTTCGCCCAAGGGGTGATCATAGTCAGGCTGCCGCCACGTAACAGGGATCGATGACCCGGCCCAAAGAGGAATCCGCAGGCGTCGTGCCTCGTTGCACATCCAGGAGGCATCCTGCCATCTGTACGCCAGGTGTTTGTCCGTGAATACGGGAATCGGATGTCCAGCTTCGGCAATCACCGCACAGACCTGTTCGAAGAACCACCGCCGCGGCAACATCTCCTGACCGAGGGCGGTGAGAGGGTAGTCGCCATGTTCGCCAATGATGAGGACCGCATCCACATCGAGCTCGGTACCACCGTGTGTCAGGGCGGCGCGGATACTACTGAAGACGGGGATGTCGTATTGGTGTGCCAACTGCAGGCCCACATCTCGATCGTGGATCTGATCCAGGTAGATCGACACGACCTGTGTGCGTGGTGCGATCAGGCCTTCGTCGGTGGCGAAGCCTGTCAGAAATTTCGTCGCCAGGACACCGGCGTGGCTGTTGGGAAACCAGGTGGTGGCGATGATGGCAATGCGCAGGGGATCGGCCAAGGCAGACTCTTCAGCTCACGAGGAGGAAACGTTGACATCATGCTACGACGCCCAATATAGTGCCCATGAGTCCCGACCTGTCTGGCGGGGGGCCCTCGGTCTACCACGAGGAACGTCTGCTGTGGGTTATACCACGGCAGTCTCCAGCAACCAGGGATGCGGGTATACGGGTCGGACGCGTATGAGTACATCCGATCGGACTCAAATGGAGGCGAGGGCTCTTGCTCTCGCCTCTCTGTGTTTAGGTCCTATTGCCAAGGCTAATTGACGCCACCCTGGGAGCGGGATAGAGTGAGTGGGATCCCAGCCAGGGATGATGCAACGGTCTCGATACTCAGCGAAGGACAGAAACAATAATGGCTACCGATCCACAACGTGTTGTCGTCTTCGGCGCTGCCGGCTGGGTAGGTCGTGCTGTGTTAGCCAATCTGGAAGGTCACCACACCATTCGTGCCTCCGACTATGGTCCCGACTCGTGGAAGACGTATCAGAATGTCGAAACCGATCGCGTAGCAGTCGATGGCGAGTGGTCGGCGGGTGAGATCGTTCACTGTGATATCAGCAACTATGCGCAGGTCGATGCGGCCATCGATGGCATGGATGCGATCATCCATACCGCCGTACTGGGCAGTGCGCAGGGCGGTTATGGTGCAGGCAACGATCTTCCATGGCTGGTCAATCTCAAGGGTCTGTGGAATGTGCTCGACGTGGCACGCGAGCGGGAGATTCGGCGCGTCGTCCATATCGGCTCCTGCCAGGTGCAACATCCAGAGGGGGTGTTTTTTGACGCCGACGTGCGTCGTCCGGATGGTTCCGCCTACGCTGTGAGCAAGCGTCTGCAGGAGGAGATGTGTCGCCAGTTTCACGATGCTTTCGGCATGTCCATCGTTGTGCTGCGACCATGTTCCATCGGGGACAGTCGCCTGGGACTCAGCAAATACGGTAAGCCTCTGGGCAAACAGGATGTCGGCTCTGTCTGCAGACACGATCTGGCCGAGGCATGCCGCCTGGCTATCGAGGTCGACGGGATCGAATTCGAGATCCTGCATACGGCAGGCCTGCCTGAAGCGGACGAATTCTGCAATACAGCCCACGGCCGTGA
>Ga0233429_1003672_pt1 | contig 14228 bp, 21 predicted proteins | sample SI_118_April2016_3_FD_179879 | JGI IMG/M metagenome (GOLD analysis project Ga0233429, IMG submission 179879) | Seawater microbial communities from Saanich Inlet, British Columbia, Canada - SI_118_April2016_135_MG | ecosystem: Environmental > Aquatic > Marine > Inlet | place: Canada: British... | reverse complement strand
CAACCTCTTTTTCAGCGTTGCGGATGGCGGCTTCACGTAGAGCCTTCGCATCAATTATGGCTTGTTCTAACATATCGGACATTAAAATATCCCCTTCGAGTTGAATAATGTGTCAGAATATATAGTCATAAATCGTTTCAAAAGACCAACAGTCCTGCCTTAGATGCTAACACCCGAGCCAGTAAGAGTAAGCATCTCGCCGGCATCGATAGAAGTTAGCTCGGCATAAATCTCATATGCGACCGCTGTGGGGGTGTTATTCGACACATACACATCCTTTGATCTGCCCGGAAGAGACAGTGTCGTACCAGACCCAGAAAGTGTCATAAAGTGGTGAGTTGTTGCCGGAGTGTTCATTGACCCAGTGGGGGCATAGTGTATCCTAAGAGCATGAGCACCGTGGTTGGTGAGCGTGATCGACTTTGCCACCGTCCCAAAAGAGTGACGGTCTTCTTCCCCAGCGCCTAAAGCCTCGGAGCCAGAGACGTAGGGATGACCTGCCATCTGGTAGGATCCGACACTGCCGATTCCTGGTGTTCCATAGGTAAAATATTGGTCAGCCATTGTTCTTTATCCTCTCCTCTTTTTTTTAGTTCCCGAAGGGTAGCGGGTACCACTTCCTAAACTAACTAGTGTGATGCGTTGTCTATTTACTTTGTCGATGACTCGTTGGCGGTTGGCAGCATCTTCACGACGGATCTCTGATGGCTTTTTAAAATAGGCTCGGGACCGGCACTCTTCCATTATCCCCTCGTTTTTAACCTTCTTCGTAAACCTCCGAACCATTTTATCGGCGTCGTAGTTACATTCTTCTGCGGTTACCTCTATACTGCCTTGGATTGGGCGTTCTTGTTTTCTTCTCATTTTAATATTTCTTTCTCTTATTTAATGGCCTGAGCAACGATTCCCCAATTGCCCATACCTGGTATTTTACTTATGTCTATGCCGGCATCGCCTGGAGCGACTCCACTAAGGGGACCGGATTTTTCGCCGGACGGTGGGATCGGAGAGGTGCCCTCGAACAGTGCAGGATTGCTGAACTTCTTCCTCACATCCTCGTAGCCATTCTTCCCGATAGCATCAAGGACCTTGTCTCTTGCAGGCTGAGTGTTTAGTAGCGCTGGATTTCGGGGAGGAGCAGAAGCAGGACGAGACTCTTGGATCAGCGCCGTTGAGGCTGTTAGCCCAGACGCTACTTCTGTTATAATCCCGGACAATACCCCGTCCTCAAATATCACCTCTTTGATGCACTCTTTGATGATTGATTTTAGTTCTGATTTTTTCATTGTTCTCTTTCTGATGCTCCTTATGCACCTAGTATATAGTATCCCCGAGTGTTAGGTGGCACTTCCGTTTACTGACAGACGAGCCCACTTGCTACCGGTCCAGATGTATTGGACTGTTGTCCCTATTGGGGATGTGCCGGCGGATGCCTCGCCAACCACAGTAGTGATTTCGGAGGGGTTTAGCGGATTAGTGGGAGTGAAGAGGATGACACCCATGCGGTCAGCGCCGGTTGATCCGTCCAGAGCAGTCGTCACCAACACTAGTGTCAATAGCTCTCCTGCGGTGGTACCGTCAGCAATAGTGCAAACGTGCATCATTTCGGTGGCACCTGAGGTGGGGGTGGTTGCGCTGGTGGCAGTTATCAAAACTGTGCCCGCTCCTAGACTAGATGGCGTTATAGTGGAGGTGGTCCCCGAGCCAAGATCCTTTGTGGCAGTGCCTCGGGCAAACTGTCCTTGGCAATGGACCGAGCCGTCAACATCAAGTGAAACAGAGGGGTTCGTGGTTCCTATTCCGACGTTGCCTGCCTGCTTGATGGTCATTCTTACATTATCGTTTGTTCCGAATTGAATTGCAGTACTCGTAGTTGTGCCAACCAAGAAGCTACTCCCGAGCGCACCCGTGTAGGCGGTACCTTCAGGGTCCTTGGATGCCGAATTAGGGCAGAGTCCCAAGACAGTTCCAGTGTTGCCGCCATCTTGAGTAAACTTAATGTATGATGTGTCGTCTTCGTCCACATTATCAGTGTCTGCCTCAAGATATAGCGAGGATGGTCCACCGTTAGCAACGTGCAGGGCGTGGGTTGGCGACGTTTTGCCGATACCCACTTTGCCGCTAGAGTTGATTACGAAGAAGTCTCCGCCTTGATCAGAATTTTCACTATTTACTTCGACGATATTGACAGTAGCTCCTGGATACTTTCCGATTCCTAAAGCGCCGGCTGTTGCGTTGATTGGAGAAATATTGAATCGTTGTCCCAAATCATCCCCGCCGGCGATAGTCTTGCCGCCTCCTAGATTAAGATAGACAGTCCCGTTGTTTACTTCGAGCCAAGATCCTTCATCGGCAGATCCCACTTCGAGTACTTTCCCATTATCGCTTATAGCGAACGTAGCATCTGGTGTTTCTGTCCCAATGCCCACTCTTGAGTTGCCCGAGGAGCCTGTAACGAAAAAGATAGGATTATCGATTCCAGCATCTGGGTGGTCAATTCTAAAAAGAACACCTGTTGCTGAAGATGAAATATGGAGTAGGGCTTCGGGACTGTCCGTGTCAATACCTATACGATCGCTTGTGCCGTCTATAAAGAACATATGGTCGCTGTTGTTGCCCTCAACCCGAAAGTCAGCAGCAATAGAGCCCTCGTTGAAAACAGCGCCGCCGGCAACCTTTAGGCTGCCAGTAATCTGGATCACGTCCTCGGCAGAGTTGCCAATCTTGGCATCGCCGTCACCTTCTAGTTTGGTGACAAAGCCGCCAGCACCGTCCGAGATTCCGTATCCTGCTCCAGCCATTAGTCGTCTCCCAGAACATTATTTAGGGCGCGATTGATACGATCAGCCTTGGTCAAGTGAGTATTCATTTTACTCTCCGCAACTAGATATGCTCCAGAGGTAGATGGCTCAGAGACCAAATCAAAGCATAATAGCTGGAAGTCTTCTTCAACCATAGTTGTTCCTGCCTCTTGCCTGGTTGAACCTAGACCGCGACTAGAAATCCCAAGCTGGACGCCGCCCTTTACCAAGTCTTTTGCGATCTTGCCGGCAGGAGTATCAAGAATCTTCATCTTGCCCATAACATCATCGTTGTTCCACCAGACTTCGACGACGAGATGGCTAGCATTTTTAAGCTCAACTACGCTGGAGTCTGGATGGTCTAGCTCACCGATTGCTCTACCCTCCTTGACGAGTTTTTGGTAGTTCTTGACTTCTCTTTCCAAAATCTGCCTCGGATATATTCTTCCGTTTCCGTTTTTTGTGTCTGCTGCTTGAATTTTGCCGGCAAGAATCAAATGGGTGCCGGTGCGATTTCCCTCACGCTCGGCGTCGGTGAGGAGGTCGTCACTATAGTCTAAATTCAGGAACTCTTGTAGTACGTATTTTTTCATTTTATTCTCCTAGAATGCGGGGGCGACCCGCTCGTTACAGCTACCCCTGCAGCAGCGAGCGACTGGGCGAAGTCTCCACTTTTGGGTCCACGATCCTTTCGTTCCTGTGTTCAATTTGTATTCCTCCGTCGGATATCATAGAGCATAATGCGTATGAGGTGCCAGAAGATAATCCGCCAAGCAGGACTAGATTTACCAATGTTATCTCAAACGTAAATAGGCTAGTAAATGGGCTTAACGCCACTAACGCTGCGCCAACATAGAAACCGACACACATTGGACAGTGAAAAAAAGCATGGGATGGACGGATGGGCCGAAAAATAGTTGAAAAGGTCAGTATCTGCGTAATTCCATATGCAGATAAGATATAATATATTAGATCACTCAATAAAGGTACCCATATCCTACAAAGGTATATGTTGGATCTTGAACCCTTGCTTTGCGGTAGGGGTCTTCCTCTTCTGGCTTGATCTCACCAAGCTCAGTACTATCTTCTGTATTTGGATCAGTGAAGCGATCTTCAATATCCTGATCATATTCTTCTGCACGGGCATCCAACGCGGAAGACTCCTTGACGAATCTCTCTATCTCTAATAGGACGACCTGAACGGGATCTACATCGTCTTCTGGTGCGATATTAAATGTTGCTTCCAGTACGCCGAACATCGGGGCTCCCTGTACGGTCTCCAGGCTTACAACACCGCCGGCAATAAGGGAATCCATCAAGTCCCTTTGGTATTCATAGATATTATCGCCGGCATAAGGCTTGGCCATGGCCATGATTCTTCCCTCGGACGGGATTACAACTATGTCCAATTTACTATGATCGGAGATAATCAGATTGCCATCAAGGGTCTTTTTGACCTTTATAGATATCGTCGCCTGGGGCGGAAGAGGGGCAGGTGACCCTATTTTAATCTTTATTGGCATCTGACTTGTACTCGTTCACTAGGTCCTGAAGATTTAGTATCTTCTTTAGTTCTTTGTCTGTGACGGTCGCAACATTCAGTTGTTCTATCTGGAGGATAACTGATTTTGTATTTTCCGTCATTTCTTTATCCCCCAAAACTTCTGGTGAAGATAGGGATTCGCTGACAGATGAGTGTAACCTGCGAAGTTCTTCCGCCAAAGTTGCTCGGAATTCTACACCATTCTGCCCAAAAGATAGAATATACTTATTTAGCAAATTTCTTTGCTCGGGTAACAGGTGGTCATATTTCTCGTTGAAATTCTTTGCGTAGCTGCGAGTGATCAAGGAGTCTACTGGCGGCATATCTGCGCTTTCTGTCCTCTCTGGGCTACTCAGCAGTTCTATAATCTGTTCCTCCATCAGAACCTTTTGCCTGATTGGAGTTTTATCGTTGAATATCTGTGCGATAGTCGCAATAGATTTATAGTTTGGTACAAAATTTGAAAATACTGACGAGCCGAGGGCGTTGTTTATTTTCTTTATCATTGTAGATTGCTCTAGGAACAACTTCTCATTATCAAGGGAGGCATGTGCCGCTTTGACCCGGTCCAAGACCTTCGTCGCCAGCGACTCCTTCACAACCTGATTGCTAAGAAGCTCACGATAGCATTGAAGCTCTTGGTCTAAAATAGACCCTTTGGAAAAATGCTCTCGGAGAATAGAAACTATAATATCTTTCGCCTTCGAGTTTTTTCTTACAATTGCCTTTGTCATTTCTCGGGACAATGCTTCAAAAACGAAAGCAGTATTTCTTTTTTTATTATGCCTTGGTTTCATCATCATCTTCCTGTTTGTTACTTGTCCTATGTTCCAACTCTGTAATTAGTCTCTTAATGTCCTTCTTCGTCTGAACAATTAGATTCTCCTCTCTCTCAACTCCGGCGTTCAATGGGGCGATGCCTCGGGAGAGTGGTCCGAGACCGTCGGCATGTCCCGGAAACATCCTCTTTGGACCAGGATACGCCACATTTGCCCCTGCAGCAGCCGAAGCAGATCGCCGGCGAGCGCCGCTTACTCTACTATCTATTTTAACTGGTGTGTACCCATCATCTCTTTGTCCTGGCTCGGGTTCGGCGAGAAGAGGTCCTTCATCGGCTGCGCCTTCTTCATCTCCAAAGATATCTTCATCTCCGTCGCCAAGGTCATCGCCTTCTTCGCCGCCAAAGCCCTCTTCACCGCCGACGATAGCTTCGCCAGTGGCTTCTAATAAGGAAGAGTGTTTGGCGTCGGTGTATTGTTCTCTCATTATACGGACAACTTCGTCGTCATCCAGCTTGAATACATTCTCATATATCCAGCGACGAGAGAATAAACCTTCTGTAGCAGCGCCGGCAATATCAAATTTAGTCCGGAGATGCTCTAGTTCTTGAAGCTCGGCTATCTTGCTTGGATTATTCAGCGTTAGCTTAAAGTTCACCAAATCTTCGTTGCGGTAGCCCAGCGTAAACAGGTGGATTACACACATTTTTTCTAACTCTGACAATACTACTCGTTGCAGTCTCTGAATAGTTCTTGCAAAGCGGATGTCTTTTTGCGCTAGGGTTGTTTGGTCCTCTTGGGCGTCTGACTGCGCAAGATAAGCCTTCGGTATCTTGATGGCGGAAAATAGTTTATCCCTCAAGTAGTTGACATCATCAATGTCGCCAGTGAACTGTCCGCCAGCAAGCGTCTCAATTCGTGAGGAGTTTCCAGCACGAACAGGAATATAATAATCCTCGTCAATGCTCATTGGGTTATAGCGAAGATCTACTCTGCCAGAGTCCTCATCTACTATCTGGTTTCTCTTCATTTGAGTTTGGACTTGCTGGACATACTGCTCAACATCTTCTACTGGGATGTTACCGACATCAATGTAGAATACCCTGCGTTCAGGCGAACGAACAATACGATATGCCATCATAGCATCTTCTAGAAGTATTAACTGTCTCCAGATTCTTCTTGCTGGTTCTAAAATAGAAGTTCCGTATGGAACATACTTATCATTTCCAAGAACTCTAAAATGGGCTACTTGCCAATTCTCAAAAGTTACTCCCGGATCATCGGCACCTGCCCAGTAGTATTGAATATAATTTGGGTTAGTTTCATCTTTGCCCTCAACTCGCTCAATCTCTCTTACTGGAAGAGGAACAACATTGGTCACCCCCAGATCATCATCAATGTCAAGATATAGATAATAATCACCATACTTGCACATGCTTCGTGCCCAGGCAAACAAGTTTGACTCTACACCGAGAACAGTATAGAGCAAGGTATGTATGATCTCTTTGATTTCTCTATTGTGGCAATCAATGTGTATAAGCGGATTTATGTCTGATGACGTTGATATCTCATCAGCATAAATATCTAAGGAAGACGCCAACTCTGGCATATATTCCATCTGTTCAAAGTCGGTATATCGCAGATGTTTATCGCGACTTTGCAAGACCTTGTTCTGTATACCAGAAAACGGATTATAATATTCTTTCTTTTTAAACTCTTTGCCATTGTTTGTCTTGAACTTATATTTCTTTACCGTGCGGGGAGAACCTCGCGTAACCGCTGGTTGGTTGCGATTAATAATCGGACCACTAAAGAGCCTGGTTAGCCGCTTGAAGAGAGTATTCTCTTCGTTTCTTGTGTTTTTGTTATCATTCTGATTAGTATAATCTGCCATTTATCAGCCCTTTATAATCCACGAAATATCGTATTTGTTGCCATTTGAGTCTTCTGCCAGGTCCCTGGCGGGTCGTTTCTGTTTATATCCATGCATGCCATCTATCTTAGTTTCCAAAGTCTTCTTTGTAACAAGCATACCACGGATCATTGCTTTCTTATATTCTAATTCCCTTTTATTTACTGTCATCGCCGTATCACGTACCCAGCAACCAATTGCAGTGGCTATAACTAGATCGTCATTGTAACTTCTCATCCCCTGAGGTCGTCCATTGTGCCAAACAAATGTCTTTATCTCATTCGCCAAGCGCATTGAATTAATAGTAATTAGTTTATTTCTTATGAATTCCTCAAATTTAGCAATAACCAATGGGCGAGTCTTCATTGACATCGTAAACCCTGAAATACCACCTGTTGCTTCTGCCGTGGCCTGGTCCACATAATCGTGTGTTACTTTCATGCTATAATATATGTTCTCATACTCTAAATCTGCCAGCCGGCTCAACACCTCTCTGCCGAGCGAGTTGTTCTCAACTATCACTAGCGCCGTGTTGTATTCCCTCCCCATGCTATACAAAAGAGGAGCAAACATATCAGGAGTTATCTTCCCCTGGTATTCTGCTACCTGTTCCATAGTGCTGGCATTAAATATTTGGCACACACTGTAGTCAGAGCCATCACCGCGAGCAACGTCAGCGACTGCTAGATATTCTGCCGCTGGGTCGGGCTCTCGCCATATCCAATAATTACGATCAAACCCCGTCTTATGAGTAGGCTCAAGGACTGTCTCCAGTATTCTACTCAGATCATCACCGTGGATTACAGTTTCACCAGAAGCATTAAAGTTACACTCAAGCTCTTGCGCGATTTCTCGCTTTGACATGTTACGGGTCTCTTTTTCATACCATCTCTGATCTCGTTCTGGGTGGACCGTCCATGGCAGCTTGACCGGATTAAAATCATTTTTCTCTTCTTCCGCCTCCACATAGGTCCTGTGAAACCAGTTGCCAACACCGTTTGGAGTAGATAGCGCTATACAAGCACCACCTGTGCTTAGGGTTGGATATAGTCCAGCCCACATCTCGTCAACGCCCTCAACGAATGCCGCTTCGTCAATTATCAGAAGGGACAGCGCTTCGGAGCGACCTGCGTCGCCGGAAGTTGAAGATGCTTTGACCTGAGAGCCATTTGAGAGTTCAAAAGAGTTCTTATTGTCTGTCTCAATCGCAGCGATTCTAAGCCACGATGGCAGATTCTTATAGATTACCTTCACCTTTTTCACAAGGTTCGCGGCTGTGCTCGTTTTAGTTGCTACGACGAGAACATTCTTATCCCGATGGAATAACATCAGCCAGCACACATACGCTGCGGCAGTAGTAGAGATGCCTAGCTGGCGTGCCTTGAGGATAACACTAAACCGGTGGTCGTTAAACCCCCGAAGAACCTCTTCCTGAAAGGCATACATATCAAACGGGATCATGCCAAGTCTTGGATGAGAAATCTTTGCGTGTTTGTTAGAGAAATAGACAGAGTCCTTGCCTGCTCGCAGGATCTCCGTCATCACCTCTTTTTTTGTGAGGGACATTTACGCCTCTGGCGTATCTGGGTTCTTAGGGGCTTTGTTGGCTTTTTTGGTTGTGTGCTTTTCTATAAACTTCTTTATATTTGCATCCAATTTGTCGCTAGATACTTCGCCGAGAGAATCTACTCCGTCAGCGCCGCCGACCTTATACTGCTTTACTGCCTGTACCCAGTTGCGATGACGAGAAGTTGCTTGCACTAGAATATCAGCATCGCCGAGATCCTTCAGGCTAACGCTCTCTTTCATTATCTTGCGGTATTCCTTTTTGAGGAACTTGACTATATCGCCAAACCTTTCCTCAATCCCATTCTCAAACTGGTTGCGTGGGTGGACTTCTTTCATCAAGATTTCGCTCTGGTATGTAACCAGCATTTTGTCTGCTGAGAACTTCACCGAGAATCCGTCCATTAGACGACTGTCAAGCACGGCGTTGCCCTCTTCTCGGCGCAGTCCGACTTTGACTGGTTCGCCATCCTTGTCTAAAGCACCGTCATGTGCGTTGGAGGCTGCTTGGTTTAAGCCTCTCACAATGTCTAAAATGTTAGCCATCAATCTTTCTCCTTTTTAGTGCTGCCTTTAATTGGTCAGTGTTTGGTCGCCAGTCGTCAGCCCACCTATTTTGTTGGCCGTCGACAAAATCATAAAAACACTTATGGCAGCATTGAAACCTATTCATATATAGATCATCTTTCATTGAAAATGAATATGTTTTACATACCGGGCAGATTCTAGAGGCTTCTTCCTCTTCTTTTGCACGGCGGGTAATGCGTATGTCTCCCACAAGAGTTTCTTCTTTTTTGAAGTTATCCCTATTTTTTATCTCGTTCTTTTTTCTAATTTGCCCCAAGTAGTCCTTTTCGGATTCTTCGTCCCAGCTACCACGAAAATCCTGGGCGGCGCATTTTCCATACTTTTCGGCGATGGCTTTTTCTACAGAAGCAATGTAGTTATAATCCTTCTTCACTTCTGATATACTCCATGTACTATGATGACAGACATTCCTGCGCCGATGAGCAGTCCCGTCATCATGCCAAGTGCTCCTCGGTTACGAGAAAACCATGAGTCGTTTCTTAACATCTCTGCCTCAAGGCTCTTTATCTGTGCAGTGTATATTTCTCTTTGGCGCAGGCAGACACGGCGGTCAACTGAACAAGTACCCAAAGTAGCTGTAGAGTCTATTCTCTTCTGAAGTATCTTGCGGAACTCTTCTTCGCTTAGTAAAATCCCAACATAAGTACTGTCGCCCTTAGTGACAACAGTAGGGAAGGGAGAAAATTTGGCGACCTCTTCCGCATGGGCCTGAGAGGATATCGCCAAAGATACTATAACAAGAAGTCTTATCATATTTTACTTCAAGAACTTCTTTAGTCCCTCTATTCGCTTGGCAGGGCGCTTTAGTCCGCTGATCAGCGTGTAGGCGACAAGCTTATCTTTCTTTTTATCCTCATAAATTCCACGATGAACCATTGCTCCGCCAGTGAGGGTAGCGAGGGTGTCAAAGCCGAATTCAATGCCGTCCATTAAGCCGACGGTTTCTTCAAAGATTTGCTCGCTTCCGACAACAATGCAGGCTGCACCCGTAGCAGTCGTCAAATCAAATCCTTCTGCCAGTAAAGTCTTCTCTAAGTTCTTCTTGAGGGCAGCAGACACGGCGGTCTCTGATTCTAAGTTCTTGACTCCGGTTACTCCCATAATCATACATCCGGGTTGGCGCATAATACTGTCGTAGTCGGTTGCGTCAAAGGTCGTATATTCTGAGTCCTTGTTCGCAAGGATGTTGAACACGTGGAAAAGTCCAGCGACGGTATTGTTGATCGTCGTCCAGAACTTCTTTACCGTCAGCTTTGGATAGAGCTTTTTGATCTTTTCGTTATCTACCATTATTAAGGGGGCAATCTTGCCCTTCTCGGCAAGAGTACAAAGCTGGGTTATACGAGCATGAGCGTTCTTTGCCACTGTTGGGCTGGCAGATTCACCGGCAGTTGGCAGAGATGCGATCACGCCAACTCGTTTATCAACATCTTCAACGCCGATATAAGTGAAATACTTCTTGGCTACTTTGATAAGTGTGTTGACTGTTCCTCCGCCGGAGCCGCCAGAGACGCCCAAGCAGATTAAAATGCGGTCAACATTGTTCCCAAATACCTCTCGGAATTTGTTGAATACTTCTTGCTCTTTCCGTTCAATGGCAGCTTGTGCCTTCGCTTGGTCTTTGCCTGCACCCTGTTCGCCGTGCTCGTCAACCAAGAACTTCTGGTCCTCTGGGAGGTCTAGCCCATTAAGGTCTGATCTCGCCGTGTTCACTACTACGGTTTTAGTATAGCCCATGTCAAAAAAGGCTTTTGCCATTCTTCCGCCGCCTTGACCAGCGCCGACGATGGCATAAGTCAATGCGCCGCCAGAGCGATCCTCTACTGTATCTGTGTCTTCGTTTAGATCGGGATCGTAATCCTCGATATCTAGTGTGGGAATCTCTACCATTTGTGGGTCTCCTTATGCGCCTAACTCTTTGTAGAGTTTGATTAGGGCGTTTAGACGTTCTGTTCTGTCTTCTATTTCTTTGGTGCCTTGAAGGCGAGCTTCGTAAACGATTTTTATAGCTCCTATGTTCTCTTTTCTTAGTGTAGCACGGATCTCGGATTCCTTAAGAGCAAGATTTGTGCTTTCTCGTAAGGCGTTTAGCATAGGAGAGGTTTTCTCTGCCGATGCAACGAGGCGGTATAGGTAATAGATGACTGATACGGCAGCTATGGTCGCCAAAGTTAGCTTCCACCACAGCTGCTTTATCCAAGAAGTAAAGGCATCCATCAGCCGTGTTTCCACTTAGCTGCAATATCTGCTAACCCCTGAATCCCTATGTATACTAGTGATATTGCCACCCAATCGGGGCTCGTGACTGCCCCAGCATACAACATCCCTGTGGCAGTTGCCCAAACCATGAGTTTTCTTGATGCCCATTTACCGAGCCACTGGTCAATCTTTGCGTCCATATTTATAATACTCCCTGTGATTATAAATAGTCAGGGCTTAGGCATTTCGGGATGGTTTACTGTGGAGTCCGGGATATCATCAAGATTTCCCGTGCTTTCTTCGCTGTGTGAGAGCCGTCCTCTTCCTTTTTCCTTCTGCCAGCGGTATATGTTACGTCGAAATAGACCATATCATTATCGCCTTGTAGCTCCTCAAAAAAGCCGTCGCCGACATCTCGGTTAGACATCAAGACTTTTGCGCCTCTGTCGGCAGCTTTGTTCAGGTAGTTGACGACCTCTCTTTGTAAGTTGTCGTCAAAGTCAACACCGTACTGAGTGAAGGAGCCCCGATAAGGAGGGTCCAGGAAGATAAATGCGTCAGAATTTGCAGAGCCTAGCGTTCCTGAGAAGTCTCCCGATAGCAAGACACACTTCTGTAAAGCGATGTGCCATTCCATCACATTTTCTATATCATAAACCTTATCTTTTTGGTTTAAAAGTCCCGAGGGGGTCCCGAACCTATTGTTTGTGTTCTTATTAATCTGCCAGATGCCATTGAATCCGGTTTTCATCAAGAAGTATAAGGTGGCTGCCTCAGTCGTGGCATTCCACTTTTCATATTCATAAGCATGCTCAAGCCGAAGCTCATAATAGTATTCTTTGCGAGCAGCTTTTTCCTTAGGAAGATAGTTGTTGGAAAGATCGTCTACCCTGGCGGTGAAGGCGGTGACGTCATCTCTGATGGCACGATAGATGCCCATGATTGAAGGGTTTATGTCATTGATAACAAAAGACGCTTCTGGGTTTTTCTGGTATGCCCACACAAACATAGCGCCGCCGCCGAAAAAAGGTTCAATATAGCGGGTGAAGTTTTCTGGTAGATGAGGAGCGTACTTCTTGAGCATCTTGTTTTTGCCGCCAGCCCACATAAATAAAGGCTTCATAACAGTAACTCCTTGATCTGATCAGCAACCTCTGAGATATTAGTATTTCCTCTGAGCATGACTGCGTAATTATCGTTGCGAAGGAGTAAGCGAAACTCGTTAAGATATTTCTGTTCTTGAAATGTCTCCCCCGAAAAGATAAGAAAAAATGGATTATCTGGCGTATCAAACATTCCTGATACAGTTTCCTTTAGTGCCGGTGATAGGTATTTATACACCCGTTCGTGAGCGTTACCGCCCTTGTTCCCAGCTTTCTTCTCTATGAATATGCGTTTGCCGGTATGACGGTTCACTACACACATATCCGGAACGATTCCTTTGCCGTCGGAATAAACCTTCAACTTTGGTACAGGTGCCTGAACCTCAAAATCGTTGCCCAATGCTGTGGTCAACAAATCCTTTAACGTCCGTTCGGCGTGAGCGCCCACTACCCGAGCTTCCGAAACCCATCTTGAATCTCGGTGCGATAAATCAGTGCTAGTCATAAGTTCCTCTTTCTGTCCAGGTGTAGTATACACCAATTCTTGGATTTATTTATTTATGCCGGAAGAAACAACAACTATGTCGTCTTCGTGAATGTCAATAATTGCGCCGTGAGGGTAGTCCTCAATCATTCTACTAACAGGAGTGGTGTCACCAACCCACCATACATCCCAGTGCCCGGCGGTGTCGCTTGAGCCCGTCACAAGCCCGTAGCCTCCGGAGCCGTTGGCATTGAATATGTTGCTCTGGACTAAATCACCAACTTTCATTTTTTATCTTTCTTTTCTAGATCTAGTTTTAGTTCTGGTATATCAAGCCTCTTGCCGTACCCTAACTTAAACAGTAGTTTCAAATCCTCAATGATTATCTCACACTCATTGGCGGCGAGAAGATTATTCTCTCGTCTATTTTTAGACGCCATTTTCTCGTATTCTTTAATAATCTTGTTGAAGTCTTTATATTTCATTTTATCCTCTTTTGCCCGTAGCCACTAAGTCAACATCCCTTGCCGGCACCCAGGTCATGCTAGCACGATTGCACAGGGACCATTTGACTTTGACATAGTCATCTTCTTCTGAATAGTGCATTATTATCCCAAGCCCAAGATCAGAATCCGGAGCAAAAGATAACGGATAATCTTTATGTTTTACAAGGTCACCTGGGATCATTTTTAGTCTCCCGAATCACAGTGATGTATTCGGCGTCATCTGTGCAATAATATGGGGTGTCAGGGTATTCCGAAAAATGAACCTCAAAGACCTTCTCCCCTTTGTCGTAGGTGATAACCAGCCCGTATCCGTGCTCTGGGGCACCTGGGATCTCCACGAGGTCGCCAACTTTCATTTTATTTCACAATCTCAAAACAATTATTAGCGTTTGTTATAAGTTCTTGGAAACGTTCGCCAGAACTACACCACTGCAAGTCAACATAGCGGTCGGGGGGATAGCTATTACCAGTACCTTTACGCTCTGTATACGATTTGGTAAGAACCAAAGCTAACTTTCCTGTATGAGGAGTGTGGCGTGCCCGTAAGAGAGTCCCCGGCTGTTGAACTTTGTTCGCATGGTAGAGGCTGTACTCACTCTGGTCCATTTATCACCTCCCAATTCATAGGCATAAAAACGATTCGTTGTCCGGAAGGGAATAGGGCATCCCACGAAATACCACTCTTCGCCTTGGTTAGCTTGTGGACAAGGAGCGCATATTCACCATGCTCCCGTATGGTACGGCTTT
>Ga0233429_1003657_pt1 | contig 14266 bp, 8 predicted proteins | sample SI_118_April2016_3_FD_179879 | JGI IMG/M metagenome (GOLD analysis project Ga0233429, IMG submission 179879) | Seawater microbial communities from Saanich Inlet, British Columbia, Canada - SI_118_April2016_135_MG | ecosystem: Environmental > Aquatic > Marine > Inlet | place: Canada: British... | reverse complement strand
TGTTGATTTGACAAACGATGCTGATACCACCCTGTTTAACTGGCCAGAGAATTGCTACTTATTCTTGAACTGGCAACTAGCTGTTAGAAGAAGATTGGGGACAGATGAGATATTAGCAAGGAGGGCAGAGTGGATGAATGACCTTGAGAATTTAGTTGTTGATGATCCTGATTACAGAGAGATCAGAATTACTCCTAGAAATATGTATAACCAACCTTACTAATGGCTACTGATTTATTAGAATTCTCAGGCGGTTTGCAGGTTAAAACAAGTTCTTTCTTAAGAAGGTCTAATCAGCTTACGAAATCAATTAACGTCAATGGGGATGAAATTGGTTCGCTTCAGAAAAGATTAGGATATGCTTCTTACGGAGGCGCAACTGGAACGAGTGACGTAAACGGATTGTATAGTTATCCAGACCTAACAGGTGGGACTGAGTATTTATTCTGTTATGAGAATGGGAGTATCAAGTATAATAGCGGGACTTGGCAGACTTCAAAGACTGGGCTTTTGGCAGATGCAAAGCCTGAGTTTAGAGTATTTGTGGATCAACTGTTTATGGTCGGTAGCAATGGAACAACTTATCTTACAACAGCAGTGATAGACGGAACGGTTTACGGAACAGGTGGGAATGCGAGTAGCGCACCAGAGGGAGATTTTATAGAATTATTCAATGATCAGGTTTATATCTCGAAAGGATCTAACTTTTATTTCTCTAGTATCCCTACAGCAGGAGTTATAACCTGGAATCCTACTGATGATTTCGAGGTAGTTTACACGGCTAATGGGGAGGATATAAGTTCAATGCACAACAACATGGCTTTGAACAAATTACTTTTATTCAAGACTTCTACGTTACACAGTTACGATGGTTACAGGATAGTAGACGTTGCCAAAGTGGGAACTACAGCTCACAGATCAGTTGCGACGGTTGATAACGTGACTTTCTTCTATAACAAGCATAAGGATAAGATTTACGCTTATAATGGTTCTAGTGTGAGGGCAGTATCTAGACCTATAGAGAAATGGTTGAAGGGAATATCTGATAAAGATAGTGTATTCGGAATTGATGAAGACAACGAGTTTTACAAGATGTTTGCTGGAACAATAGTAGTAGACGGTAGATCGTATTCAAATTGTGAGATTAGGTATGCAATGCTAGACAACACATTCACGATTTATTCTTATTACGATACCTTCACTACTTATGCTAAACATAAAGTATCAGGTGTGGAAAGAGTTTATGCAGGGGAAGATTCTTTAGTGCATCAGTTGGCTAGGGGCGATGATGAAGTGTATTCAGATAATGGCGAGCCTATATTCGCAGAGATTGAGTTTGAAACTGATTTCGGTGTACCTAGTGAAAGAAAGTATGTAGACAAGGTTATTGTTTATTCCACAAGAGCGCAGAATCTAAAAGGAAGGGCTAAAGGCAGGATGAGGAAAGATTGGGATACTCACTTCTCTGTCCAGAAAGATGAGGAGGAAGTGAATATAAACCCAAGAGATTCAAGATTCATGCAGTTTAATTTTTCTGAAAACTCTACCCAATCACCGTTCAAGCTAGAAGGTTTGAGCCTTACTCCTAAACTTTTAACAAAACGATATGGTTGATCCAACTGATTTAGGTTATGACGGGTTCTTGGAGAGGAGAATCTACAATGTAGATCCAGCCGATACTGGAGGTTCTGTTGCGAGCGCTAGTTCTTTGGCTAACGAACCGATGACAAGCGGAGAGATTTCAGGAGCTTTACCAGAAGGTAGTGTGCCTTTTTCTTCTACAGGGTTAGCTCAGTTCGTAGAGAACGAGGATATGCAGACTAAGAACTTTGAAAGCGGATCACTTGGTTGGAGGATTAAAGGTAACGGTGATGTTGAATTTAATGATGGTATTTTTAGAGGTACAATTACGGCTACTGCTGGAGAGATAGGAGGTTGGTCTATTGATGCTACTAGGATTTATTCAACAAATATAGATATAGATAGTGCTAATGAATGGATCAAAAGTGCTAATTACGTTACAGGTGTTTCAGGATTTTCTATAAGTGCAGATTTAGTAGAAGCTGAGAACATAATCGCTAGAGGTATAATGAAAGGAACTACGTTTCAATATGATGTAGTAAGTGCAGTAGGTGGACAGCTCTTGGTAAGTAATGCAGATGTACTGGCTAGTGATATGACCGCTTTAGACGCTTCTACTCTAACTACTAAAGCAACAACGACTTGGGCTGTAAACGATATGTTATTTATTCAAGCAGTGACAGCTTTAGGAATACAGGTTGAGTATTTGAGAGTAACTAATATAGCTTCTGCACCTACTTATACAGTTACTAGGGATTTGGCTGCTGCTTATGCCGCTAATTCAAACCCTATATGGCAAGCAGGAACTACAATAGTCAAGATAGGAGAGAGTGATGGAGCTGCTGCTTATTCAGGAGGATGGCTAAGACTGCTCGGAGAGGGAACGAATTCACCTTATTATTCGGTCTTTTCACGAACAGGCTTAGCTTATGATGGATACTCAGAAAGAGTTAGATTAGGAAATCTGAACGGTATAGGAGGGAATGTAGCAGACACTTACGGACTATTTGCTGGAGATTATGTTGCAAATAAATACTTCATGTATGATGACGTATCTGGTGATTTGATTATCAATGGACAGATCAATGGTCTATTTGGATTTGGAGGAGATGGAAGTGATGGGGCGTTAAGCGTCGGAGCTGGTGCAACTACAACTTTAAATTTAGATCAGGTTTATAATTTTAGTTCTATTACTATAAATGCAACTGGAACTCTAGCCTTTACTGGAACAGGAGGAGGATATTTAAACTGTTCTGGCACTTGTCAGATAGCAGGAACGATAGAGTTACGGAACTTAACTGATGCACAATTTTCTGGTGGAACAATAAGAGATAATTTAATAAGTGGAACGGGTCAAGCAGCCGTAACTGAAAACACAGGTGGATTAGGGGGAGTTGGTAATCCTGCATTTGTTGGTGCTCTCGATGGTGGTGATGGTGGCGATTCTGACGCAGCTAGTCTGACTCCTGGAGTTGGAGGTGCAGCAGGTGGTGGTGGGCCAGGAGCAGGAGTAGATGGTTCAGGAGGTAATTCTGAAGGAGGAGGAGGTGGAGGAGGGGGTGCAAATGGTGGAAGTGCGGGTAGTAATAACGCAGGAGATACGGGTGGAGCTGGTGGTGCAGGAGGTATAGCTGCTGGTAGAAGTGGAGGAGGCGGTGGTGGTGGTGGTGGATGGGACGAAGGTAGTGGAGGTGCAGGTGCTACTACTCCTCTTGCCAATAGCGGCCCAGGAGCCGACGGTGGTGGTGGTGGTGATTCGGGAGCGAGTGGTGGAAATGGAGGCATAGGGGCTGCTGGTGGTGGAACTACTGCGGCTAATGCGGATGGTGGTAATGGTGGGGACGGTGGAGATGGATACACAAATGGAGGGATTGGAGGAATTGGTGGAAGAGCTGGTGGTGGAGCGGCTACTGCTGGTGATGGAGGTGATGGAGGGAACGGAATGCACGGAGTAGGTGGAGCTGGTGGTGCAGGAGGGGCTATTGGGCCAATTGGTGGAAATGGGGGTGATGGAGGAGATGGAATAACAGGTGGAGTAGGTGGAGCGGGGGGTGCGGCTACGATTGGCGGTAATGGTGGAAATGGAGGTGATGGAATGTACGGGTCAACTTTCTTTGTATTATACGTTAAAGGTACTATGGATTTAGATGGTATGACTGTGAACGCTCATGGAGGAAACGGAGGAGCTGGTGGAGTAGGAGGGAATCCTAACGGTGATGGAGGTGATGGAGGGAATGGAGGAGACGCAGCGGATATTCTCATGCTATCTATAGGTACGTTTAGTGGAACATATACTGTGAATAATGATGGTGGAACAGCAGGTGCAGCAGGAGTAAAGAATGGAACAGGTGCAGATGGAACTATTGGGAATACTGGTAATGATGGAGCACAATTTATATCATTAATTAAGCAGACGTAATGTATAAGATATTTTACAATCCAGAGACATTAAAGATTATGGGGATGAGTAATGATAAAAACTCTATGGAGATGCCATACGTTGAAACAAAAAAGAAATACCATTCTCTTAGTAATTTAGAAATCATAAAAGAGAAAGGCAAGCATAAGATTAACGTAAAGAATGGTATCCTTGAAAATGTTAATAAGAAAACAAAGAATAGGATTAGGGGAAAAATGCTTAATAATCATGAACTTACTAATCTAATAAACAATATAATTAACATACAAAAATATGGCTGAAACGGCTAAAAAAAGAATTAGATTAAAAACTGGTGCAATGAAGGAACTTGATTTTACCAAGATGCCTATATTTAAACCGACAGGTGAGAAGTCCTTTCTTTGGATAGGACGAGAACGTGGCACGGAATATGTTGTTGTTGGTGATAATCTCGAGGATGGTTCGTCACAACGAATGGACACGTTTCGTAATAATGAACTTGATTCTGCTGATGGTTGGAGCCTAGGTATACCTCAAGAGGTTACTAAAACAATGTATGACGATAAAGGAAATTCCAAAGAGTTTACTTTCTGGGGTAAAGGCGATGGGGCCGCTGATTATAAAGGTATAAACTCTGCTGTTAAAGGAACAAATTATACGTTTACTAATAAAGAGGTTCAAGGAGGGGAAAAAGCTACAAGGAAGAGTAACGCAGGTGGTATGTTTGGATTAGCAGAATGGAAAGATCATGAAGTCGAGGGATCAGGTTCACAACAAAGGGGAATGCCAACTCAACAAGATGCTTCAGGTTCTCAATCTAAATACACAGCAAGCCAGGTGTCACAAGAATTAGGCAAGCTAGGTTATTCACCTGCTGAGGCTGGACAATTCATCAAACAACATTCTCAGGAATTCCAGAACGGAGATTTCTCTGCATTAACAGCATTGACTGGAGGAACTGATGACTATTCTCAAGATTACACTCCTCAAGGTGAAGCCCCACCAGGCACGTCTTATGACGAGAGTGGCAAGATGGTATTCAATACTGGGAACACACAACTAGACGAATTCTTAAACAACACATACTTGCCTTTATTAGAGGCAGAGTTGGGAGGAGGGGATCCTAATGCTATATTTGACTCAGAAGCGTTTGCGAAGATTAAAGAAAGAGTTGATGCAACTTATGGCCCAATATTCGAGAACGAACTTAGGATGGCTACGGAAACCTTTGACCTTTCTAAAGAAGGCATAACAGCTCAACAGGAGAAACTAACCGAAGACACAGCTATAGGGAAAGAGAGAACACTACAGGACACAGCTACTCAGAAACAGCGTGTAGCAAGAAGTTTCGCAGAAGCGCAGGAAGAATCTAAGTTGGCAATGGCAGCTAGGAAACTTACTTTCGGTGGAGCTAGAAAGAAGGAAGAAAGAAAACTTAAAACAGCAGAAGGAGAACAGATAGGCGACTTGGAGAAAGCAAAGAACAGAAGTTTGCAAGATCTAACAGGTCAGGAGAAGTTCGGAACAGGGCAACTAGGAAGACAAATGACAGGGCTTGAGCAAGGCTTTGCAAATACTAAAACAGAACTAGCAGGAGAGAAGACGTTACAGTACGGAGCAGAAAGAGAAAGACTAAGAACTTTAGGAGGCAACTTGCTACAAAATCCAGAGTTCATGCCACAATAATTTAACCAAAATATAATATGGCCAGTAGAACATTCGAAATAGACCAGGAGAAATTAGACAATATCAAACGGCAACTTTCTTCTGGGAAAGAGCTTATTGACGTAGGCAGACCTGGAAAGCTAAAAGCTACGAGTCCTATCCTAAAGAGGATGCTGACTTCTCCACAATCTGTGGATTTTCTTAGAGTCAACCAGACACTAGGACTTCCTACAACTCCTATGCCTGAATTTCCTACTAGGTCGCTGGGGAATACTGGTGGAACACAAAACATAAACATATCACCAGGTACAACCCCAGGACAGTTTGACATGGCTTTACAGAACATTATGCAAAGCAGAGCGAAGAAATCTACTGATCAGTATATCTCTGGAGGTAGTGCTGCTATGCAAGGGCTTATGACCTTACCAGAACAACTATCTTCTACAGAAGGTTGGGGAGGACTTAATTTGAGCCAAGCAAGGCGATTAGAACAGATGGAAGAGTCAGGACTAAGCAATATGTACGAAGGATTCTCTGGTGCTTTAGAAGGCAAGAGATCACGTTTAGAAGACCTTAGAAATACTGCGGTAGATGTATTTAAGGAATCATTGGATCAACAGGCGGCAGAAGACGCAGCGAAACTTAAAGCAGAAGATGTTAAGTACCATAAAGAACTAGACATTTTGAATATGAGACTTGATTATCCAGCAGGGCAATCGTTTACAATCGAAGGTAAAAATTATACTGGATTAAAGGAGAAATCAGCAAGTAGTGCTTCTTCAGGCAAGACTGTTTCATGGGATGAGAAAGCTGGTACAAGTAAAACTGGGCCATTTGAGAATAAAATCACAGGCCAGGGAGTTATAACTGCTTATGGAAGTAGCGCATGGGCACCTGGGCTAGATGTTTCAGGAGAAGTTAATAGTAAAATTTTATCTCCTTATGATGGTACTGTAGTAGAGATTACTAACGAATTCAAAACGGTTGGGCCTAACAACGAAGAAGGTCTAAACCAGAACAGCGGATTTGGGAATCAGGTTAAGATTAAAATGAATGATGGAAACGTAATGTGGATAAGTCACTTGAACGCAGTCGACCCTAACCTAGAAGTTGGACGAGAAATAACTACAGGTGGATCTTTGGGTATGATGGGTAACACAGGGTACACAATGGGTGCTACTGGAGTCCATGTCGATATAACTGTAGAGAAGCCAGATGGAGGATACCTAACGCCACAACAGGTTGAGAAGTATGTAGCTGGCGTACCAGGACAAGGACTTGAATCATATAAAACATCTGAAACGCCAGGACTAGGAGTTCTTTCTGACGTACTTTCAAAAACAGCAACTGGGACAGGCGCACAGGGTGTAGTAAAAAGTATTGTAGACAATACTACTGTTTTAAAGACTTTAGCTTCTGGTCTTGGGGATGTTGATGAGGCAGATAGGGTTGCAGTTATTAAACAATCCGTACTAGACAGTAGAAATGTTGAAATAAGCGATGCACAAGCTGAAGCTATCTTAAAGGCTACAGAAAAATATTTAGGTTAATCAAATAAAATATGGCACTAATAGATTTTATAAAAAAACAGGTAGCTGACGTGGCTAAGAAACAAGCTCAAGGTAAACCTTTGACTAGATCACAGTCTACTTTATTGAATAAGGTTAAGGGTATTGCCAAAGCTCCTGCGCCAACTAAACCAGTTGTTGCGCCTAAACCAGTTGCTCCAACTATGCCCAAACTTACACAACAACCATTGGCTAATTTTGCAAAGAAGCCTGTCCAACCGAAAAAACCTTTAAGCTTTCTTTCTAGTAGAAAAGTTCAGGGAGAACCGCCTCGGCAATCCACTATAGGATTCATATCAGATATAGCTAGACCTTTGAAGAAGGACTTGGATGATATTGCTAAATACATTAAGTTCGAACCTACTGCTCAAGGATTATATGGACAAACAGCAGTCGGGCCAATATCTAAAGGGGAAAGGAAAGCTGGTTATCAAAGGATGAAAGAAGCAGAGTTCGCAAGAATGGCTACTTCTGGAACTCCAATGGGTATTTTAAAGACATTGTCACCTGGCACAGCGTCAGGGGTAGAATCTTTCATGGTCAACGCAGAAGAAGCAGTTGTATCAGGTGTCAGGCTGGCAGCAGAAGAATTGAAAGGGCCAAAGGTAATAAGTGTAGACGGAGGGAAGTGGGGCGAAAATGATGAACAAACTTTAGACGCAGTAATAGGTTGGAGTGAGAAGGAAATCAAAGATACTCAAAAGCTACAACAACTTATTGTAAAGAATATTCCAGATCATTGGCTTCAACAATCTTTGTTCAAACTAACCAGTGGAGGAATGTCGTTAGCGGCAGGAGCGGGAATTTATGCAATAACTAAGAATCCAACTTTAGCGACAGCATTTATGACTGGAGTTGATGTTTTACCAGAATACAACAGGGCTAGAGAAGAAGGACTCTCTCCTAGACAAGCCAGAAATGTCGTCTTGGAGTCTGGTGCGTATACTTATCTCTTAGAGAGGATGGGATTAGAAATTCTTTTTGGAGGCCCAGCCAAAAGCTTGATAGGTAATTTTGCTAAAGGATTCGCAGGTGAAGCAGGAACAGAAGGATTACAAACAGTATCTCAGAATTATGTAGCAGGGAAATCTTATGACGAGAATAGAGAGTGGTGGGAAGGAGTAATTGAAAGCGTAATAATAGGTGGAATCGTTGGTGGAGGTGTATCAAGTCTTGTGAATTTACAACCTGTAGTAGAAAAACAACTAATGGCTGATGGAGTGGTACAGAAAGACGCATCTATTATCGCTAAAGATCTAATCGACTATATCCAGGAACGTGGAGCTAGCACTATTGATTCTTTCGCAGGAGAGAACAGACTAGCCTTTACGCCTGAAGGTATAGAGAAAGGTATTAGACCAGGAATAGAGAAACCTGCCGCTTTACCAGAACAATTTAGTAAAATATTAAGAGGTACAAAAGGCATGACAGCCGAAGATATAACAGCAACACATCCTGACATACAACTTAAACGAGATGTACCTGCTAAGGACATTCACGGTAATAAGGTAATCATACCAGAAGGCGAAGCGTTGACTCCGTATGAGTTGAAAGGAAACAAGGTACTCTTACAGGATGGAGTAACTTATATCGTATCTAAGAACCAGTACCAGAACATCAAGAACAACGCTGTAAGCGGTGAAGCTACAGAGTTTGCACCTGAACTTAAAGGAACAGAGGAAACTGTGAGAGGAGAAAAGGATCCTAGAGATTTACAAACCATAACAGATGAATTGTTTCCTGGAAGAAAGTTTGAAGATTTGAATAGTACACAAGCAATAACAGTAAGGGCAGGACAAACAAAGAATTTTCAAAGTGGAACCAAATACTCTCAATACACTCTACCAGAAGGTAAGAACTACCAAGAGATATTGATTAAAGCACCAGCAGAAGGAACTGTTTTAACTCGAAATAGTATCAAGGAGGTTGTCCAAAATTCTGATGGAGGTTGGGATGTTAAGATTGAAGATGGGAGGAAGTTTGTTTATGACGATGCAGCTACGGCTGCTGAAGCAAGGAACGAGTTTGACAAGGATTTAAGAGGAGGCAAGATAAATGTGGGAGCTACCGATAAGAGTGTATTCCGTTCCTCTCATTGGGACGAACCTAATGTAATAGCTCATATCAGGTCTAACATGAGGAAGTATCTAGGCAAAGACGTTTACTTCCTAGAAGAACTCCAGAGTGATTGGATGCGAGCCTTAAGAGATGAAGCTAAAGAAAAAACAAAAGTAAACGGTGTAGAGAACAGGGAAAAAGCAAATGAGTATGTCCGTCAAGCACTAGCAGGAGAAATCAAAACAGATACTCCAGTAAACCAGATGCTTAAAAACTGGGAAATTCCTTCTCTCAAGAGAGCCTTACAGGAAGCAGTAGCAAAGAACGCAGAATACTTCGCATGGATAAACGGAGAGCAGACAAGTGCTAGGTATGATTTAGCTACTCATGTTGATAACGTGGAGTGGAGTGGAGGTGTGGAAAGTGGTGATAAGTGGATTAAAGTATTTACAAAAGATGCAAGAGCTGTTGATGGGGGAAAGCTTAATTTTGTTATTGATAAAAACGGCACAATAACACAAGGAAAAGAAGGAACTACTGGCAAGAAGCTAGACGAAGTATTAGGCAAAGGACTTGCTGATTCTATTATGGGTAAGGATAAAGGCTCTCTCTCAGGTGAAGGATTAAAGTTCGGAGGTGAGTGGGCTACTAATCTATACGACAAGCAAGTAGGTAACATAGTATCTGATTTAACAGGTGCTAAGGTTATAGAGATGGATATGGGATTGCCTGTGGAAGCAGATGCAAAACAATTTTATCTTAGTGATTACTTGAAAGATGTAGATAAAACAAATGCGGAGGACATAAAGACAGCATTGGCTACACCAGAAAGTCTTACAGTTGGCAGGTCGGTAACAGAAGGGTATAGTGGTGCAACTGAATACATCATCACAGAGGTTCTCGGAGAGGGGAAGTTTAAAGCAGTGCCATATGCCCGATATTGGGAGGCTGATAGAAAAATTGATAATATAGACGAGGTAAATAAAGAAACCTTTGACCTCTCTACCAAGACAACAGTTCAACAAGGAATCAAACTAACTCCTGAGATCAAAGCTAGGATCAAAGGTGAAGCACCTGGAGTAAAGGCTAGTGGTAAGATGTTTGATATTTTAGACAGACAGAAACTTCCAAAGACAAGTTTAAAAGATACCAACTACGCTTTCTTAGGAGGTGAGAAGAAGATCACTCCAGAACAGTTAGCAACAAGGGATGTTGAACCTGACAAAATCCCACCACAATCAGCTCTAAAAGCTATTTTACATGCTACTAAACCTCCTAGACCTAAACAGCCTACGGTCAAGGTTACAAAGAGAGTTATACCAGAAAACTTGAGTGGGTTTGATAATTTCATGGATATAGGGAAAACAAGACCTAGTAGCATCCAATCTAAAGGGTTAGACATAGCAGAGATAGTAAGGGATGACAAAACCTTCCCAGCAATAAGGAAGTCAGGTTTCTATGCTACTAAGGGTATCGACACAGCTCCTGTTGAGGATGTTTACAATCAAACGCTATCGCCTTACCACATGGCATTGAAACAAGACAAACATGTTAGAGGTGGCAAGTTCGGAGAGATGTTTAAGAAAGTATGGTTGCCAACAGAACAAGCTATTTTAGATAGCAAGAAATTTGCAACAAATCAGATTAAGATAATTGAAGAGTTAGGGATAAAACATAACATAAAAGCCACTAAGAAGAACTTGAGACACTTATCTGATGTTATGGAAGAAAAGGTCAAGGGCACACCAGAGGAGAAGCTTTACGCTAAAGAGTTAAGAGAAGTCTTAGACGGCTTGAGAGATCAAGCTAACAAGGTCAGGGAAGCTATGGGTAAAGACACTATTGGATATATTAAAGATTACATCCCACATATTCAAAAAACTACTCTTTGGAATGAACTGTTGAATAACGAAGCAACTATCTCGGACAACCTTGATTTCATTATTCCTAACGAAGCGAAGAATCCATTTGCACATAAAAGGCTCTTAGAAGAACTACCGAAATCAGAAAGGAATCTTTATCTACTGCTAGATAGGTATGTTGATGCTATTGGGAAAGATATTTACATCACTCCTGCAATAGAGAACATAAAAGCGTACAACAATGTTCTGAAAAACCGTGAGTTGTTTAATGCTGCTAAGTATTGGGATGAGTACATCAGGACAGGACTTCTGTCTAAACAACATAAAATAGACTCAGCTATAGGTGTGGGAGAGAAAGGTAGGAAGGCATCCCAAAAGTGGAACAACATGGTCAACCTGGCTTTCCTTACAGGTAAAGTGGGGTGGACTCTCGCTACTCAACCTCTCTCGTATATTATGAATATGCCAATGGAGGTAGGCGTTAGGAATTCAGTAAAGGCTATCTTTAAATCATTCAGTACGCCTCTTAGGGAGTTCGTGAAGGAAAATTCTAAAGTGTTGAATATTAAGAATAGTGATGTTCATGCTGTAGCTGTTGGTGAGGGTAGGAATATTCAAAACAGAATCTACAGAACCAAGATAGACAAATGGAATGATTTCATTTCTATACTATCTTCAATAGGAGAGAGGGAACTTACATTAGCGGCTTATGTTGGTGGATTAGATAGAGCCATGCAACTAGGGTACGAAGGAGAAGATGCTTTAGCTTTCGCAGATTTAGCCGCTGCTAGAACTCAATCAATGTATAACAGGGAAAACAGAGCTTTGATTTTGAATAGCGATATAACTCGTACCGTCTTTCCTTTCCAAAGTTTCGCAATAGAAATGTACAATCATTCAAAAGAAATCTTGACTAAAACTAAGGGAGCAGAAAGGTTAAACAAGAGACAAAGATACGGGAAACTATTTAGATTATTAATGGGTATTTATCTTTCAGGGCTTTATGCTGAAAAATTAACTGGACGTAAGAAAACAAGTCTGGGTACATTCATACCATTCTTAGGAGCTTATGCTGATATGTATATTAAAAAGGCACAGGGGGATGAATATTACGGGGGGAGAAGCCCTATAACCGTAGTTCAAGTAGGATCAGATGTTATTAAAGGAGCAAAGGATTTTATAGAACATGGAAACGCCAAGAAGCTAAGAAAAGTAGCTTTAAACTTTGGATTAGCTCTAGGAGGGATTGGAGGTGGAGCGCAGTTAAATAATATTATAGACGGACTAATGCTTAGTATAGACGAGGAAGTAAAAGCTGTAGATGGAGATACTTTATTTTCAACTGATAGCGCATTAGATAAAGTCATAGCTCCTATATTCGGAGTGTGGGCTACTCAGGCAGGAAGGGAATACTGGGAACCCACAGAAACTAAGAAATCAAAAACCACATCTATTAAATTTTAACCCATACACATGCCAAGAAAACGTGCGAAGAAACCTTTACGGATTATAAGGAAGACCCCAACAGGGCCAATCTCTAAGTCTGCTGGTAGGTGGACTCGCCAAATCAGAAAGATGTCTGGTAGAGCTGCTACAAAGGTAGCTAGAAGGAGAAAATAATTAACCAATTTTATATGAATGACGTACAACCAGTTGGTGCTATAGACGCTCCAGATGAGCGTGATTATATAGCTGAACAGATTCTAGGTAAGGATGATGTTCCTTTACCAGAAAACGTATTGTTAAAACTCAAAGAAGGAAACCAAGGTAGATCGGTAATGTGTACTTGTTTCTCTTCGTATCATGCTGCACAAGCCGTAAATGAAGTGGAACACAACAAAGAGCTTAACCCATTGTTTGACAAGGGATGGGAGTTGCAAGGTAGGTTTGGAACTAGAGTGAAAGAAGGAGACTATATTCAAACAGCTCTTAAATCCATTGTAAAGAACGGGCTACACACTTCTGATGGAATATATAAAATTGATGGTTATGCTCGGATTATGAAAACCGAGATTAACTATTGGTTGTCTAAAGGGTTCGCTGTAGTCACTTCAACCCCAGTTACTAAAACTAATTACAAGAAAGCTAAACACGATGGAGTCTGGGGCGGTAATGACGGTGATGTAATAGGAGGTCATGCAGTATGTATAACTGGATATAAACCTTTCTATAAGATTGTATCAAATTCCTACGGAGACACTTGGGGAAAGTTTGAGGATGGTACTTTCTTAATTAAAAACGAGGACACCAAATGGATAGGAACTTGTTACGTTTTATTTGATAACAAAGGATTGAAATATATATTCAATGACGTAACAGAAGAAAGTCCGTTCGCTGAAGCTATACAGTCGATGAAAGACAAAGAGATTATGAACGGTTATGGAGATGGTAGCTTCCGTCCAGATCAACCTATCACTCGTGGAGAACAGGCTCAAGTGTTGTACAATCTAATAAATTTCTTTAACAAATAATCATGGCAAAAGAAACACCGAAGCTTTGGTACAAAAGTAAAACATTGTATTTCAACTTGATTACTATTCTATTAGGAGTAGTACAGGTAGTAAGCAACGTATACTACATCCCAACAGACATTCTCGCTTTAATTAACGGAATAGGAAATGTACTTCTTAGATTCCTTACAAAAGAGAAGCTTGCTTTTTAAGTAAAGATGTGTATAGTATGAGATTAGTTTCAAACAGTAGCTGGACAAGTAATAATACGTACCAACTAGGTCAAGAGCAGCATACTATGAAACAACAAAGCTAATTACTCCCATATTTGTTAGACGCTGAAAACATGCTCAGTCAAGGACTGGGTTAGAGTAGGCTCGACGGTATCGGGAGTTTTTTATTCCAACATACCTTTTAGTAATTCGTACCTTTCTTCTATGGCAGCACCTTTCATTACTGGAGAGCTTTTTTTGTAGATTTCTAGTTGTTGGCAAATTTCCTCACCCTTAACCTGTCTAATCATTCCTATTAGGTGTCTGACCTTTTCTTCGGCTGACCCACAATGTACCTGAGAATGATGCCACGCACAGAGTAAAATACCGTTATCTGGATGAGTTCTAAGAAAATAACTACCTTTTAAAAAGATATGATGAGCGTGCATTTGAGCGTTATCTGCACGGTTAG
>Ga0233429_1003656_pt1 | contig 14268 bp, 7 predicted proteins | sample SI_118_April2016_3_FD_179879 | JGI IMG/M metagenome (GOLD analysis project Ga0233429, IMG submission 179879) | Seawater microbial communities from Saanich Inlet, British Columbia, Canada - SI_118_April2016_135_MG | ecosystem: Environmental > Aquatic > Marine > Inlet | place: Canada: British... | reverse complement strand
GTCTCAGCATGCTGGACCTTGTGGAAAATGGCAGCACCTGGGACGAAGTTGTCATCCTTGCCAAAGAGCTTGAAAAAGCAGGTGTGACGATCATCAACACCGGCATTGGCTGGCATGAAGCTCGGGTGCCAACGATTGCGCATATGGTGCCGCGTGGCGGCTGGACATGGGCGACAAAACGTCTGATGGGCGAAGTTGGTATTCCTGTTATTGCCTCCAATCGTATTAACACAGCAGATACGGCCGAAAGTATTCTGGCCAATGGTGACGCCGATATGGTTTCGCTGGCGCGGCCATTTCTGGCCGACCCGGAATTTGTCAACAAGGCAGCCATGGGCCGTGCAGACTTGATCAATGCCTGCATCGGTTGCAATCAGGCATGTCTCGACAATATTTTCTCCGGGCAGATATGTTCATGCCTGGTAAACCCGTTGGCGTGTTTTGAAACAGAACTCAAAATCGAAGCGGCAGACACAAAACGCCGGATCGCCGTCATCGGCGGAGGCCCTGCAGGCTTATCTTATGCGACGACCGCCGCGGAACGTGGTCACGATGTTACCTTGTACGAATCTGCTGATCGACTTGGTGGGCAGTTCAACATGGCACGCGTCATTCCGGGCAAGGCTGACTACAACGAAACCATCAAATATTACGAAGCTCGCCTCGCCGATCTGAATGTAACTATTCACCTCGGCCAGCGTGCCTCAGTTGAACAGATGGCAGACGGTGGTTTTGACGAAGTAATTCTTGCGACCGGTGTAACACCACGCCAGATCGACCTCGAAGGCATCGATCACCCCAGCGTTCTTTCCTATATCGATGTGCTGGAGGGTAAAGCCGAAGTCGGGAAATCAGTTGCGATCATGGGGGCAGGGGGCATCGGGTTTGATGTCGCCGAGTTCCTGGTTGCCAGTGAAGATCATGAAGACAATCCCGCCGCCTTCTTCAAGGAATGGGGCGTGGACACACAGTCAAAAACCGCGGGTGGTTTGTTGCCGGAAGGCCCACAGCCAGCGGCACCAGCCCGCGATGTATTCCTGTTGCAACGCAAGGCATCGCGCCCCGGTGCGGGTCTTGGCAAAACCACAGGCTGGATTCACCGGGCGCAGATGAAGCTGTCCGGCGTGAAGACGGTTTCAGCTGTGACCTATCAAAAGATTGACGACGAAGGTTTGCATATCCTGGAAGGCGAAGAGCCGCAGGTATTGGCCGTCGATAACATTGTAATTTGTGCCGGTCAGGAACCACAGCGCGAGCTGCAGGCCGGGCTGGAAGAACGCGACATCAAAGTCACCTTGATTGGTGGTGCAGATGTTGCCGCAGAACTTGATGCCCGTCGGGCAATTGAACAAGGCATCCGTCTGGCTGCCGCCGTCTAGAAAATCAACATCAGAATTTGTCGGGCACAGTGCCTGAACGACACACCTTGAAGGACAAGAAAATGAAGAACGTTGTGATTGCCGGTTATACCCGGTCTCCTTTTACTTTGGCACGCAAGGGCGAACTGGCCAAAGTGCGACCTGACGAAACAGCTGCACAGGTAATCAACGGCCTGGTCGCACAAAGCGGTGTTAATGTGGATGATCTGGAAAACCTGATCATGGGCTGCGCTTTCCCGGAGGGCGAACAGGGCTTTAACACTGCGCGTATGGTTGGCCTTCTGGCCGGACTGCCGCATTCCGTTGCCGGTGTAACCGTGAACCAGTTCTGTGGATCCTCCATGCAGTCGATCCATATTGCCGCCGGTGCCATTCAAATGAATGCCGGTGATGCCTTTATCTGTGCCGGTATGGAAAGCATGACACGTGTGCCCATGGGCGGCTTCAACCCGATGCCAAATCCCAAACTGGCCAGTGAAACCGAAGCCTATATTTCCATGGGACTGACGGCGGAAAATCTGGCGGAAAAATATAGCCTGTCCCGCGAGGAGCAGGAAAACTTTGCTCTGGAAAGCCACAAAAAAGCTGAGGCCGCGCGTTCAGCTGGCAGGCTTGCGGATGAAATCATTACCATTACCGAAGGCAATCTTCGCGTTGAACAGGATGGCTGTATCCGTCCCCAGACAACGGCTGAAGATCTCGCCGGTCTGAATCCGGCATTTGATGAAAAAGGCACGGTGACAGCGGGTACATCTTCTCCGCTGACAGATGGCTGTTCGGCGACCCTGGTTTGCAGTGAAGAATATGCTGATGCCAATGGCCTGACGAAGCTGGCCCGGATCAAATCAGTTGCTGTCTCCGGCTGTGCGCCTGAAGTCATGGGGATCGGCCCGGTTGGTGCCACTGAAAAGGCTTTGAAACGGGCTGGCATGGGAATTGGCGATATCGACATAATCGAATTGAACGAGGCTTTTTCTGCGCAGTCTCTCGCGGTGATCAAGGAAAGCGGCATGGATCTTGCCAAAATCAATCTTGATGGTGGTGCCATCGCACTTGGCCATCCGCTGGGGGCAACCGGTGCCCGGATCACCGGCAAAGCCGCTTCCTTGTTGAAGCGTGAAGGCAAACAAACAGCGCTGGCAACGCAGTGCATCGGTGGCGGTCAGGGGATCGCCACTATCCTGGAAGCTTGCTGAGCGGAGTTGGATATATGACTGAAATCAAAAAGGTCGCCGTGCTCGGCGCCGGGCTCATGGGCAGCGGTATTGCCGCCCATGTTGCCAATGCCGGCTTGCCGGTTGTGTTGCTGGATATCGTGCCGGAGGGCGCGGAAAACAGGAACGCTATCGCCGAAGGGGCCGTCGCCCGCATGATCAAACAAAAACCGGCACCCTTTATGGATGCCCGCAATGCAAAATTGATCACCTGTGGCAATCTGGAAGACAGCCTTGATCTGTTGGCCGATTGTGACTGGATTTGTGAAGCTGTTCTGGAACGTCCGGACATCAAACATGATGTCTACAAAAAAATTGACGCCGTGCGTAAGCCAGGCTCAATCGTTTCGTCAAACACATCGACGATTCCGCTGGCTGTGCTGCTAAAAGGCCAGTCGGATGAGTTCGCTGCGGATTTTGCTATCACCCACTTCTTTAACCCTCCACGCTATATGCGGTTGCTGGAAGTTGTTGGCGGTGAAAAGACACGGGCAGATGCTCTCGAAACCCTTGTTCAATTCGGCGATGTAGCCCTTGGCAAGGAAGTCGTGAACTGCAAGGACACACCAGGCTTTATCGGCAACCGTATTGGTATTTACTGGTCCTATACAGCGATCAGTACCTCCGTCGATATGGGCCTGACGGTGGAAGAAACCGATGCCCTGGTCGGCAAGCCCATGGGTATTCCCAGCACCGGCATTTTTGGTCTGGTCGACCTGACCGGCATTGATCTGGCACCGCATGTGAACGAAAGCATGCTTTCGTTGCTGCCGGACACAGATGCCTTTTGCCAGGACTTTCAGGAAACAGGTATTCTCGCGGATCGTTTCGAACAAATGATCCGTGATGGCTATACCGGTCGCAAAGGCAAGGGTGGTTTTTATCGGATCACCAAAGAAGGCGGCAAGAAGACAAAGGAAGTTCTGGACATCAAGTCCGGCGAATATCGCCTGCCTGTCAAACCGGCGTTGAAATCCATTCGGGCCGCTCGCAAAGGCCTTCGCGCCTTGTGTGAATATGACGATCTGGGCGGAAAATATTCATGGGGCGTATTGTCAAAAACGCTGACCTATGCCGCTTCACTGGTTGGTGAAATTGCGGACACAATCAGCGACATGGACCGGGCCATGAAGGGCGGATACGCCTGGAAATATGGGCCTTTTGAACAAATTGATCAGCTGGGCACGGCCTGGTTTGCCGAAAAACTGGAAGCCGAAGGCCGCGAAGTGCCTGCCATCATCAAGGCGGCAAATGGTCAACCCATGTATCGCGACAATGGCAATGTACGCCAGCAAATGACTTTGTCAGGCGACTATGTTGACGTTGTCATCGATGAAAACGCCTGGATGCTGGAAGACAAAAAGCGCGGCAACGAGCCTATTGCCAAAAACTCTTCGGCCTCTCTCTGGGATGTTGGAGACGGTGTGGCTTGCCTGGAATTCCATTCAAAAATGAATTCCATCGATGGTGACATCGTCGCCATGATCATGAAAGCCGTGAAGCTGAACAAGGATGGTTTCAAAGCCCTGATTATTGGTAATGATGCCGACAACTTCTCGGTTGGTGCCAATATCGGTTTGTCATTGTTCGCCGCCAACACCGCCATGTGGCCGATTATCGAACAAGGCGTGAAAGCCGGCCAGGATGCTTATCTGGCGCTCAAATATGCTCCGTTCCCGATTGTTGCGGCACCTGCCGGGATGGCGCTGGGTGGTGGTTGCGAAGTCACCATGCATTGTGATGCCGTTCAGGCCCATGCCGAAAGTTATATGGGTCTGGTTGAAGTTGGTGTTGGACTTATTCCGGGCTGGGGCGGTTGCAAGGAATTGCTGATGCGCCAGACCTTGAACAAAAGACGCCCAGGTGGTCCGATGCCTGCAATTGCCGCAACGTTTGAGACCATCTCAACGGCCAAGGTTGCGACCTCTGCGGCAGAAGCCAAAAACCTGATGTTCCTGAACAAGTCTGATGGCATCACCATGAACCGCCGTCGTGTGCTCGCAGATGCCAAGGCCCAGGCCCTGTCCATGGTCGATGGCTATGAAGCACCTGAACGCGATATCGAAATCAGCCTGCCCGGACCCACAGCGCGTGTTGCGCTGGAAATGGCCGTGCAAGGCTTCGTCGATATGGGCAAGGCAACAGCCTATGACGGTGTTGTTGGTGGGACGCTGGCGAATATTTTGTCCGGCGGCAAAACCGATGTCACTGAAACGGTTACAGAAAAAGACCTGATGGCCCTTGAACGCGGTGCCATTATCAAGCTTTTGCACAACCCAAAAACGCTCGACCGCATTACCCATATGCTGGAAACGGGCAAGCCGCTTCGTAACTGATCGCGGAAACCGTATAAAGAAGGATTAAGGACTATGCCCGTTTACAAGGCTCCACTCAGGGATATGCGTTTTGTCATCCACGAATTGCTGGAAGTCGAAAAACATTCGAACCTGCCCATATTCTCTGAAGCGCCAGCAGATATTATTGATGCCGTGCTGGAAGAAGGCGCGAAAGTTGCCGAGGAAATCCTCTTTCCCCTGAACCAGGTTGGTCACGAGGAAGGCTGCACGTTCAACGATGGTGTTGTCACCACGCCAACCGGCTTCAAGGAAGGCTTTGCAGAATATCGCCAGGGCGGCTGGGTCGGTCTGGCTGGCAATGCCAACTATGGCGGCCAGGGGTTACCGGCGTTCCTTGGAACATCGATGGGGGAAATGACCTGTTCCACCAATCTGGCGTTCGAAATGTACAGCGGCCTGACTTCCGGTGCCTGTGCTGCCATTGATGCCCATGGCACGGAAGAGCAGAAAAGCTATTATCTGCCACGCATGTATTCCGGCGAATGGACCGGCACCATGAACCTGACGGAACCACATTGTGGAACTGACCTTGGTCAAATGCGGACCAAGGCCGAGCCTCAGGACGATGGCAGCTACCTTATTTCCGGCACCAAGATTTTCATCTCAGCCGGTGAACATGACATGGCCGATAACATCATTCATCTGGTGTTGGCCAAAATTCCCGGTGGTCCCAAGGGCATCAAGGGCGTCAGTTTGTTTATCGTTCCCAAGGTGCATTCCGATGCGGATGGTAATCTGGGTGAGCGCAACGGTGTTGCCGCCGGTTCCATCGAACACAAGATGGGCATCAACGGAAATGCCACTTGCGTGATGAACTATGACAACGCGCAAGGTTGGCTGCTGGGTCGTGAACATAAAGGCATGGAAGCCATGTTCGTGATGATGAATGCGGCCCGTCTGGGTGTGGGCATGCAGGGTTTATCTCTGTCAGAAGTCAGCTATCAGAACGCTGTCGTCTATGCCAATGACCGCTTGCAGGGCCGCTCGCTCTCCGGCGTGAAAGAACCTGAAAAAGCAGCTGATCCGATTATTGTGCATCCGGATGTGCGGCGGATGTTGATGACCATGCGATCCTTTAACGAAGGTGCACGTGCCTTCAACACCTGGGTTGCCATGAACCTCGATCTGGCACGCGCCGAACAAGACGAAGACGCCCGTCAGGCTGCCGAAGATTTGGTGACCTTGATCACCCCGGTGGTCAAGGCCCACATCACAGATGTTGGATTTGAATGTGCAAACATTGGTCAGCAATGTTTTGGTGGTCACGGTTATATCCGTGAGCACGGTATGGAGCAATATGTTCGTGATGCCCGTATCGCTCAACTGTATGAAGGCACGAACGGCATTCAGGCTCTGGATCTGGTTGGCCGCAAGATGCCGGCACACATGGGCCGTTTGTTGCGCGCTTTTTTCCATCCGGTTGACGCTTTCATTCAGGAAAATGCCGATAACAAGGAACTGGCAGAATTTGTCATGCCGCTGGCCAAAGGGTTCGCCCGTCTACAGCAAGGCGTCGCCTGGCTGGGTGAGCAAGGCATGAAAGATGTCGAGCAAGCCGCCGCCGGTGCAACAGATTTCCAGCGTATGTTTGGTGTTGTCGCCCTCGGTTTCATGTGGGCCCGTATGGCAAAGGTTGCGCAAACCAAACTGGCCGCCGGAACTGATGAGACAGAATTTTATGAAAACAAGCTGAAAACTGCTCGTTTTTATATGGCGCGGATGATGCCTGATACATCTTCCTTGCTCGCGAAGGTGACTTCGGGCAAAGATACTTTGATGGCAATGGACGCCGCCGCATTCTAAAATCTATCCTCAACCCCCCCCAGGAGACTTTACATTGGCTATTCCGCAAAAAATATATGAAGAAGATCATGTCATTTTCCGGGACTCTGTCCGCAAGTTTGTTGAACAGGAAGTCGCGCCCTATCACGAACAGTGGGAAAAAGATGGCATTGTCCCCAAGTCTTTGTGGCTGAAAGCTGGCGAGGCCGGACTTCTGGCACCGACCGTGCCAGAAGAATATGGCGGTCCCGGGGTTGATTTTCGCTACAACGGTATTGTCGACGAGGAACTGGCACGTGCCGGATACACAGGCCCGGGATTTAGTTTGCATTCCGATATCGCTGTACCCTATCTCGTGCACTATGGCTCGGAAGAACAAAAGCAGGAATTTCTGCCCAAATGTGTCTCCGGGGAATGTATCATGGCCATCGCCATGACCGAACCCGGTACAGGGTCTGATCTGCAAGGCGTGAAAACCACGGCAGCGCTGGATGGCAACGAATATGTGATCAACGGCTCCAAGACCTTCATTACCAACGGCCAAAACTCAGACCTGATCATTGTTGTTGCCAAAACTGATCCGACAGCCGGTGCAAAAGGAACTTCCCTTATTCTGGTTGAAAGCCATCGCGAAGGTTTCAAACGCGGTCGGAATTTGGAAAAACTGGGCATGAAGGCTGCTGACACATCCGAGATGTTCTTTGATGAAGTCCGGGTACCCACAAGCAATTGCCTCGGCGAAGAAAATATGGGCTTCATCTATCTGATGCAGGATTTGCCTCAGGAACGCCTCTCTGTTGCTGTTTCTGCGGTTGCTGCCTGTGAAGGTGCCTTGCAATGGACGCTTGACTATACCGGTCAGCGCAAAGCCTTTGGCAAAACGATTTCGGAATTCCAGAACACCAAATTCAAGATGGCGGAACTGAAGACCGAAATTACCATTGCCCGTGTATTCGTGGATCGTTGTCTGGAAATGCACATTGATGGTGGTCTGGATGTTGAAACGGCTGCCATGGCCAAATGGTGGACGACGGACCTGCAAGGCCGGGTCATGGACGAATGTCTGCAACTGCACGGCGGGTACGGTTTCATGTGGGAATACCCGATCACACGGGCCTATGCCGACAGCCGCGTTCAACGAATTTATGCCGGTACCAACGAAATCATGAAAGACCTGATCAGCCGCAAGCTGTGGAGCAATTGAGGTTTATTAATATTTGGGTGATCACACCCTGAAGAGGATTTTATCAATGACTGATGCCTACATTTTTGACGCAGTTCGCACACCGCGTGGCAAGGGCCGCAAGGATGGCAGCCTGCACGAAGTTACTGCAACCGCCCTCGCAGCCCATGTTTTACGTGAAATCAGGGATCGAAACGATCTTGATACGGCGGCGGTGGATGACGTCGTTCTCGGCTGTGTTGAACCTGCCGCCGAGCAAGGTGCAGACATTGCCCGAACTGCCGTATTGATGGCCGACTACGATGAAACTGTTTCCGGTATGCAGGTCCAGCGCTTTTGTGCTTCCGGCCTTGAAGCTGTGAATGTCGCATCAGCCCAGGTGATGTCCGGCCAGGCAGATATGACCATTGGTGGTGGCGTCGAAAGCATGAGCCGCGTGCCTATGGGGTCTTCCGGTGGCTCTTACTATTCTGATCCTGCAGTAGTTGAGAAAATCTACTTCACCCCACAAGGCGTATCAGCAGACTTGATCGCAACACTGGATGGTTTCAGCCGTGATGATGTTGATGCCTATGCAGTTGAAAGCCAGCGCCGGGCCAAGGAAGCCTGGGATGAAAAGCGGTTTGCCAAATCCATTGTCCCGGTGACCGATCAAAACGGTCTGACAATTCTGGATCATGACGAACACATGCGTCCGGGTACTGACATGCAATCTCTGGCTGGCCTCAATCCAGCCTTCAAGATGCAGGGCGAGGATTTTGGTTTTGATGCTGTTTCCATGCAGCGTTATCCGGAAGTGGAAAAAATCAACCACGTTCATCATGGCGGAAATTCCAGCGGCATCGTTGACGGAGCCGCCGCAGTTCTGATCGGCACAAAAGAAGCTGGCGAACGCCTGGGCCTCAAGCCCCGCGCTCGTATCAAGGGCTATTCGTCCATTGGCTCCGAACCCAGCATCATGCTGACCGGCCCGGCTCTGGTCACCGAAAAGGCGCTGGAACGGCAAGGCATGAAGACAACGGACATTGATCTTTATGAATTGAACGAGGCTTTTGCTTCTGTCGTCATGCGTTTCATGAATGTGCTGGATGTGCCGCACGACAAGATGAACGTCAATGGCGGGGCCATTGCCATGGGTCATCCACTGGGTGCAACGGGTGCCATGATTTTCGGCACTTTGCTGGACGAGCTGGAACGGCGCGATCTGGAAACAGGTCTGGCTACCTTGTGCGTCGGCGGTGGCATGGGAACAGCCACAATCCTTGAGCGCGTTTAATCGCAGCAACAGCAGAAATACGGAAACAAGACTATGATCGAATATGAAGTAGACGGAGACGGCATTGCCGTGATCTCCTGGCACATGGCCGAGCGGCCCATGAATGTGCTGAATATCGCCTCAATAAAAGCTTTTGGTGACAGCGTCAAAAAGGCACTGGCAGACGATGCCGTCAAAGGGATCGTGGTTGCTTCGAAGAAAAATGACTTTGTGGCCGGTGCTGATCTGACACAGTTATTGTCCAGCCGTGATCCAAAGGAGGTCATGGACTTTGGCGATAATTTCAAAAACACACTGCGCTCCCTGGAACTGTCGCCGAAGCCTATTGCCGCTGCAATCAATGGCACGGCCCTGGGTGGTGGGTTCGAAATTTGCCTGGCCTGTAACTATCGGGTAGCGGCTGACAATCCCAAAACCCTGATCGGCCTGCCGGAAGTCAAGCTAGGGCTGTTACCAGGTGCTGGCGGCACTCAACGTCTGCCTCGCCTGATCGGCATTCGGAACGCCTTGCCCTTGTTGTTGGAAGGCACGCATTTGTCGCCGGAAAAAGCCCTGAAACAAGGACTTATCCACGCCATCGTGTCAGCGGATGAACTCATGGCAGCGGCCAAAAAATGGATTGTCGATGGTGGTGATGCCGTACAACCGTGGGACCAGAAAGGCTTCAAGGTTCCTGGCGGTGGTCCACAATCCCCACAGGGTTACGAGACCTTTACAGCAGGCGGTGCCATGTTGCGGAAAAAGACATGGGGAAACTATCCGGCCCCTGTTGCCATCATGAGCTGCGTTTACGAAGGCCTGAATTGTGCCTTTGATGCAGGCCTCAGTCTGGAAAGCCGTCACTTTGCGTCATTGGCTGCAGATAACGTCGCCCACAATATGGTACGGACGCTGTTCTTCAGCATGGGTGACGCCAACAAGCTGAAAAATCGCCCAAAGGATGTTGAAAAATCCGAGTTCAAAAAGATCGGCATTCTGGGTGCTGGCATGATGGGCGCAGGTATTGCTAACGTTACTGCGATGGCTGGTCTTCAAGTCGTATTATTGGATTCGACATTGGAATCTGCCGAAAAAGGCAAATCGTATAGCGAAGATCTGCTCAACAAGGCGATCAAACGCAAACGTATGACAGAAGAAAAGCGCGATGGCATTCTTGGCCTGATCAAGCCGACTGTTGACTACGCCGACCTGGACGGTTGTGATATGGTTATCGAAGCTGTGTTCGAAGATCGGACGATCAAGGCAGATGTCACCGCAAAGACCGAAGCTGTGATCGCGGCAGATGCGATTTTTGCCTCCAATACCTCGACGCTACCAATTACCGGTCTGGCTGAGGCCAGTGCCCGACCTGCCAATTTCATTGGCCTGCATTTTTTCTCACCCGTCGACAAGATGCCCTTGGTCGAAATTATCATGGGCGAAAAAACCGGTGATGTTGCCCTCGCGCGTGCCATGGACTTTGTAAAACGTATTCGCAAAACACCAGTGGTGGTCAATGATTCCCGTGGCTTCTATACCAGCCGTGTTTTTGCGACCTATGTTGCAGAAGGCCTGGCCTTGTTGGGCGAAGGCGTGAAACCTGCATTGATCGAAAATGCCGGTCGCATGGCGGGAATGCCTGTGGGACCTCTGGCCCTGGCGGATGAAGTCTCGCTGACTTTGATGCAACATGTGGCGACCCAGACCAAAGCCGATCTTGGCGACAAATATCAGGGCACACCTGCGGACCCAGTTGTGCAAAAGATGGTTGATGAACTGGGCAGGGACGGCAAGAAAGCTGGTAAAGGCTTCTATGATTATCCCGAAGATGGCGAAAAACGGTTATGGCCAGGTCTGGCGGAAGCTTATCCCGTGGCAGAACAGCAGCCTGATGTGGAAGATATCAAAAAGCGCATGATGTATGTGCAGTCGGTCGAAACAGCCCGTTGCATGGAAGAAAATGTTGTAACGTCGCCCCAGGATGCGGATGTAGGTTCGATCCTTGGCTGGGGCTTTGCGCCCTTCCACGGTGGGGTTTGTTCCATGGTCGACAGCATCGGTATCGAAGATTTCGTTGCCGAATGTGATCGTCTCGCGCAAGCGCATGGTGAGAGATTTACACCGAACAAACTTCTGCGCGACATGGCCACAGAAGGCCGGGGCTTTTACCAGGCCGCCTGATTCAGGTAAATGAACTGAGGAGAGGGTCGGTGCCAGGCACCGGCCCTTTTTTCTTGTCAGGCCTCTGCTTCGATTCAGGCCTTTGCTTTGATTTGAGCCAGCATTTGACGACCCGTTACCTGTTGATCAACTTCAACCGCGACACTGGCCAGGACGCCATCAAAAGGTGCCGTGATTTCATGCTCCATTTTCATGGCTTCCAGCACAACTATGATGTCGCCTTTGCTGACGTTATCACCCTTTGTTGCATGCCGTACAATGCGGCCCGGCATAGGGGCGACCAGGCGGCCGTCAGACACGCCTGATCCACCAGCTTCGTCCGGTTGCAGGACTTCAGTTGCCGAGACACTGACCCCGTCATATTCCAGATGAACCGTATCGCCATTGATGACGGTATTGGCGACGACCAGTTGTCCGTCGATGGTTAATTCACCATCCTGATCAAGGGCCAGTTGTTCGGTATGTTGGTCTGCGAAGGTGACGGTGAAGTCGCGGTTGTCGCGCATGTCGACACTGATGCCAGCAATTTCTCCATCACCGAAATCAATCCGGAAGGGCCAATTCATAACACCCGTACTGGACCAGGGACCGGTATCAGGTGCGTGCCGTAAAGCCAGTAATACGACGGCCAGGGCCTGCGCCGGTCTGACATCTGCCTGCAACAAATCATCCGCATGATCACCGATGAACGCTGTTGTCGCATCTCCCCCGGCGAAAACGGGATGTTTAAGACAGGACACCAGCCATGTCTTGTTGTTCCGAAGTCCCAGCAACGGCGTTTCATTCAGTCCGCTGATCAAACGTCGCCGGGCATCTTCGCGGTCATCGCCCCAGGCGGCAACCTTGGCAATCATGGGGTCGTAAAAAGCAGATATCTCCTGACCTTCGGCAAGGCCATGATCGACCCGCAAGTCTTCTGTGTCTTCTGGCTGCCAGACCAGCACTTCACCGGTTTGCGGCATGAAATCACGCGTTGGGTCTTCGGCATACAAACGAACTTCAATGGCGTGACCCTCAAATTCAACTTCGTCCTGGGTCAGCGGCAGTGCCTCTCCCCTGGCCACGCGCAATTGCCAGTCGACCAGGTCAAGCCCGGTGATCATCTCCGTCACTGGATGTTCGACCTGCAGGCGGGTGTTCATTTCCATGAAATAGAAAGAACCATCTGCATCCAGCAAAAACTCGACGGTACCAGCACCGGTGTAGTCAATGTTGGATGCCGTCAAAACGGCTGCCTCGCCCATGCGCGCCCGCAAGGCCTCATCAACCGCCGGAGACGGTGCTTCTTCGATGACCTTTTGATGACGGCGCTGAACCGAACAATCCCGCTCACCAAGGTGAATAGTATTGCCATGCGTGTCGGCAAATACCTGCACCTCAACATGACGGGGGCGAATAATGGCACGTTCGAGAATAAGTTCGTCCGAGCCAAAAGCTGAAGCCGCTTCAGATCGGGCCGACGCCAAAGATCCTGGCAGTTCTTCTGCGGCTGTTACCAGACGCATACCACGTCCACCGCCACCAGCTGCGGCTTTGACCATCAGCGGATAGCCAATATCTGCTGCTTCCTTGATCAGGACCTGGTCACTTTGGTCGATGCCGGAATATCCGGGCACACAGGGTACACCTGCCTCCAGCATGCGAACCTTGGCTTCGCGTTTGTTGCCCATCAACTCGATAGCCTCAACCGATGGACCAACAAATGTCAGGTTGGCGGCAGCACAGGCCGCAGCAAAGGCTGCATTCTCCGCCAAAAAGCCATATCCGGGATGCACTGCATCCGCGCCTGTTTTCGCAGCCGCTTCCATGATGGCGTCAATGTTCAGGTAAGACTGGGCGGCCTGTGCTGGTCCGATACAAATGGCGCGATCTGCAAACAGCACATGTGGCGTGCCCCGGTCTGCTTCACTGAATACAGCGACGGTTTCAATGCCCAGGGCATTGGCACTGCGCATGATCCGTACAGCAATTTCACCGCGATTGGCGACCAGAAGCCGATTGATCGATTTAGCCATTATTTACGACCCGGCATTGTGCCGTCCATCTTGGCAATGATCCCCAACATGACTTCGTCGGCTCCGCCACCAATGGATCCCAGACGTGAATCGCGCAAATAGCGGCTCGCCCGGTTCTCCCACATATAACCCTGACCACCATGAAACTGCACACAGGCGTCTGCCACTTCGCGGCTAAGCCGACCGCATTTCAGTTTGGCCATGCTGGCGCGCCGGGTCACGTCTGCGCCATCGATATATTCTTCGACGGATTGATAAACCAGGGCGCGCAAGGCTTCGATCTCTGTTGACAGTTCGGCCAGTCGGTAATGGATGACCTGATTATTCAACAAAGGCTGTCCAAATGCATGGCGGCTGCGGGTATATTCAACTGTCTCGGCAATAACCCCTTCCATTGATTTCAAGCTGGACGCGGCGGCCCACAGGCGTTCTTCCTGGAATTGCTGCATCTGATAGGTGAAGCCCATATTTTCTTCACCGATGACATTTCTTTGCGGCACACGTACATCTTCGAAAAACAGCTCCGCAGTGTCAGAAGAATACATACCCAGTTTTTTCAGCTTGCGACCGCGAACAACGCCCGGGCTGTTCATAGGTACCATGATCAAAGACTTGTTCCTGTGTACGGGGCCGTCACCGGTATTTGCCAACAGACAAATCCAGTCGGCCTGGTGCCCGTTGGTGATGAACAGCTTGCTGCCGTTGATGATGTAGTCGTCACCATCCTTGCGGGCCGTCGTCTTGATGCCTGACACATCTGACCCGGCACCGGGCTCAGTGACACCAATGGCCCCGACGGCGTCTCCGGATATGGCCGGGCGCAGAAATTCTTCACATAATTCGTCGGATCCGAAACGGGCCAGCGCCGGCGAGCACATATCGGTTTGCACGCCAATGGCCAT
>Ga0233429_1003641_pt1 | contig 14329 bp, 20 predicted proteins | sample SI_118_April2016_3_FD_179879 | JGI IMG/M metagenome (GOLD analysis project Ga0233429, IMG submission 179879) | Seawater microbial communities from Saanich Inlet, British Columbia, Canada - SI_118_April2016_135_MG | ecosystem: Environmental > Aquatic > Marine > Inlet | place: Canada: British... | reverse complement strand
CAACTCCCCTTGGAGGAGATCCACCGGCAGATCATAGACGCCTTATGGGAGATGGCGATAGAGCAATGTATACAGCAGAAAATGGCCAATCTAACCCATCCTATGCGTAATTAACACAGTAATATTAAGGCATCCGCCGGGGTTAGAAAATCCAAAGACAAGATAAAAAATCCCCAACCGACGTTCCATTTAATCTTTCAGAGCATGAAAGCTGCCCCCTAACCAGGCCCGACCTTCTTCAGTTCTGCGGCACCACAATCCTTTCCTCTTCTCCCGCCCACATCCTCACTGCCTCTTGATCGGCTGGCTCCCATCTTTCCCTGAATATTCTGTCTTCTTCCGGCCATATTTCTACAGCTTTCATATCCATCACCAGCCAGTCCCCAGAGGCTTCTTGCCAGGCGTCGATGGTTCTGCTGCCGTTGCGGAATTTGGGCATGGTAGTCTACTAATAGAGATAATTGTAGATGATTAAAAAGTATACAAATGTGCACTATTTTGAAAAATACACGACGTGGAGGGAAAGGTCAAATTTTTTCTGCTTTGGAGAGTAAAATATGATATTCCGATCTGGAAGTAGAAATATACCCCAAAGGAATACACCATACTACGAGAAATCCTTGACCGTAGAGGCAATCTTTGATCGTAGAGGACATTCTTGATCGAAAAGGCCATCTTTGACGATAAGGGCAATGTCGGCAAGAGGATCAGGGGAGGGGCCTGCAATTCGTCAACTTCCATTGATTGTGGATTTTCTACTTGCCCCGTAGGCTGGCTTTCCCTTAGGGTTCTGATGCCGGGGTGCATAATCGCCGGAGGGGCAGATTGGGGGGGCAAGATCACAATGGCCTTCCACGCCCTGCGGGCTATGTACTGGACGGGCTGGCGGGAAGGGGTATCGTGGAGGGCGACAAGGAGGGATGGTCCGATAGGGAATCGAAAGAACGCAAGAAGCGACTAAAAGAAACAAGCAATGGACCTCACTCAACCGGCCTTCTATAGGCTGTTTTTTTTGTCCAGACAATAGATGTGACGGAAGAGGAGTGAAGCAAAGGGAAGGTTGAAATTTCTTGTGGATCAGGATGAGATTCAGTATCAATAAAGCACGAAGGCCCAGGAAGAGAAAGAAGGATTGGTAGAAAGGAAGAGCTATGACCGGGAATTTGGCCGCATCTTCCTCTATGAACCAGGACTCGGTCCGGAATTCCCACGGGAAGGAGAGGATATATTGGGCGGGATTGGCCTTTTGGATGATACTCCTCAGTTCCGTTTATCCGCTGCTGGCGAAATCGTCTTATAGAGGGAGTGGCGATCTCCACGCAACAATGGAGCTTGCGGGGGCTCTGCTGGCATTGATTGCCGGGGGGGCCATTGTTACCCGATTCTATGCTCTGGGCGACCGGTTCCACCTTTTCATCGGTCTGGCTTTTCTGGTTAATGGTTCCGAGGATTTCATCCACGGTCTTCTGGCATTCGAAGAGGCATATGAATGGATAAAAATACCAGCCGCCGACATAGGGCGTTTTATCCCGGGAACGTACGTGACTGGACGGCTCATGATGGGGATGATCCTTCTTCTGGCACCCTTTCAAAATTCGCTTTTCGGAGAAAGCCGTGATCCGAAACGCGAGACCCAATGGAGCCTTTTTATCGTCCTATCTCTCTCTATCGCCGCAACCATCCTGGCTTCCAGGATTCCGCTTCCCCAATTCATCTTCCCCCAGTGGGCCATCTCCCGTCCGGTAGATTTCCTGTCGGCTCTCGTGTTATTTCTCGCTCTCATTGTTTTTCTGTGGGAATACCATCGCGTGGGTGACATGCTGATTTGGTGGGTTTTACTATCGCTCGGTGTTAATGTAGTAGGCCAGATTATGATGTCGTTTTCCAAGGAACTCCACGATCTCTTTTTCGTCACCGCGCATGTCTACAAAGTACTGGGCTACGCTATTCCTCTGCTGGGGTTTTCCCTCTATCAGATCGTGATTATAACCGAGCGCAAGCAGGTTGAGGAGGTACTACGGACGAGTGAAGAACGCTATCGCATGCTGGTGGAAACGCCGTCGGATTTCGTCGTCATGCACCTGGCTGCGGATGGAAGCTACCTCTATGTGAGCCCCCAGATTGAAGCCATGACGGGATATCGTCCCGAAGACTTCTACGCCAACTCAGATTTGGGAAAACGCATCACCCACCCAGATGATTTTACGGCCAGCGAAAAGGTATTTTTGCAGATTACCTCAGGAGGCCCGAAACAGGAGTTCGAATTTCGTTGGAAGCACCGGAATAGGACGTATCGATGGGCATTGGAAGTCATCTCCCCCATCTACGATTCGTCAGGCCGGGTGAGTACCGTGCAAGTGATCGCGAAGGACATCACCGAGAAGAAGCAGATGGAAGAAGAGCTGATCCATACACAGCGCCTGCGGGCAGTGTCGGAGCTGGCTGCCGGGGTCAGTCACAACCTCAACAACATGCTGACCGGCGTTCTGGGCCCGGCACAACTGCTCGAGCGCTACAGCGACGATCCGAGAGTGCTCCGCGACGCCGAAGCGATCATCGCCGGAGCCCGACGGGCGAGAGACCTGGTGCAGCGTCTTAACCTAGCAGCGCGCGGGGCGGACGAGACCGAGCGAGTGCCCGTACCGGTCAATCAGATAATTCGGGATGCTATACAAGCAGCACGACCCAGATGGAAGGATGAAGCCGAAGCTCGAGGCATCGCTATCGAGGTGGCCACTAACCTGGGAGACGTACCGACCATCCGAGGGACGGGAACCGGGCTGCACGACATCCTCCTCAACCTGCTGTTCAACGCGGTAGATGCCATGCCCGAAGGGGGAACGATCACGATCGACACCCAACCGGTAGACGACGGCGTCCGACTCACTGTTCGTGATACCGGCATCGGCATGGAGGAGGAGACGAAACGGCGAGTGTTCGAGCCGTTCTTTACCACCAAGATGGATGTTGGATCCGGATTGGGATTGGCCACCGTCCACAGTATGGTGGAGAGTTGGGGTGGCCATATCGAGGTGGAGAGTGCGCCGGGACAGGGTACCACCTTCACGCTCTGGTTGCGTGTTTGGGATGGACCTGAAACCCCCTCGCAGGATACAGAGGTTGTAGAAGGTAGTTCGATGCGTCGGGGTCGCCTGTTAGTGATCGACGACGACGGGAATGTCTGTCGTTTGCTGGAGAGCCTACTGTCGGATAGGCACGAGGTGGAGATCGTTTCGGATGGACAGGAGGGGTTGGAGCGTTTTTCACCGGGTCGTTTTGATGTCGTCTTGATCGACTTGGGGTTGCCGGGGATGTCGGGAGACGGGGTGGCTCGGGAGATGAAGCGAGTGGATCCAGCAGTGGTGTCGGTGCTGATCACGGGATGGGTGATGCGTCCAGACGATGTGCGTCTAGGCGTGTTCGACTTTCAGATCCCAAAGCCGTTTGATGATCTGGATGAGGTGGAAGAGGTCGTGGCTCAGGCCATGGAGCTACACGATGTCCGTGCGGGAAGGCAGGCGTAGGAGAGACGGCGAAGAAGAGACAAGGGGAACGGCGAGAAGGGGAGGGGGGAGCACTAACCCCAACAGGGAGCCTTGAAGATGACACAGTGGGAGTACAAATTGCTTGATTCGAGAGCGGTTCCTGAGCAGAAAGGACTGCTGCCCAAGCCCAAGGCCATACGCGACATCGAAGAATATTTCAACCAGCTGGGGGAAGAAGGCTGGGAGATCGTGAATCTGGATTTCAAAGAGCTCGGGGCTCATCGTGAGTTCATTGGCGTGGCAAAAAGACCAAAGGACGGCTAACCGGTGAGCAAGAGAGCTTTGTGCTGGCCGCCGTAGTGGGCTAGTGCATTGGCGGCCAGACCCCCGTAACTGAGCCAAAGGGGAACAGCAAGAAGGGGAGGGGGGATACGAGAGACGGCCCCGAGACCGTCCAGCACAGGCGATTCTACGGGGCCATCTGCGTTTCGTATCTTGGGAGCATCAAGGAAAGGACAGACCGTAGTCGTATGGGCGGGAGTGGAGGGTGGAGGGGAGTGATTCATTGATCCAATAATCAGGCAAACACCACCTCAGCTGGAGTCTCTAATATGTTTCCAGTGACTAACTCGACCCTGACCGCTGAAGCACTCATCGAGCGAGTCCTCACCAAGTATGAACTGGCAGCCCCGATTCACTGTCAATTCCTGCATTTCGGAGTAAATGATACCTACGAGGTTTGCACGAAGTCCGATTTCTATTATCTGCGGGTCTACCGTAGAGGTTGGCGCACGAAAGGTCAGATTCTAGCCGAAGTCGAGATGCTCGAATTCCTCGGGAAACAAGGACTCTCTGTTTCGGTAGGTGTTCGACGAACAGATGGTGGCTTCCTCACTCGTATCGATGCACCCGAAGGAATCCGATATGCCGTTCTTTTTACCGAAGCTCCCCGTGGGAAAGCACCTGTTCGCACACCTCAATTCATGGAGTTCGGGAAACTCGTCGCTGAATTGCACATCGCAATGGATCTCAGGCCAGAGGACAAACGACGATTCCACATCGACCCTCACCATCTGTTAGATGAACCCCTTCGAATAGTTGCGCCGCTCATCGAACACCGAGAAGAAGATCTAAGATTCCTGACGAAGTTGGCAGACGAACTCAAATCTCGCGTTTCGGCGCTGCTGACCAGGAAATCACCAGAATATGGGTGCATCCACTGTGACATACCGAATTTGCATATTAGCACGGATGGCACCATGACGCTGTTCGACTTTGACTGCTACGGGTATGGATGGCGGGCCTACGATATCGCTGTACTGCTTTGGCTGTTGCGCTGGAGTGCCTTCCGATCGGGAAGACCGAAAGGACCGGATACTCGTAAATGGAATCTGTTTCTGGAAGGTTATGGTCAAATACGCCCGTTAGCTCAATCCGAGCAGAATGCCATCGACGTATTCCTCCCTATTCGGCATATCTGGTTGATGGGATTGCAGGCCAAGACGATCACCACCCACGGCAGACACATGATGAGCTTAGACGACGACTATTTCGATGCCAATATCGGCTTCGTTCGCCATTGTGCAGCTTCTATTGACGTAGGTGCTGATTGACGTTCCCCCCCACTCCCACCCACGCTATCAGACCGTAGTTGTATGGGCGGTCGAAGACCGCGTTCCAGCCACTCAGATTTCCCAACGCGTTGGGAAATCTCACCCATTGAACCCAGGCCGGTCGAGGTGCGTGCACGTTGATCGGTTGTTATAGGAGTAGATTGAACGGTGGCCGGTCGAGGTGCGTGCTCGTCGATCGGCTTTTTTTGTTTGTATTTGACGCAGATCGTTGAGTCACAGTACATTGTCGCGCATAATATGTTGAATTCTAATGAGTAAGCTCGATTAGAGAGGATCTGGTTTGGCTCAAACAACCACGAAGAAAGACCTGGCTCATACACGAATTCTGTCCAATTGTAACAATTCAGCTTGAGTTCGATCCAAATATAACAGAACCCAACTGAAGGGATGATATGGACAAAGAGGGCGTATTCAAGCAATTGTACGACGAGTACCGGGACAGGATCTACCGAATGTGCTGTTACTACGTCTCTGGCGAGGACGACCGCAAGGACTTATACCAGGAAGTGCTGCAGAATATCTGGAAGGGCCTGGAGCGTTTTAGAGGGGAATCCGCGTTGAGTACCTGGATCTACCGAGTCACCGTCAATTCATCGCTCGCTTTTATATCGAAGCAGAAAACCAAGAAGAAGAGATCGGTCGAATACAGCGAACAGGTTCTGTCAGACCACGGATCTGAAGAAAGGAATACCGGCCACAGAGATATCGATCTCCTGTACAGCGCCATTGCCGAATTGCCCCTCCTAGACATGATTATCATGTCGCTCGTTCTGGAGGACGCGAGTACAAAGGAAATAGCTACAGCAACCGGTTTGACCGAGAGCAATGTACGAGTGAGGATTCACCGGGCGAAGGACAGGCTGAAGGATCTGATCGAGGGGGAAGAATCATGAAATACGAAGACACCGTCAAGGGATCGAGAGAAGTCAAAGCGCCGCAGGTTCACGCGGAAAGGAGTGACACCATGAGTGGATCGGCATCGGAAACCATAATCGGCATGCTCCAGGCTGTCGACCGCAAGACTCGTATATCGATACGGGTTTTGCAGGGAGTGTACGGATTTATGATCTTTCTGGCGATCGGATATATCATCGCGAATAACGACGGCATGGTCAGGGCTGCTCTGGGTTTTATCACCCTGGCATTCATCCTGGTCATCATCACGCAGCAGCTGAGATACCGGGCGTACAGCCAGACCTATCTCGATGTTCCTATGGTTGAATACCTGCGCCGTGCCAAGAAGAGGATGCGCGTGTTCACGGTAAGGACCTGGCTGGCCATCCCAACGTGGCTATTCATAGATGTGGGCATCTGCTTGTTTATCTACAATGCGTCGGGTAATTTCGCGATCCCCGTCTCCTACATCATCCTGGGGTTGCAGGTGCCGCTCGCGATCGTCATCGCGCTGGATTTTCTCAGCGAATACTTGGTCTGGAAGAAAAATCACAAGCCGGCTGTTGTTGAGATAGACCGGATGCTCGGTGAGATCGAAGCTTCCACGATTCCCTAAGCGTAATGGAATCGTAAGGGCTGCTCTGGCCGGTCCAGGTAAGCGATCCTGGATTGGCCTTTTTGCGTTTGGAAGATGGAGCCACTCAGATTCTCCAACGCGTTAGAAAATCTCACCAAGTAAAATAGAGGCCGGTCGAGGTGCGTGCTCGTCGATCGGTTGTTTTTGTTCTCCTTGACGTTGTTCACCAAGCGACGGTACATTGTCGCGCATAATAACGAGTAAGCTCGAATGGGGAGGATCTGGTTTGGCTCGGACGATCATTTCCTGTATTTCCCTCATTTGTGCTCTCTGACTTTTTGGAATGAGTATAAGCAGATCAGATAAAGCGGGAATCCATATGGAACGGCTGATTCGAGGTTTTCAGTACCGGCTCTGCAGCGGAGTACCCAGAGAGCGCATGCCTATGACGAGGATATGCGTCTTTGCCCTGATTCTCTTTCTATGCGGCAACCTGCCGATCGCATCTCCTGCCGTTTCCTGTTCCACCTTCATGCTATCCAGCGATGATTGTTTGGTTGTCGGACACAATCTGGATGAGGCATTCCTTACGCCTGGTATCATTCACGTCAACCGAAGGTCGGAGAGGAAACGCAGTGTGAGTCGGTTCGATCTCAAGTTGACGGATGTCGAAACCCCAGTTCTCGAATGGACCTCAAAGTATGGCTCTGTCACATTCAGTCTACTTGGCCGTAATCTGCCAGATGGTGGAATGAATGAGGTCGGCCTAACGGTGAGTGAAATGGGACTGGGGGAAAGTGTTTTTCTGTTCAATGATTCACGGCCCACCATGCTCAGCCATTTGTGGATTCAGTATCAGCTGGATAACTACGCAACCGTTGATGAGGTCGTGGCGCATCTGGAGGATATCAATATCGAACCCAGCTCCACTTTCACACCACCGGCATCCTCGAATTACCACTTATTCGTCACAGATAGCCAGGGCAACGTGGCCATTATAGAATGGTTCAATGATGGACCGCAAGTCTATATGAACTCATCTGTACCGGTGCCTGCTCTGTGTAATCTTCCGTACCAGCGAGAGTTGGAGAAACTGGAAACCTATCGGGGAATATTGGGTTGGATAAATCGGTTTCTCGACTCGGACAAAGACATCCGCTTCGTCAAGTGTGCTGAAGCCCTGGAGGAGTTCAAAACCTCCACAGTCGGGGATCCGGTCGAGTATTGTTTCGACGTATTGACGCGATTGCAGTTTGAATGGACAAAGCAGTGGAGTGTTGTATATGACGTCAAAAGCAAACGGGTCTATTTTCGGACCGCTCGAGGCCCGAGTGTCCGCTATTTCGATTTCGACGCTCTTGACTTCTCCGCCGAAGCACCTCCTGTTGTTTTTGAGGATATTGATGTCAATCTGTCCGGAGACATTTCGGATCGGTTTATTGCTTTCAGTCCTGATGCGGATCACTCGGTGATCGACCGGTTTCTGCGCAGCCTGGTACGGTTCGTCTCCAAGTCGGAAGATCCGGAAAAGATGGATCTTCACATGCTTGAGAACTACGGATTTGATGTGGCGCGCTATGTGGATAGAGCTCTGGAAACCACTGAACTTATCCGGTATAGAAAGGAATGATCTCAGGGCCGGAGCGGATACGATTTTACCACACGGGTTTTGTATGTTGGCTCCCTTCCGAGGGAGCTTTTCTATTTCTGGTTGCTGTAACGGGGATTTCGTATCTTGGGAGCATTGAGGAAAGGACAGACCGTGGTCGTATGGGCGGTCGAAGAATTGGTTCAGCCACTCAGATTCTCCAACGCGTTGGAAAATCTCACCAAGTAAAATAGAGGCCGGTCGAGGTGCGTGTTCGTCGATCGGTCGTTTATGTTCTCCTTCGAGCAAAAGCATCTCAGCTTGATGAGGTAGAGTGGGTTGTGCTTTGGTATATTATCGTGAAACCCTGACCGCTCCGGTTTATAAGCTTGAGGAGAATGGACCATGGAAGGGCATAATATCAATCATGAGTACAAAACGATCTTTGTTCATGTGCCCAAAAACGGTGGAGTTTCGATAAAGGACTCATTGCAGACAACGTGGGAAGGGGGACAGCATCATCGAGATATCAACGAGATCAGAAAAATATGCATTGAAAGCTATGGCGCAGAATCTGGGAATGAAGTGTTTTCTACCTATTTCAAGTTCGGATTTGTGAGAAACTCCTGGGATCGAGTGGTATCTCTGTATTTCCGCAACGAAGGAATACAGATGAAGCGCTCAATGACTTTTGAGCAGTTTGTAGACTGGATCGAAAATAGCACAGATACCTGCAAATTCCCTTCAAGGAAAAGAAATCAGTTAGACTGGTTCTTGGGAGAAGACGGAAAAGTGCTTGTCGATTTTATTGGACGGTTCGAGAATTTCCAGGAAGATTTTGCCTATATATGCAACAGGATTCAGTTTCCGTGTCCTCGTTTACGGTACTCCAATAGGGGTGATCACAGACCGTATTGGGAATACTATACTGACGAAACAAAGGAAATCATCGGGAAGAAATTCAAAACGGATATTGAGTATTTTGGATATGAGTTTGGAAAAAAGGATTGATGTCGAGTTTCCTCAGTAAACCCAACCAGGCCGGTCGAGGGGAGTGCTCGTCGGTCGGCCTTTTTTGTGTTCCGTAGGTCACCAACCAGCCCAGGCCGGTCGAAGTCAGTGCTCGTCGATCGGCCTTTCCTGTGCTCCATAGGCTCCCAACCACTCACCAGCGAAGGCCGGTCGAGGTGCGTGCTCGTCGATCGGCCTTGGTCGTTCTCAACCTCGGCAAACTTCTATCGCATAAAGGCTTGAATGTCAATGAGTAACCATGTTTCCCACGAAGTGCACGACTTGGAGAAACTGGTGCAGCTCATCGTGGTACGTACCTTATATACTACCCCACCCCCATGCTGATCCCGTCGATACGGAGGCGTAGAGATGAATTCAGAAGACGCTGTCGCGGGTAAAGTCGTTCGCCTGATCCTTGGCGCTGCGGTTGCTATGGTGGCGCTTCAGATCGTGTGGGGGTTGGTAAAGAATGCGCTTTAGGACAGATGGAGAAACTACGATGGGAAAGAATCACAAGAAGGTAAGAAACGAAACCGACAAAGCTCTCACTGTTATCGCCCGAGATGCCGTCGTTAAGGGTAAAATAGAAGAAGCAGGAGAGATTGTTGTTCACGGCACCTTCGAAGGTGAAATCAGCTCTTCAGAATCGCTGACCGTGGCACCCACCGGTGTGGTGAATGCCACCGTTACCAGCGACCAAATCTACATCAATGGACATGTTCGAGGTACGCTGCATAGCGAAACAGTGCACCTCGATTCTCAAGCACGGCTCATGGGAGACGTTCACACTCCTTCTCTTGAGATTACGCAGGGCGCGATTTTCCAAGGTTCGTGTTTCATGCCGGATCATCTCGTCAAGTCCGAAGGGAACGTAATACCTTTGACACGATCTGCGTAAAGATCAGCAGATGATCCTGAGCCTGGGGGAGAAGGAGTTAGAAAAACAGGGATTAAGAAGAAGCGGGGGAGAGGAAGATTTTCAAGCGGCTACATCGACTTCCCATCCGGTCGGATTCGAGGTCAATCGGGGATAGGGAACCTGGGTAGACTCGATCGGGTTCAAAGCGAATTGCGCCTGGACATCCAGTCCCTTCTTGAGGGTACTCGTAGAAAGCTCGCTCTTCAACCGGATATCGCCCATCGCCATACCCCGGTTGATCCGAGAGTCCGTTGTGCCGCTAATCCCATCCATGGGAATTTCCTGTGGTCAATCGAGATGGTCCATCATATATAGCATTCCCTGCTATTGTTCTTATCGGCCGTGGACGAATGCAACTTCAGTTGGCGGTACCATACTGAACGGAGGCCGGTCGAGGGGCGTGCTCGTCGATCGGTTGTTTTTACGTATTGGCGCCCTTCCAAGGAGGGGGCTATTTCTGTTTCTGGTTGCTCTGATTGAGATTTCGTATCTTGGGAGCACCTATTTCTGAATAGACTCAGCCAGTTTTGCAATCTGATATTCAATTTCCAATAGCTTCTTTTTTGTTCGCGTCTCGCTCCTATGCTGATAAGCCTTAAGCAAAGCCACCGCTGCGGGAATCTCAAAGATCACTATGGAAATCAGTAATCGAGATGGATCTGGAAATTGATCGGCTGTCACCAAAAAGAACGTGCTCATGAGTATGATAAATCCCCAAGCCAATCCAGCACTACCCAACTCACCATCAAGTTTGTCTATGCGTTCTTTTCTCATTGAGTAAATAGATAAAACAAAAACGATCGCCCCAAAAACAAACCCTAAAGCAAAACCACCTCTTCCGACCCATCCTAACTCCTTAGGTGAAAAAATGGCCATTGCTCCAAACAGTATTGTAAAAAACAATCCCAATATCAAACTGATGCCGTTCCCATATTTTTCGAGTCTTGTGGGTTTGGGAAACATCAGTTCATGAACCTTTGCTTCGTATGCTTCCTTAAGAGATAATTCTGATGATTCTAGTTCAATCAACTGATCTGAAAATGACTTACGACTCATATTGATTCGCCTCCTTTTCAATCACTGCTTTTAAGGCTTTCTTCGCAAAATACAATCGTGACTTAACCGTTCCTACCGGAATATTTAATAGGGTTGAGATCTCACCCAAAGAAAGATCCTGAAGAAAAAAGAGTGTCAACACCTCTCGAAAATGAACAGAAATCTGATCCAAACCAAAATGAACCTGATCCGCATCATCAAATGTTAGTCTTTCGTGATCAACAGAAGTATATTCTTGTTGTAACTGAACCTGTCGTAGCGACTGACGATATTCCTCGCGGATGTTATCAATGGCCTGGTGGCGGGCAATACGGTAGAGCCACCCCGGAAAACGTGAAGTATCTTTAAGCCGCTTCAATGACCTGAAAACCTTTATCCAGATCTCCTGAAGGATCTGCCAGGCTTGATCCTCATCACGGATCAAACGCCGAACATAATAAAACAAACGCATCTGCCAAATCTGTACCAGTTCATCAAATGCCTCTCGTTCGCCTTCTTGACATCTGCAGACCAATAACTCACTGTATATACGATCGGTTGATCTCATCCTTATACTCCTGATTTTCTTCTTTATGTGAATAGACGAATCAAATCGTACACGGGTTCAAAAAAAAGAAATAAAATTAGGGATTGATTTGGGCAGCTGAATGGATTGACGTATCAGATGGGAATCAGCTCCGAAACCGACCAACCCGTGCCCGTGTGAAATACGAATCCAGAACAGACGGTGCATTTCGAGTCCCTGCTAGATCATTCCTCTGGCTGTGGAAGCCTAAGATCATTCCCCACCCCCCCCTCCTCACCAAACCGTGCCCGTGTCTTTCCGGTACGATCGCGCTGGACAAGAGCGAGAGAGTAGGCCCTCGTTGGATCGAGTATCCAGCGGGGTTTTTTGTGGTTGGTGGGCTCGTCGTGCCTGAGTGTAGGGGAGATTGGGAGTTTGTGCTGTGCCTGGTGGTACATACATTCTCTAGCGCTGGAGAGCGAAAAGGAATAACCGAACGTTTTCGAGGTTATTAGCTCCCCCGCGAAATCGCAGTTGACTCGATCATTGGATCAAACTACGACAGACACCCCTCTCAGCACCGGAAGATTGGGCACAAGAAAGAGAAGTAGACCAGAACGCGTACGACGATTCGTGCCAATAGATGGCACTCACAGCACGCCAAGATAATGGAGGAAGGCCATGTCCAAACTCAATACTTTCGATGATTTCGCTCAGGTTTCGGACCTCGATATTCAGCGGACAATGCGACACGTCGATCAGAACACCTTGTTGGTTGCCCTAAAGGCATGTTCCGAGCAAACCAAGGAGAAGATCCTCGGCAACATGTCGGAAAGAGTCCGGGGATTCATTACAGACGAGATGCAGCGGGTTTCTTCAACGTCGGCTGAAATTGATGAAGCGCAACGCGTAGCATTGGCGGTATTGGCGGTAGTGCAAGCATCTGACCCCGCGTGACGGACGCGAACGTTATCATTGTCTGGTCCTCCGCTGTGTAACCCTGTGCGGGTGAGCGGCCAACCATTACCCCACTTTCGACACCTTCTTCTCTCCAAAGACTGTGATCGTTCGGATCGAAGGAAACGCGTTTCTAACAAGCTCCCGTGTGAAACCGCTTCGATCGCGCTCGAAAAAAAGAGGGTGTTTCCCACCCATACTATTTGAAAAAGGGTATAAGTATTTGAAAAAGCTTGACAAGAGCTGTTATCCCCTTCTGTGTTTTAAGCAGCAGTGCAAACGGAGGGAAAACGATGGCTCTTTCTGTTACGATTCCCATCAGCACCGAGGTGGTCGAGAACAACCCGGACTGTAGGATCGATGGTCAGTATGAAAAAGGCCGTGTGTTGATCACGGTCGATACGCGACATCAGAATCATTATCAACGCCTGGGTATATCGACGCACACGGAACTGCACTGGGGAGACGAGTATACCTACGAAGTCCAGGAATTGAGTGGATTTTCCTGGCCGATTCGATATGTGGTTCGGGCTCGTCCAGGCTATTACCTGGATAGGCAGGGCCAACGCGTCCATTTCACTACCCAGGCGACCGGAATTGACAGCCGACGCAAAGTGTCGGCGGTATTGATGCGAGCTGCCGTGCTGTTGGTGGTCATTGCCGGGGCCGGATACCACAAGACATCCTGGTTGCTGTCCCAGCTGTTCCAGGTGGTGGTGTCCAAGTCGGCGCTGCATCGCTGGGTCGACGAAGTGGCGTCGCAGTTGCCGGATGGGGATGAGATCATTCGTCGTCTCAACGAGAAGCACGCGATCCACGAAGCCCACTTTGACGAATGGTTTCCCAAAGGCGTCGATGACTGTGTTCTGGTGGTGCGCGATGAGCATGGACGGATTATCACCACGCAGGCGGTGGATAAGAAAGATGAGAAATCGGTTAAGCCGTTTCTGCAGCGTTTGCAGCGACTGGGATTGAAACTGAATACGTTCTACATTGATGGCTGTCAGGCGTATTACAATGCGATTCGGGCGGTGTTTGGCAAAAAGGTGCAGATCCAATACGACTACTTCCATATTATTCAGAATGCCTGGCGTCATCTGTGGAAGTGGGCGGTGGCCCATCGTCGTCAGTTCAAGAAACGGAGTGAGAAGGTCACTACGCCCTGGTATAAGAAGAAGCTGGAAGCGTTGGCTAGTAGTCTGTGGAAAAACCGCTATCTGCTCTTCAAAGCCGACGAACGGTTGAGTGAGGAAGAAAAAGAGCAACTGACTCAGATCCTGGAAGCCGATGAGAAGGTGGGTACCTTGCGCGCTTTTCTCGGCGGAATCTGGCATATCTTCGAAGACAGCCAAGACGAGAAGGACGCCCGAGAGGCTCTCGATGCGTTGAAACAACAGCCGGTGGATAACAAGCATCGGGAGCCGTTTGACAAAGTCGTCGCCTTCCTGGAAAAGCATTTCGACTGGATGACCGCCTTTCTGCGGCACAAGAAGGTGAGACGAAATTCGTTGGCCGAAACCGGAATGCGCACCTTACGACGGTTAGAAATGGATCATGATGGCTTCCGGTCCGAAAAAGGACGAGACAACATGATACGCATCTACCAGGCCGTCAAATATCTGGGGTGGAGTGTCCATCATCCGCCTCCAGATTTGTTAGATCCCACGTAACATATGTGGGAAACACCCTTTTTTTACCTGATC
>Ga0233429_1003613_pt1 | contig 14390 bp, 12 predicted proteins | sample SI_118_April2016_3_FD_179879 | JGI IMG/M metagenome (GOLD analysis project Ga0233429, IMG submission 179879) | Seawater microbial communities from Saanich Inlet, British Columbia, Canada - SI_118_April2016_135_MG | ecosystem: Environmental > Aquatic > Marine > Inlet | place: Canada: British... | reverse complement strand
AGATGACGCAGGCTATAGAGACATTTGAGAAAGAGTTCCTGCAATCATATCAGCTTTTAAAGGAAGAAGTTTTCTTGTCTAGTAAGATGTTGGAAGAAAAGATAAGTAGAGTAAAAGAGAATATAGTACATAGAAATGTAATTTTTCAAAATTATTTAAATGGAATAAAAACTGATTTGTTAAATATAAGTAAAAATAAGAGTGTAATGGCATTAGCAAAGTCTTTGAGTTTGAGTGCAGAGGAAAGCATTAGTTTGCCTGAACAGTTGAGTACAGTGGAAAATTTATTTGAAAACTTTTCTCAAGTGAAAAGAGTTTATAAACAGATTCGTTATATAGACAATTCCGGATTTGAACGTGTGCGTGTTGATTTTGATGGTAATGTCACTAAAATAATACGTGGTACGAAATTGCAGGATAAAAGTGAAAGATATTATTTTAAGGAATCCATAAATCTACTGCAAGGGAGTATATATGCTTCTCCGCTCGACCTTAACGTGGAACATGGACAGATTGAACTTCCTTTTGCGCCTGTTATGCGTTATTCAACACCAGTTTTTGTAGATGGGGAACAGGCAGGGATTATCATTCTCAACTTACTCACAGATAATCAGTCCTTTTTGCATAGTATTACAGTGAACGAAGATGGAGCAGACTATATTTTGGTTAATCAAGATGGATTTTATCTCCACCATACAGACAAAACTAAAGAGTGGGGAATGATGGATTTACTCAACAGATCACAACATAACATAAAACAAGACTATCCTGAGGTTGCAGAACTGATTCTTTCCGGTAGAGAAGGGAGTGTGTATTTAGTTTCTGGATCAGTGATTATTTATAGACCGTTTTTCCTTAATTCTGGAGCTGGTGGTTTCTGGGTTATTATCAAACGCGCCAGAGGTGTGGATTATCCGGTAAGTGCTTCAGACTGGTTTGACGCAGCAACAACGGCAATCGATACTGGCCTGGCTATCTCAAATATTGCCGGAGAAGAGGCAAATGATATCATGTTAGAAATGGAATCTACTGCAAAAAGAAATATGCTGATTAGTTACATTATTTTTAGTTTTGCAGTTTTTGTTTTTGTTTGGTTTACCAGATGGTCTAGAAGTAGGGTTTTATTACCTATACAAAAATTGACCGGGATTACACAAAAAATAGCCAAAGGTGATTTGTCTCAGAGGGCTGATATTGAGCACAATGATGAGATTGGTGTCCTTGCCAATAATTTTAACTTTATGGCTGATGAACTTACGAACGACATCACGGTGCGCAAACAAGCGGAAAGGCGCCTTAGTGTTCAGTACTACGTAACAAAAGTATTGGCAGAATCTGATACAGTTAAAGACGCTTCATCCAGGATTCTGCAATCCATATGTATGGCACTTGAGTGGGATCTTGGTGAAATCTGGGAATTTAATCAACAGGAGGGAGTGTTGCGGTGTTCGGATATCTGGCATATTCCATCCATCGAAGTATCTGAATTTAAAAAAGTATCAAAACAAATTTCCTTTGCTAAAGGCATTGGTTTACCCGGGCGGATTTTTGAGAGCGAACAACCTGCCTGGATTGCAGATGTTGTCCTCGATACAAAATTTTCAAGAGCGTCAGAGGCCGATGATGATGGTTTGCATGGAGCCTTCGGTTTTCCGATTTTCAATGCAGACGAGATGTTTGGTGCAGTCTGCTTCTATAGCCGTGAGATAAGGTCTCCGGATAAAGAATTGCTCAATATGTTGCTGTCTGTCGGTGGCCAGATTGGGCTCTTCATCAAAAGAAAACAGGCAGAGGCAGAGATAAAGAAAATGGGAGATGCTCTCGCCCAAACAGAGAAACTAAAATCACTGGGAACAATAACTGCCGGTGTTGCTCATGAGTTTAATAATATCCTTGCAGTCATGATAGGCAGTGCGGAGGTTCTTGAGGGAGGTTTTAAAGACGACAGTGAATTAAAGAAGGGGTTGAATGCTATTGTTAAGGCAGGTGAAGATGGAGCGGAAATAGCGAAGAGGATGCTTGCCTTTGCTAACACAGGAGAAAACACCTCTGATTACATTTTCTTTGATATAAAGTACCTGATAAGAGAGGCGATTGATTTCACAATGCCCAGATGGAAGAACATGGCACAGTCTAAAGGAATAAGCTATTACATGATCACAGACGATATGGAGGAAGTACCGGAAGTGTTTTGTAATCCTACAGAATTAAGAGAGGTATTTATAAACATGATAAACAATGCTATGGATGCCATGCCTGATGGTGGAAGTATATCATTTAGTACGAAGAGTGATAAAAATACCATTTTTGTAAGTGTATCTGACACTGGCAAGGGCATGTCTGAGGAAGTGAAGGGGAAAATATTTGAACCGTTCTTCACAACACGGAGACCACATGGAACCGGATTGGGAATGAGTGTTTCATATAGTGTAATAAAGAACCATTTCGGCAGAATAGAGGTGGAAAGCGAGGAGGGAAAGGGTACTACATTTAACATAAGCTTTCCAATACGCAAAGAAGCGATTAAAAGAGAAGTATCAACTGAGCCGGTACGGGAGAGAAAGACTAAGAAACTTCACATTCTGGTTGTAGACGACGAGGAGGCTATATGTGTGAATTTGGATGCACTTCTTTCAAGAGAAGGCCATGCCGTTAAAACTGTTAATAGCGGTGCGGAGGCTTTAGAACTGGCAGGTAAAGAGGACTTCGATCTAGTTTTATGTGACCTTGCCATGCCGGAGATCACTGGATATGATGTAATAAAAGCATTGAATGGGTTAGATAAGAAGCCAAAGATTGGACTGGTTACAGGATGGGACGAAAAACTCACATTTGAAGAGGGGGAGTTTGAGCCTGATTTCATCGTCATAAAACCTTTTAAATTATTAGAATTAGTAAGACAAATAAATGACCTGTTTAATCCTGAATAGCTGTAGGTAAAGGATATTGTTGTAGAATCATCTGCTTTTTAAGGTGTGCAATACATATCCATTGCTTAGTCTTTCTGTAGTTTCAGATCCTATACCATATCCTTGTATATTGCGTCAGGTATCATGAAAATTTACCTTGCTGCCTTCCGTATTGGACTTCTGCTTTACTCTTCTTCTCGTCATATTATTTATCTTTGACTCATGTTCATAGCGATGGTAACATGTTACTTTGTAGTTTTTTATAAGAGTGTTGACGTAAACAAGAAGGCTAAAAGACGGATTTAATGGTTTCTAAAGACAAGCTCACTCCTGAAAAAAGGGTTGGATTGACAGCAAATCTAACGATTTTTCTTGGAATTCTTTATACAAGTCTTAGCATTGCTGCAATTGCAGGAATCGCGACTCTCTCAACAAGGGGATATGGGTTAAAAAGTATTATCATAGGCTGTGTGATAATTGGATTAGGCTACGGTGTTCGTTACGGAAGCAAAATATGTCTGTATATTGCAACCGTTTTCTTTGGACTGTTAGCAGCGTATTTCATGTACAACTTCCTGTTAAGCAAATCTATTAACCCAATAGTTCGATTTGTATTCAGCATATGGGCGACCAGTACACTTGCCAGGACTATACCGACAATGATCAGGCTAAAGGCGGCAGGCTCTTCGCCTGACAGAAGTAATAGATACAGGGATTTTTTTTTAAAGCGTATACAAAATAAACGAAGTAATTGACATTCAAATAACAACAAGGGAGGAATAATGGGAACTGATAGAAAAAAAGTTGTCTTGGCGTATTCGGGCGGACTTGATACCTCTGTTGCCATAAAGTGGATACAGGATAAGTACGACATGGACGTAATAGCGCTGACCATTGACCTGGGTACGGATAAGGAGTTGAAACCGGTAGTGAAAAAAGCAGTACAGACCGGTGCAATCAAATCGATGATTATTGATGCAAAAGAGGTTTTCGTTAACTATTTTCTCTTTCCTGCGCTTCAAGCCGGAGCCCTTTACGAGAGAACATATCCTCTAGCGACCGCACTGGGCAGACCATTGATAGCAAAGCTGTTGGTTGATGTAGCCGCAGCGGAAGGTGCTTGTGCCGTAGCTCACGGTTGTACAGGGAAAGGAAATGATCAGGTTCGGTTTGATGTTGCTATACACACGCTGGATCCTTCATTGCAGATAATTGCGCCACTGCGAGAGTGGAACATGACCAGAGATGAGTCAATGGTTTATGCAAGGGAAAATAATATTCCCATTGACGTAAGTACCAAAAACCCATACAGCATAGACGAAAATATATGGGGACGAAGCATTGAATGCGGAATACTTGAAGACCCATGGGAAGAGCCACCTGAAGATATATATAAGATGACAAAGAATGCGAATGATGCTCCTGATGAAGCGACATACATAGAAATAGGTTTTGAAAACGGTATTCCATTAACCTTGAATGGACAGGATATTGATGGAATAAGCCTCATTGACAAATTGAATACTATAGCCGGTGATAATGGTATAGGAAGAATTGACCATCTTGAGAATCGTATCGTTGGTATAAAATCCAGAGAAATTTATGAATCTCCTGCTGCCACAGTTCTCTATAAAGCTCACCGGGCGCTTGAAGAGATTGTTATGTCTAAAGAAACTCACCGATTCAAGGAGGTGGTTTCAACACAGTATTCAGATATGGTTTATAGTGGCTTGTGGTTTTCAACATTTCATCAGGATCTGGCAGCCTATATTCTAAGCAGCCAGCGATCCGTTGTTGGCACGGTTCGCCTTAAGCTTTTCAAGGGGAACTGTATTGTTGTCGGAAGAAAGTCGCCTCTATCATTGTACGATCACTCGCTGGCAACTTATGATGCCGGGGATACTTTCGAACACAATGCGGCACTCGGCTTCATTAAGATCTTCGGCCTTGCTACAAAGACTCAGGCACAGATCCAGCTTACGGAATTGAAAAAAGGTGAAGTGATCCCTTCTATCATGCCGCCAAAAGTTGATCCGACTGACGTGATGGAAAAATAAGAAATGTAGACGTATATAGTGTGTGAGTGGATGTGGCATTATGTTACCCATCTGCTCACATTTAAAACTAAAAACTGATATATTTCTCCAACGTTCTAACCAGCACTTTAGCTTCATCTGGAATGTTGTCCTCATTTCTGAACATTTCACTTACAGATATTTTCCTGCCGTAGGACTCTTTATGGAGTTGTCACGAAATTTTCTTGATCATTGTAATAGCTGATGAGAATCCCATGGGCCTGCACAAAAACTGAAAAGGTAGAGGGCACCTTCGTATTCTGTCAGCAACAAAGCCATGTTGTTCGTAAAAACGTCTTGCGTCAGGATTTGTGTCCACGACGTCCAGCCTTATTGAGCTGAAATCGTGTGCCCATGCATAGTCTGAAATACCTGTCAACAGGTGTGTGCCGACTCCTCTGCCCTGCATTGAGGGTTGGACCATAACGGCTTTCAAGTACAGTTCACCTTTATGGTCAGGCGAATTAAGCATGCGCATCCTGACCGCTTTCAGGATGCCTCGTCGCCAGCCGAATTCGCGAGTTAAATCAGAAAAAGAAGTGGTAAAGAAATGGCATCCTTCATACTGTAAACCGGCAATGCCCAATAATTTCTTTCCGTTAAAGGCTACCATTGTGCCCTTGAGATTGAGGTGTTTCTCCAGGAAAGAGATGCCTTGCTCCCTGTTGTCCATGATCTGGCTAAACTTCTGCTGAAACGAATCATAGAAAAGTTCGGCCGCTTCCTGAAGATATTCTTCAGGAAGCCCGATATATATTTCGACAGGGCCTGTAGTACTCATTATTTATATAAGACAGTGTATGTTTACAGTTATCCTACCTTTATTTGTGCTAAAGCCAGCACTTCAAGTTTGTTTTTGACCAGGTATCCTACCTGATCTTTTGCATCTTCAGCGTTTCCAGCTTGTACATTGATAATGAACAGCTGGTCTCCTCCGCCTTCCCAACTAACTGTTAATCTGAATTCATACATATCCATTTTCTGTTTTCTCTCCTGTGTAAATTGTAAAATATTCTCTAAAATTCCAGTACTTATTGAGGCCATATTAAAATGGTCTACTTTAAGCATAGACAGTTACGTTCACCACTTAAAATTTTTCTACTGTATTCGTTTTATCCAGCATTCACTGAGGAGTATGACTTCTGTCTATGCTGGGAAAATCGACGTTCAGATCTTTGAATCTCTGTACCAGGCTTTTTGCACCGGGTATAAGTTCCTCTGTGGATTTGGCTGATTGAATCAGTTCCCAGAGTTCTTGAATAACACCATTGTCATATAATTTTTTGCAACGATCACTATAGCATCCTTCCGCCACGTCTACATCGAACAGGACATATTCAAGTTCCTTCCAGAAGTCATCAGCTCCAATAACGCCACCTACAGCACCACCTTCAATTCCTTCCTTATAGAACCTGTTTAATGTTACTTCAAATTTTGGAAAACGCTGGCAGAAATGATAATTGACAAATGCCTGTTCTATAGTGTCCAGAGACATGGATTCTTCATATTCCAGATTGCATTCAGGAACCTTGGTACTAAAGAGAACATGTGCGGTCTCGCGCAAAGCAGCCCTGAATATCATCAGGAAATCATATTGATACAGAGGAAGTATGATCTGCTTTTTATCCGGTAACGAATACCCGGCAGGAACATCTTCAAATTGAATTTTTATTTCCGGGTCTAGTACCTCAACACATTTAACTACCATTTCATGGACTTTTTCCATTTCGAGAACCTTTCAAACATAAATTTAGTTACTAGTACTTACATTTTCTATCAAACCTAGAGAACGATTCTAACAGATTTGCCCTTGTAATTGAAATCAATAGTTAAAACAGGATACGTATGTCTCTCTCTTTAAAGATATTCCTTGGAGGAGGCTATATTTTAGAAAGCTGAGTTTTACGTTCGGGCGGGAAGCTTGCGGCTGCAACAATATAGAGAATTAAATTGCTCAATTCTGGTTACGGCAACTTAGAAGCCATTAGTATGCAAAGCAGATAAAGTATTTTGCGTGTTAACGATAAAATTTGTTTGTCGAAAGGTACGGTATCCTCTTTAAGCACGTGGACGCATATTATCTCTAGAACTCTTACTAAATTAATAAGTGCATCTTTTGGATCAGAGTCTCTTGATGACCTTAGCGTACCAATTGCCCTCATAGTTGAAACTTCATCCGCAATTCCTTCGATGCCGGTAAGTACGGTTTCCAGTGGTGGATCAAGAAAAACTAATGAGTCTACAGATACATTCTTTAGCAGCCTTTTCATTTCATCTTCAGAGAATTTATCTAGAAGTGATTCCAATTCATGTTGGTCGTGTTCGGGTACGCTTTTGCCGTCCTCTTGCGTTAAATTTACAACCTTTGTGAGTGTAGTCCACAAAATCTCTGCAGCTTCGTACTCGGGTAGAGATTGTGTGGAAATAATTTCGTTTAGTATTGTCTCTTTTTCCATATCTTCTGTTTTATAATTTTAGCAGAATAAGAGTGTTCTCTTTCACGTCTCTAATCCCTAAAATGATTTAATTACCCATTCTCCATGTAAATCTTTTACAAATGCCAATTGAAAAGAGTTTTTTTCACCCTTCAATTCACTTGTTATTTCATATATTGCAGTATTTGTTACCATTTCCACTATCTGAATATTTGCAAGATCCTTACTTATCTTTTTCCTGCCATCAGGATTCAGTGTTTTAAAAAGTTTTCTGTATCTATCGCTTGCGGTATGATGAAAATAGTTTACTGCTTTATCAATATCATTCTGTTCCAGCGCTTTCAACATACCTCTCCATTTTGCTCTAAGCAGAATATCCAGCTCCTCTAATTCATCGGTTGACAGCTCTTCCCCCACTTCATTCTCTATTGCAGGCATTATTGCTGCAATAGATTCATTAATTCGTTCCAGTTTCTGCTTAGACAATCTTTTTTTTATATCTTCTATATGCAATAAAACATTCTCTAATCTGTCCTTCTCTTTTTCGTCCAGCTTATTATTTATCTTTTCTATTCTACAAATCTGTGCGTTGCCAATATATCCCAGCAGTTTTTCAAAAGATTCATCCTTTAATTCTCCTGAGTGTTGGTCTAAAAAGTTTTTGCATTGCTGTGTATATTTTTTCACTTCCTCCGGAGAAGAGTATGAATAATTTTGTAAACCAATTAACAGTATAAAAGCAGCAATTAGAACTGTTACATTTCTATTTATCATAAATGAATCCTTAAAAAATCTGCAGCCATCTCCTATGCTTCGATTTTCACATTACTGACTGTCTACCATGTTCGATCTGCATTTCAGATCGTGATTCGTACATCATACTCCACTCTAGTTCTGCCCTTCGTCTCCTGTATCATCAAAATTCAGCTTGCCTTCAGCGTCCTTATTGAAACTGTCATGACACGCGTCACACGAATATACTAGATTTTTGAATTCTAAATCTGCTCTTTCGGAATAATGATTTCTGCTGGCTAGCATCAATTTATTTATGGAACTGTTAAATTGATTACTCAACATAATAAATCTTAATGAAATATCATTGTTCTCAATCATATATTGTGTCACACAACTGAAACCGATGCCTTCTTTGAGCTCTTGTGTCCACATATCAATTTCAACCCAATCATTATTTTTTACAGATCTTGATAATCTTCTCATTACCAGAGATGCTTTTTTCATGGATCGTGCCAAATCGTCCTGAAGGAGTGTATAAGCCTTCTTTTCATTAACCTTTGGTTCTTCAGGTTTTTTGCAGGAAGCAATGACGGTGAGTGTTCCTATAAGAAAAACAGAAATTATCAGTGAAGATTTCATTTAATGTCTCTCCCTTTTTTTAATTTTCAGGTTTTACAGATAATATTAAATATATAGTAACCTGTTTGTTATTACTACAGTAAAAATTTAACTTTTCTGGGCTATGTGGGTTGATCCTGATGTTTCCTTCAATTCAGTACCTGTTTTTGATGTTGATTAATCATAATACATAAAATATACTTTTTATTGTCTATATTTGCTGAAAAATGAATGGATATCTGGTAATGAGTGAAAGATCGATTTATGATTTTAAGATGAGTGATATTGATAATAATCCTGTTACCTTTGAAAAATTCAGGAACAAGGTTTTATTAATAGTAAATGTTGCAAGTAAATGCGGTTTTACATCTCAATATAAGGGTCTTCAGGAGTTGTATCAAGAGTTTAAGGAGGACGGATTTTCCATACTGGGTTTTCCAGCAAACAACTTTTTGAGTCAGGAACCAGGGACAAACGGTGAGATAAAGCAGTTCTGTTCTATAAAATATAATGTTTCTTTTTCCGTATTTTCCAAAATTTCCGTTAAGGGAAAAGACATATCACCTTTATATACGTTTCTGACAGAGAAGGATACAAATCCAGGATTTTCAGGCAGTATTAAATGGAATTTTACAAAGTTCCTTGTTGATCGTACCGGAAATATTGTTGACCGGTTCTCACCAATGACCAGACCTGACAGCAAGAAAGTGAAAAAAAGAATCGGTCAACTGCTGGCAAGTATAGAGTAATAGGTAGATAATAAATTACTCTGTACCTAAAACATGCTTAAGAGCAGGTTCAAGTTCCGGGAATTGAAATTTATACCCGGAATCTGACAGCTTCTTTGGTGCAACTTTTGTACTTGCAAGTAGTAGATCATTTGCCATTTCACCAAATGCGAGCCTGGCCGCAAAGGCGGGCATTGGTATTACGGTTGGGGTCTTTAACTCTTCTCCAAGCGTATTAGTGAATTCCTTATTTGATACCGGATTAGGAGCTGTTATATTTACCGGTCCCTTTAGCGAGTCGGTAACCAAAGTGTGGTATATTGCTCCGGTTACATCGTCAATAGCTACCCAGCTTATCTGCTGTGTGCCGCTTCCGATTTTTCCTCCCATTTTCATCTTAAATGGAGTCAGCATCTTTGCCAGGGCACCACCGTCTTTACTGAGAACGATACCAAATCTTACATTTACTACTCTAATACCTGCTTTTGATAAAGGCTCAGTCGCCTCTTCCCAGCCAAGGCATACATCCGGCAGAAAACCACTCCCTCTGGAACTGCCTTCATTCAAGAACTCCATTCCCCTGTCACCATAGTAACCGATTGCTGATGCACATATAAAGACAGAAGGGGGCTTGGGTAGTTTTAAAATCTGTTCACATAAGCTCTTAGTTCCTTCAATTCGGCTGTTCCTGATCTTCTTCTTTTTAGCCTTTGTCCACCTTCCTGATGCGATATTTTCACCTGCCAGGTGGACAATACCGTCGATTCCTCCGGCATAGGCAGAATCCCAATCACCATCTTCAGGTCTCCAGGAAATATTATCGTCCTTCGAATCTTCACGCAGGATCTTACTGACGGTAACGTTTTTTTCTGACAAAAACGAAACCAGACTGGACCCTATAAGTCCTGAAGAGCCGGTTATTGCAACTTTCATAGAGACATCTCCTTTTGTTGAATAACATCATTTTTTGTGGGTGATTTGGTAAATCCAATCTGTTGTTTAAACACGTTCATAAAAGAATCTTATTGTAATGATAAGTTAAAATTCTATCCGATAATATCCCCTTTAGGGCCAAAATATTCATAAATGATATTATCTGGTGAAACTTCCCAATCTATTAGTCCACGGTATAGGTCCTTCATCATTTGAGCCGGGCCGCAGAGATAAAATTCTGCATCTTTTCGATGATTTACAATCTCTTTGACTGAGTTCAAGGTGATTCTTCCATGTTCTGTATCTCCGGACTCTACTGAATTCCTGGAATAGAAGAAACGATGGCAGAGGTTGTCGTGATCTGCGGTTAATGTTGCAACATCATCTTTAAATGCATGGGTATTTTTATTACGTGTCCCATGAATAAAATATACTTGCCTGGTTAGTTTCTGATCAGCAGCTTTCTGTAAGATACTCATCATCGGTGTTATCCCGACACCTCCACTGATAAGTACTGCAGGTTTATCTGTTTCCTTGAGACAGAGAGAACCGTAAGGTGGACTTAATTTTATTTTATCTCCCTGAGAAAGCATATCATGGAGGTAATTTGATACGAGGCCATTTCCTTCCCGTTTGACTGAAATTCGATAGTAGTTACTATTCGGGTTGCTTGAGATGGAATAGTTGCGAAAAATAGTTCCTCTTTCAGGTACATCCAACATCATATTGATGTACTGGCCAGCCTTGCCTATTACTATAGTTTTTCCATCTGTTGGTTCAAGGTAAAATGAGGTTATCAGAGTACTTTCATTTTCTTTATTGGTAATGGTAAATTTTTTGAAACCTTTCCAGCCACCTTCCTTCGCTAATGTCTCTTCATATTTTCTGGTTTCAGCTTTAATGATAATATTTGCAAGACTCTCGATAGTCTCTTTCCAGGCTCTCTTTACCACATGAGTTCCTTTTGTCCCAAGCACCTTTCCAAATGCTTCCAGAAGACAGGTATTAACAATAGCATATTGTACAGGTTTGATGTTCAATGCAGCGTGTTTTTCCGCTATATCGTTTATAAGCGGTTTAATTGCGTCAAGATTATCGATGTTATTGGCATATTCTATAATTGAAGCAATAAATGCTCGCGGTTGTGTGCCTTTACGCAGATGCTCCCGGTTGAAAAAGATTTTCATCGCAGGATCACGAGTGAACAGTAACGGATAAATCCTCTTTGTCAACTCTGCTTCATTTTTCTCAATTATAGGTACCGTTGCTTTAATGATTTCTTTTGTTTCGTCTGTCAGTTTCATATTTTTGTTTTCTAAAATCAGTGGTCATTTTATAATAACTACCCAATAAGCTGAATGAGACATTCTCTTAATCCCTTCCTTGATAAGGATGGGAAAGGGGTAGTCATTAATCTATAAGTTTCTCCATTACTTTTTTGAGTCAAAAAAGGTTACGTCTACTGCTATACTCTCTTCTCCTCGCAATATTTCTATATGGCAGGTATCAGCAGCCTTTTTCTGGCGTACATGATAGATTACATCAAATACCCTGTTGATCTCCTCATCATCCATCGACAGGATAATATCTCCTGCCTGCATACCGGCTCTTCCGGCAGCGCTATCCTCCCGTACACTATCCATAACAACCCTATACTTCTGCTCTTTTTTGTCTTTATCTTCCTTCCCCTCTTCCGTTTCGTTCTCCTTCATGTTTCTAATCATTACTCCCAATACCACTTTTGTTTTCTTTGGTTCTGGTAGTTGAACAACCTTTATATAATCAGCCGGCTGAAGGGGTATGTCCCCTGCGAATAGAGGATGATCTTTATCAGGATTAAGGGCTCTCTTCTCGTATGTCTCAATAGTTAGATAAGGGAGATGGTTGCTTCGATACACTCTTTTTGGAATGCCAAAGTGATAGATGATATGGCCTCCTCCTACGAATACCAGTAATTTTTTATCTTTTGCTTCTGGAGAGGATAGATACCCGGTAATGCTGTCAGCCATAACATCTTCCCAGACACACTGTACCTGATAAAATTTCTCGAAGAGACCACTCATATCAGTATCACCATGACCATGGCTCATTAATATACTTTCAAGATATTTTCTGTGATAAACATCTGTAGTATCTATTTCAGGCAGGGTTTTTCTCTCTTCCTCACTCAGGCCTTCAATTCCCTTTTTTCTTATTGTTTTACCGAATTCTTTTGTAATGTTCAGTGCGACAACCGGGATCTTATTGTCACGTATGAAATCCATGATTTCTTTATAATGATTATAGTCATACCCCCACTCGTAATCCCAGTCAGTTGAATATAACAGGTCTTTCTCGCTGATTTCCCCGTTTGTCCATTTATCCAGGATTTTCTGCTGTGGCCTCTTGAACATCTCCAGGCCGATTGCTAAATTACCACCGCTTCTCTCATAACACTCCTTCATGACCTGTAGTTCTAATTCATGAGACTCCCTGTTTGAATGTACCTCACCTACATATATTATCCTGGCACCGTCAAAAGAGTCGGCAAGTTGTGAAAACGTTATCTTCTCACCGGTTGCAACATGAACAATATCTCCCTCGTTTATTTCAGCAGGAAAGTTCCTCAACCTGTCAGCCTTCACAATATCCGGCATTGAGTGGCAACCCATGCCGATAACAATAATTACGGTTATATATAATAGTTTTTTGTTTAGCATTATTTTTAAATAAGTGGTCTTAAATGTAGGATTCCAAGTAGTATTGATCTTGTATTTTACATAATTTAATTATTGATAGGAAGCTAATAAAGTATAAAATTTGGCGTGGTATAACCGCTTACATAACAGAGTAGGGCTGGCAACCTGGTTTAAGCTTCCCAAACTAAAAAAGAAAAAGATGCATTTTTTATTACAACCTTAGGCTTTGTTAACTTTTTCAGAAATGGCAATTTTTACTGCTGTTTTGAATGGTGTTTTCTCTATGGGAATATACTCTGCAATACTTTCATCCAGGCATACTACCTCGTTCTTCAACCCTTCTATCAGAGGATGTGCTATCCCTGATGGTATAGGTGTAACCAGGTCTACCCAGTATGAGGCAAGGCGGGGTGATAAAACAGGTGCACGAAAAATAATTCTTTTGCGGATTCCTACGGCCTCTGTATACTGCTGCATCATCTCCCTGTATGTCAAAACTTCAGGACCACCGATGTCAAATTTCTTTCCTGCTGTGTCCGGGTTAAATAAACATCCTGTAAGGTATACCAAGACATCTTTAACTGCAATTGGCTGAATCTTCGTATCTATCCACTTCGGGCATATCATAACAGGCAGCCGTTCTACAAGATATTTCAGCATTACAAATGATGCGCCTCCTGCACCTACAATTATTGCTGCTCGAAGTATTGTAGCCTTAAGTTTTCCTGACGAAAGTATTTCAGCAACCTCTTCTCTACTTCTAAGATGTTCCGAAAGATCTTTTCCGGTCTCTCCAAGGCCTCCAAGGTAAATCACTCTCTTAATTCCTGCTGCATCCGCTGTATTGATAAAATTTTCGGCAGCATTCTTATCCATCCTGGCGAATTCAGTATTTTTAAACATGCTTTTGCCGCCCATGGAGTGAACGAGATAATATGCGGTCTGGATTCCACGGAAGGCGTCCTCAAGTCCGTCTCCACTGACAATGTCACCCTTTACAATCTCGATATCTTTTTTCTTCAGAATTGAGGTAGGTACTTTTGACGGGTTACGTACAAGCAGTCTGAGTCTGATATTTCTTCCGGTGAGTTCAGGAACAAGCCTTTTTCCTATAAAGCCTGTTCCCCCGAGAATCAATACTCTGTGATTTGGCTTGAGTGCTAAGTTATCCATTCCGGAATTTTATCAAAAATAAATAAAATGTATGAAAAAGTAACAGCGAATATATATACCAATAAGACTTATGGTGAACTTTACTCTGGCTCAGGTCCTTGAGTTT
>Ga0233429_1003606_pt1 | contig 14403 bp, 11 predicted proteins | sample SI_118_April2016_3_FD_179879 | JGI IMG/M metagenome (GOLD analysis project Ga0233429, IMG submission 179879) | Seawater microbial communities from Saanich Inlet, British Columbia, Canada - SI_118_April2016_135_MG | ecosystem: Environmental > Aquatic > Marine > Inlet | place: Canada: British... | reverse complement strand
CTTTGAATATTGATAGAGATCTTTATCCTGTAAATTCTGAAGTCTTTCTTACTGTAAATGATTTTCAGTTAAATCAAGATCCTACCGATGAGGATTCTTGGACATTTGATATTGATTCAAACCCTTCAACATTTTATCAAGCATTTGATAGTTCTGGAAATAATGATGCAAATGGAAATACAGGATTGGTGGATTTAATTCCCAATCTTTCAAACTTGAATTTTAAAAATAATGGCAAGCTTTCCTTAACTCTTGGAAATGTACTTGAATTACAAACAAATAATGATCAACCTGACTCTTCAATTGATGCTGATGGAGTTTCAAATACTTTTTCAAGTATTGTTACATTAGTTGAACAAGAACCAAATTCAGGAATTTTTGAAAGTTTTGATTCTAGTGATAATTCTGTAATGGGTATTCTTAGTAATGCTCCGCGTGGACAATCTGGACAAATTACTTACAATGAAAAATCTGTTTCGGTTTTAACTGGATTCTCAACTTCTTCTGTTTCCATAGGTGATGAACCTGCACTAACTATTGCAAACGGTGAAGTATTACGTCCTGGAATGAAATATCCTGTAATTTTGAATGATCCTGATCAAAATCTAAACACTGGCGCTCGTGATGATTTGGATGTATTTCGGGCATCTGCCATAATTCCTACAATTCAAATCGGTATTCCCATTACCCTTGAATCTGCTTCAAGTGTACTGTTTCATACAACATCTGCTACTTTTCCTGCAGGTGATACGGTAAATTCTTCCATACCTGATTCTAATTCTGATCTATTGATAATTGACACTACCAAAGATGGTTCATATGAAACATTTTCGGTAAACTTGGGAGTATCCTCGTCCACTTTGTCTTCGCTTTTACTTGATTCTTCTGAATCTAGTACTGATGGTACAAATTGGATAAATTATGATTTGAGATCTTTTGAAAATGATTTGGAACTTTCTGATTTTAATGATACCACATTTTCTCTTTATTTTGGAACTCTGAGTTCTACAACTCCTATCTTAATTGTTGATAAGGGTGATATCTCATCAGCACAAGGATTTATACAAATAGATGATTCTGATGTGACTGCAATAGCATCTAACAATGGCAATGTATTTCTTGTAATTGATTTTGATTCTTCTAATGATGATTCAGGTATGATTACTGTTTCTAGTGAAACAAATAACCAACCTATTGTTTTGGACTTTTTTTCTTTTGGATTACAAAATGACAATAGTATAAACAATTCAATTTATCGTTTTGAATTAGAAGAAACCCTGGACAATTCTTCTATTTTTGATGGCACTATTGAATATGCTGTAACTAATCAATTGAACATACTAGATCCAAATTTTATTCAAACTATTCAGACTATTGATGATGAAATAAAAATTATTGTAACTGATAGGTTGATTGATGAAGAAGGCATTGCAATTTCATACTCTGATTTAGGTGCAGCAGGCGTAACTACCACAACTTCTATCAAATCTGATATTTCTACACATTCTGGAATTGTTTCTACTCAATCTACTACATTCCGATTTGGTCACCCAGTTACTATCACTCTCAAAGATTCTGATCTTAATTTGAAAAGTGACACTGTTGAGATTTATTCAACAATTAATGATTCAAATTCTGTCAATGTTGATACTGTAGGAAAAGACGGTGAAATTTTATTGGAGGTAAAACTCAAAGATGTTCGTTACAAACGTTGTACTGTTAACGGTGTTGAACATGGTGGTTTAGCATCAACTGGATTTACTCTTGTTGAAACTGGCCCAAGTACTGGTATTTTTGAAGGTGTTTTTAAGATGCCTTCTCAAATTTGTGATAAAACAAGTTCAAAACTAATTTCAACTGCTGGTGGAAGTCTTGATGTACGTTATTATGATTCACGTGATGCTTTTGGTAATGAAAATATTTCTAACTTGTTACGTTCACAACCAAGTATTTCATTTTCTAGTCCTGCAAAATTAAACCAAGACAAAATCATATCGCCTGATATTGGTTCTGTTAAAGAAATTATTTTATCTGGAAGTATCGAACATCAAAAACGTGGAACACCATTGTCTATAACCCTTACAAATCCTGATGGGACAAACCAAAATTTTGCTGCAACTCTAAGTAATAGTGGTGGCTACAAATCAATTTTTACTGTAAATTCTAATTCTTTACCTGGCACCTATTTTATTCAACTTTCATATGATGGCAAACATCTTGGAACTTTATCGTTTTTTGTAGTTTCAGAAAAAATCCCTGATTGGATAAAAAATAATGCAAAATGGTGGTCTTCTGATAGTATTTCTGATGATGAATTTCTTGATGGAATTAAACATCTTATTGAAATTGGAATTATTTCTGTAACTCCTTCTGAAATAAATAACTTTGATCAAACAATCCCTGATTGGATAAAAAATAATGCAAAATGGTGGGCTGATGATAAAATTCCTCAAAATGAATTTGTCAAATCGATCCAATATTTGGTCAAAAAAGGCATAATTCGAATATAATGGGGCTAATTTCCCTTTGATTGAAAACATAAATACTGATAATTCCTGAATCAAAATGAAAATGAAACTAATAGGATTCTTGGCATTTGCATTGTTGTCTATTTCAATCCTATCTTATGGTTTAACTGGTGCTACTTATGCCCAAACTGATGAACTTCCATTATCTGTCTCATCAGAATTACCCTCTTATGCAAATGGTGATCTTATTGTAATTTCTGGTTCAATTAAGACCCTAGCTCAGTTTACTCAATCTGTAACTATTGTAGTTGTTAGTCCTGATGGAAATATTGTCACAATTGCACAAGTAATTCCAAATACTGATGGTAGTTATTCTACTACTGTGAAAGCTGGTGGTACTATGGCTGTTAATGGTGATTATGAAATTAGAGCACAATATGGTGCTCAAAAAATTACTAATACTTTTGTTTATACTGGTGGTTCTGGAACAACACCTGTTGTTGTAGAACCAGAACCAGAACCAGTTGTAGAACCAGAACCAGTTGTAGAACCAGAACCAGTTGTAGAACCAGAACCAGTTGTAGAACCAGAACCAGTTGTAGAACCAGAAGTACAATGTGGTGCAGGAACACATGCAGATGCAAATGGAATTTGTCAACTTGACACACCTACAAAACCAACGGATGGTGGTGGTTGTTTAATTGCTACTGCAGCATATGGATCTGAGTTAGCACCACAAGTTCAATTCTTAAGAGAAATTAGAGATAACACTGTAATGAGTACTAGTGCAGGTGCATCATTTATGACAGGATTTAACCAATTATACTATTCATTCTCACCAACAATTGCCGATATGGAAAGAGAGAATCCAATGTTCCAAGAAGCAGTTAGAGCATTTATCACACCTATGGTCTCAACACTATCTATCATGACCTTGGCTGATATTAATTCAGAAACAGATGTTTTGGGACTTGGTATCTCTGTAATAATGCTTAATCTTGGAATGTACATTGCAGCACCAGCATTCATTGGAATTAAATCTTACAAACATTTCAAATCTAGAAAATAATTCTCTTTAGTTTAATTCTAGTAGGTTATTATACTGAATCTTGTAACATTCGTTAATGCAATTTGAATATGAAGAATTTGAAACTGTTGAAGATTTCTTTATGTATTTGGCAGCTGCAGCACCACCTATGAAAAATACTATTCCGATTAATTCTTACAAGGAAAACATAATGTCTTTTATTCCATTAACTCCTTCTACTGGAGAAACATATTTGATGCTTTATGCTAGTGGTTCTCTTGAACCAGGAATTTATGAATTTGATGTTGCATCAAAGTCTTACAAAAAAGTTGAAAGCATTGAAAGGGCAGATAAAGTCTATTTTATTTCTATAACTCCAAAACGAAATACTATAGCCGATATTGCTATTCAAAAATTATAATTTTTTTGTCTGAATTTTTGGAGCAGACACAGATCTACTTCTTGCATATTTCTCAATAATTTCATCTGGGGTTCTTCCATTAAATAGATCTTTACAAAGACCTCTGAGATATCTCATAATTGCCCAAGTCCCTGCTTTGAGAATGCCATACATGAAAACCTTCATTGGCGGACCATATGTCTTATTTCTAAGAATAATTGGAATGATGTCATTAATGACACGAAGGTTATTTTCCCAACATTTCCAAAACAGTGTAAATTGTGCTTCATTCAAATTTCCAAAATGCATTGAATTCTTTTCACTAAAATCTTGATAAAGTAACGGTGCTACTAATCCTCTAAAATTCATCTCTCTAAAGTCACTCATCATATCAATGGTAAATTGAACATCATCTGGAGTTTCATCTGGCCATCCGATTATAATTGTGGCAGCTGGGAACCAATGATTGTCATTTAGAATTTTTGCACCTTCTCTTACTACACTACCCCACTCTTCAGTTGAAAATGGTCTCGTTTTTACTCCTAAGTGTTTCTTAACCATGTCTGGTGAAACTGTCTCGATTCCTAAATTGGTTGCAAGCCATCTTCCTGATTTGTCTTGTCCATTGATGTGTGAAATTTGTTGCATTAATGTTGGATCAGCAGCAACTGCAGAGAATGTCATATGTGTTGTTCCAATAAAGTTTGCACCAAGTCCCTTCAATGATTTCCATAAATCTGTAATTGAATCTCTGTTAGGAATGAAATCTCTATTATCACATCCATAAAGTAACATTTCATCTGAATGTAACCAAATTGAATCAAATCCATAATCTAAATTAGTTTTTGCTTCATGCTGCAATCTTTCTATGGGGAGATCTTTCTTTGATCTTTTGTTGACATCACAGAAATCACAGCCCCTACCGCAACCTCTCATTGCCTCAATTAAGGAATTAATTGTAGGGCCTTCTATAACTGGAATATTTTCAAGATTTCTTACAAAACAATGCATTAATTCTGGCGCATCATTTTTTTCTAAGTCTTGGAATAAATCAACCGCTAATTCATCAGCTTCTCCTACAACTACTGTATCTATTCCATGAATTTTCATTCGATCTGATTTTGCTAATTCCCATGCCCCATTTCCTCCAACTACAACTTTAAAATCATATTTCTTTTTGAGTTGAATTATACTGGCACACATTTTTTTAAATTTCATTGCAACATAGGATAGTTTTTCTGGTGACATTGTCGTGGTAACTGGTGCCATTCCAAGAGGATCCATTACATTGATTCCAACTACTTTGGTGTCTGGTCCAATTGATTTGTGTAGCATGTCTGGATGACCTATGAACACTTCTTCACGTTTGTAACCTCCTTGAATCAAAGAACTTTCAATTCTTCTTAATCCTATTTGAGCAACTTTTGCCTCACCTGTAATCGGATCTGTTTCCACTGAAGGACAAAATACTTTATCAAAAACCCATTCAGGTAAAACCTCGTATGGTCCACATGCAATAAAACCATACAAAAAATTTCCTCTATAATTTGTCATCAAACTACGATCAGCAGTAAGTACAACACGTTTACCCGACAATTACACAGTTTCGTTTTGCTATATTATATATGATTTACGAGTATTATGTTTAATTTTTTCTTTGAATTATTTTTTTCTAACTGTTCTATTTGCAATATTTGCAGCAATCCCCCCTGCAGCAATCCCATTATCTATGTTGACTACTGATAATCCTAACGAACAACTTTGAAGCATTGATGCAAGTGCAGTAATTCCTTTTCCACCATATCCGTATCCTACTGATATTGGAATTCCTATTATTGGGATATCTGTCATGGAAGAAACAAGTGTTGCCAAAGCACCTTCCATGCCTGCAGCGACTATTATACAATCTACATCTTCTTTGATCATTTTTTTTAAAACTGGAAATATCCTTTGAATTCCTGCAACTCCTACATCATAGCTTGTAATACATTTACAATTCATTGCCTCACACATCAATCTGGATTCTTCTGCTACACCTATGTCTGATGTACCAGCTGTAATGATCCCAACTTTGCCACCTTGAAATTTTATTGGTTTTTTAAATAATAGTATTGATGATGAATTTTTCCCAATTTTTATTTTGACTTTCAACTTTTTTGCAAATGTTGTGATTTTTGAATAATCTTCTTTTTTAATCCTTGATATGATGATTGAATCTGTTTTCTCTAATGTTTTTTTTGTGATTTTTTTAATTTCCTTTAATTCTTTTGTTTCTGCAAATATTACTTCTGGAATTCCTTTCCTTTTTCTTCTATTGATATCAATTTTTGCTATTCCTTCAATCTCTTCAATTGAATAAAGTGACAAAAGTTTTTTTGCACTTTTTATTGAAATTTTTCCTTTTTCTAATGATTCTAAAATTTCCTGAATTTCCAATGATATTTTTTCTTTGTTTAGATAAAAAAATGCTTAGATTTCAATTCCTGAAATTGCACTTTTTACACTGTCTACTGCTTTATCAAATACCTGTCTTTCTTCATCATTTAGATCTAATTCGATAATTTTCTCTACTCCCCTCTTTCCTATAACTGCTGGAACTCCAATTGTAACATCTGAGTGTCCATATTCGCCATCAAGATATGTTGCAACTGGGATGACTTGTTTTCTATCTCTTACAACTGCTTCAATAATTGCTGAAATTGCATTTCCTGGTGCATGTACTGTTGCACCTTTTAGTTCAATGACTTTGGCTGCAACTTGTTTTGTGTTGATGATTAACTCATCTAATTTTTCTTTTGGAAGCATTGTAGATAATGGAATTCCTGAAACTGATGAAAATCTTGGTAATGGTAACATATTTTCACCATGTTCACCAATTACAAGAGCTCTAATGGAGTCTCTTGAATGACCTGTTGCTTCATGAATAAATTGTCTAAATCGTGATAAGTCAAGCATTCCTCCCATGCCGAATACTCTACTTCTATCAAATCCAGATACTTTGTGAGTAATGTATGCCATTGGATCAAGTGGATTTGTAACTGGAATTATCATGGAGTTATCTGCATATTTTTTGACATTTTCAACTACGCTTTTCACAATTGTTGCATTAATTTTCAAAAGATCCATTCTTGTCATTCCTGGTTTTCTTCCAGAACCTGCTACCACTACTACCACATTGGAACCTTTCATGTCTTCAAAATTATTGGAACCTTTCACTTCTACATCTATTCCTTGTTCAGATAGCATGTGATTGATATCCATAGCTTCTCCTTGAGGGAGTCCTTTTGCGACATCTAGTAACAAAATTTGATCATCCAATCGCTTTAATGCTGAGAATAATGCTGCGTCTCCACCCACTTTCCCTGAACCGATGATTGTAATCATAAAGCACACTCTAAATTTTCAATAATTAAATCTAATGAAATTCATTAATTTTTAGTCGAATTTATAAGCATTTTTGACAATTTTCAATTATGGTTGTTGTAATAGATCCACAGATTGCAGGAGTTTCTGGAGATATGCTTCTTTGTTCTTTAGTAGATTTAGGTGCATCAAAAAATAAAATTATTGATGGCATTAAGAAATCTGAAAAATTTCTTCCAAATTCAACTATTGAAAAAATTAATTTCCAAAAGATCCAAAAACATGGAGTAAATTCTACACAATTAATTTTAGAAATAGATGAAAATATTCATGAAAGAATGGGATCAGAAATAAAAAAAGCAATTATTGAATCTGTGAATCTACTTGGGCTTTCAGAAAAAGCAAAAAAATTTTCAGAGTCTTGTATTGATTCTCTTATATCTGCTGAATCAAAAACACATGGAATTCCAGAAAATTCTGTTCATTTTCATGAAGCCTCAAGTATTGATACTTTGATAGATATTGTTGGAGTGGCAATTGCATTAGATGATTTGGGATTCTATGATGAGAAAATCGTATCTCTGCCTGTTTCAGTTGGCAGCGGTTTTGTTACATTCTCACATGGAACTATGTCAAACCCTGCAAGTGCAATTCTTGAAATTTTTAAAAATTCAAATTTGGTGATTAAAGGAAATGATTCTAATTCTGAATTAACTACCCCTACAGGTGCCTGTATTTTGATTAATTTAACAAATACTCATGCTAAATTTTATCCTTCAATGAAAATTGAATCCATAGGTTATGGTGCAGGGCAAAAAGATTTTAAATCTTTTTCAAATGTCTTAAAAATTGTAAAAGGTCGTGATGATTCTTTTAATATTGATTCTGTAAAAATACTTGAAACAAATGTTGATGATATTTCTGGAGAAATATTGGGTAATCTAATTGAAAAAATCATGTTAAAAGGCGCTAAAGATATTTCAATCTGTCATGGGATAACAAAAAAAGGTAGACCGACAAATTTGGTGTCTGTGATTTGTGATGATATTAAAGTAGATGAAATAGTTGACACTTTGGTTATTGAAACTGGCACTTTGGGAGTGAGAATTTCTGAATCAAACCGTTTTACTGTTCCACGTTCAGTTCACGAGACTACACTAGTTTTTGATAATCAATCTTTTAAAATACATTACAAAAAATCTTCATTTAAAGGAAAAACTGATTTTAAAATAGAATTTGATGATTTGAAAATAATATCTAATTCAATTGGCAAATCAATAAAAGAAACTGATTCTATTTTACGAAAAGAAATCAAAAAACTGGAGAATCTCTGATGAGTAAACTTGATGAATTAAAAAATTGGTTTGGTGATAAAAATAAGGTGTTCATAGCATTATCTGGAGGTGTTGATAGTGCATTAGTTGCATATGCTGCATTTCAACAATTAGGTAATTCTGCAATTGCGGTCACCGCTGATTATAAGACTTTGTCAAAAGAGGAATTACAAACTGCTAAGCAAATTTGCTCAGAAATTGGTATTGAACAACTTTTCTTGGATTATGATGAACTTGAGAATCCCAAATTTACAAAAAATGACTCTACTCGCTGTTTTCATTGTAGATTAGAGTTAGGAGATCACTTACTTGAATTAGCCAAAAAACATGATGTTTCAATAATTGTTGATGGGACAAATATTGATGATTTGGATGATTTTAGGCCTGGGATTGAGGCATTAAAGCAAAATGGAATTAGAAGTCCCCTTGTTGAAACTAATTTTTCAAAATCTCAAATTCGTGACATTGCAAAATCTGTGGGATTATCAGTATTTGACAAACCGTCAAATTCTTGTTTGGCATCAAGAATTCCATGGGGACAAAGAGTTACAGCTGAAAGATTAGCTAGAATTGAATATGGTGAAATACTTGTCAAACAACTTACAAAAACAAAACAAGTACGTGTACGTGATTTTAATGGTGTTGCAAAAATTGAAGTTGAAAAAGAAATGATTCCTGTGTTTGATGATGATATTTTAAAACAACTTGACACAAAATTACAAATGATAGGGTTCTCTTCAATTCAAATTGATCCAGAAGGTTATAAACCAGGAAAAATTAATGTGATTGCAGATTGATATATTTGGATAACGCTGCATCAACTAAAATTCATGATGATGTATTGGAGTCAATGCTGCCTTATCTTAAAGAACAATTTGGTAACCCTTCATCTATTCATCGTTATGGTAGATTAGCCCATAAAGCAATTGAAAAAGCAAGAAAACAAATTGCATCACTAATCAATGCTGATCCATCTGAAATTTTAATTACTTCTGGTGGTACTGAATCAAACAACACTGCACTGAATGGGGTAGTTATGAAAAAACCATCTAGTCAAATTATAACTTCTCAAATTGAGCATGATGCAATTTTAGAACCATGTAAGAAATTGTCTCAAAATGGATTTGATGTACATTATGTTTCAGTAGATAAATTTGGTTTAATTGATATTTCTGAATTAAAAAAGCATTTTTCTGAGAACACTAGTATCGTTTCAATAATGTTTGGAAATAATGAAGTTGGCACCATTCAACCTATTTCTGAAATTGTTAAATTATGTCATGATAATAATGCCCTTTTTCATACTGATGCAGTTCAAGCAGTAGGTAAAATCCCAATAGATGTGAAAGAATTGGGAATAGATTTACTTTCTATTTCATCCCACAAACTTTACGGTCCTAAAGGAATAGGTGCACTGTATATCAAAAATGGGGTTGATATTGATCCTGTAATTCTGGGAGGTGGTCAGGAATCTGGTTTACGTTCAGGAACTGAAAATGTTGCAAATATTGTGGGTTTTGGAAAAGCTTGCGAAATTGCAAAAAATAACCTCTCTGAAAATCTTACCCATATGGAAAAACTACAAAATTCTTTAATTGAAAAAATTCATGATACTATTCCAAAAGTAACTTTGAATGGTCATCCCAAGTTAAGATTGCCTAATAACGTGCATTTCACATTTCTTGGTGTAAATGGAGAAGATTTGATAATCAAACTTGATGAATATGGTATTGCAGCATCTACTGGCTCTGCTTGTTCTGTTAATACTCAAAAAGCTTCACATGTTTTACAGTCTATGGGGTTTTCACTTGAACAAATTACTGGATCTTTACGATTAACTCTTGGAATTTTTAATGATGAAAAAGAAATTGAACAAACTGTTGAAATCCTTAAAAAAACAGTTCAAGAATTACGAGCAGTCTCTCCGTTTAAAGAAAAATATTCTTTTACTTTTGAAAATTAAATTCTTATTTGGAATTTGTTTCTGGTACTGATAATTATTGTCATTATTCCTATTATCAAAATTATCATTACCATTGTACCAAATTCTGGAACGACATAAGTACCAATAATTTCGATCTTTGAATCGCCTTCCTCAAAATTGACTGTTATTACTCTTGATTCTGATAGTACCACTGATTCTTCATATGCTACATCTATACCATCTATTAAAATTATGAAAATATCGTCCTTTCCATCCTGTTTTTCAGCACCTATGAATTCTCTAGGTAAGTCTAATGTGATGGATCCATCATCTGTTGTTTCTATTTCTACTTCTAGTGAAAAATTATTTGAATTTATTATGATGTCTTTAACTATACTTCCTTTAATCGTATATTCAACATCAAATGTTCCTTTACTTCCTGCATTCACTTCAAAATTTTCTTTTGTTTCAACTATGTCTGATTTTGGTAAATAACTAAATTCTGTTTCTGCAATTGTTCCACCACCTACTTCATATGAAGATCTTACTACATATGTGCCTGGTTTTTTCCATAACGGTCCTTCTGCAAGTACTGTATGTGAATATGTGCCATCTTGAGCTACTGTGATCTGTGCAATCTCTATCATATTTCCTTCTGTAAATAATTGTAATACTACATTTACTCCCTTGATAGCTGTATTCACCTTACCCGAAATTACAATCGTGTCTCCCTCATCATAATTTTTATCATCTGTTTGTACAGTAATTGGAGATATACTCGTGTCTGTAGATTCTTGTCCAAATACCAACCCTGTTGAAATTCCTATTAAAAATATTGTACTAAAAAATATTGTACTAAAAAATATTGTAAATTTCATAAATCAATTTCTACATGTTTCTATATTTCCTTTACTATTGAAAAATCAACAAATAATTGTTGTTTACAATAACTCTTGCATTGATTAGGTGTTATAATTTAGAAATTATTTTAATTTATTTATTGTATTATTAATTGCATATCTCATGATTAACACAATTCAATTCTGTATCTGAAAATATGGTTGTATCATCTATTATGGCACCTGTAAGATCAACATTTGAGAAATCAACATTTGAAAATACCGAATTCCTCAAGTCAGTATTTTCAAAATTTGTATTAGTTAGATTTGTATTTATCCAAACTACATGGTTGAGATTTGAATTAATTTTTGTTATATGGAATTTTAATACTAAAATCATCTAATGAAAACACCCAATCAAATGGATTATTGATGGTTCTTAAATCCATATCAAATTCATATATCCCATCAGAATCTAACAGATGTCCTGAAATCTTAATTGGCGAATTTTTTTCTACTACAAACGCATTGTGATCATATTGTCTGGTTCCATTGATCTTGATATTTTCTGAGTTGTCAGGGTATACATCCAATATTAGCAATTCATTTTCAACAAAAAAATAGTCTCTTAAGATAACATTTCCATCCTTTGAAATAGTTAGGAAATATGTGACATTGGATATTTCCATATTGCTTGTTTTATTCATTGTACTAATTTCAATTTGTTTATGATCTAAAATATTATCTTCTAAATGCATTATCTGAACTTTTATTTCTATTTCATTTTTGTTATATTTTCCAGTTTGAATAATTTCTTTTCCAGATTCATTATCTGTATATTCATTTGAAGATAAATTTAATGGAATGATATCTGCTAACTCTTTATAAATTGCTTTTGTGATTATCTTATTTCCTTTATCTGATACGTGACCTTGATCAGAGTATATTGTTTCTAATTCTTCATCAAAAACATTTTTTAAATCAATTCCATTTTTACAATTCTCTAATTGTTGTAAATTTTCAACATATAGATCATATTGTTTTAGTGAATTGATTAACGGTTCGTTATCATAGTTTTTACCATTTTTTAAATATTCCACTTCTTGCTCAGTCAGAATTTTATCACCAAAACCTGCTATTGGCTGAACTGTGATTATTACATTGAAGCTATGTTGTTGACCTAATTTACACATCAAATTCCAATTAGATAATATACTTTCTGGCAAATGTTCTGCACGTAAATCATTCCATCCATCATAAACTATTACAAGATCTGGAGAAAGATCTAACAATCTATTTTTAATCAGTTCTAACTCATTATGGGAATCAGCACCTTGAATTCCTGCATTAATTACTTCTATGTCATATGGATGTTTATCATATTTCAAAAAATTCTTTAGATATCCTGGTATTGTAGTATCATCTGATGTTGCACCAGTACCAAATAATGTTGAACCTCCTACCATAAAAATTCGATATGTATTATCTGGCTTGATCTTGAAAAAGTCGTCCCCTCTGAATCCCAAATTGTTAATGTTTATTACATCAGTTTTATTACCTCCAAAAAAACTTCGTAAAACATCAAGAGTCACATGTTTTGGATTTTGAAAAAATATGTTATTATCAACCACAATATTCTTGTCAGTTGTTAATATCCCTTCTGAATAGGATTGTAAAAATAAAATTAAAATTGCAAATGAAATTAAAAATGATATTCCAACATATGTTGAGATTTTAATATTTGATTTCATGTTAAAATCTAAAGTAAATGAAATCCTCTGGACTCATATCGTATAATAATAAAATTAAAGTCATTATTGTTATTAGAATCCCCATCCAATATATCGGCTTCATCTCCGCCATGTATTTTATAACATTTCTTTTGTATGAAACATAATTTAATATGAAAAATCCAATTATCAGGATCAATGGTATAATATTATGTGAAATAATGCGTAGAGTTGCATCTGTGGCAAAATCCCATATTATGTATTTGTATAATACATATGATAATGCTTCAAAATCTTCTACTCTAAATGCAAGCCATGCCATAAATACAAAATACTGTGTTCCAAGAATTGAAATTATTTTGACAGATTTTTTTTCTGTAAATTTATTTTTTTTCAATATTGGAAATTTATTTGTAAATACTTTTTGTACTGCAAGAGATACCCCATGTATTGCCCCCCATACCACAAAATTCCATGATGCGCCATGCCATAAACCTCCTATCAACATCACCGTAATCAAATTTGTATATGTTCGTGTATCTCCTTTTCTATTTCCTCCTAATGGAATGTATAGATAATCTCGAAGCCAAGTAGATAATGAAATGTGCCATCGTCTCCAAAAATCAACAGGGGATGTTGCAAAATATGGTTTGTTGAAGTTTGCAGGAATGTGGAAACCTAAAATTGCTGCAGCACCAATAGCAATATCCGAATAACCTGAAAAGTCCCCATAAATCTGAATACCAAATGCAATTGCTCCCAATATTACTGAAAATGACTCTAATCCAGTTGGGGTGCTGAATATTTCATTAACCATGGGGGCAATATTATCTGCAAAAAACATCTTTTTGAAAAATCCTATGGCCATGAGTGATATTCCAAATCTTAGTGCAGAATCATGGATTGTTATATTACGTAATCTTGATGAGATATTGTCTTTGACTATCTTTTCTCTTAATTGAGGTAAGAACTGACTTGCTCTTAATATTGGGCCTGCTACTAATTGTGGGAAAAAAGATACAAACAAAGCAAATTCAGAAAGTGATTTACTAGGCTCTAATTTTCCTCTATAGATATCAACAGTATACGAGATGGTCTGGAACGTATAAAATGAAATTCCTATTGGAAGAATTAATTCCAATGAAGGAATCTCTGAAAAACCTAAAATGTTCGCAAATTGATTTATTTGGTCAATTCCAAAATCTAAATATTTAAAGAATCCTAACATTGATAGATTTCCTACAAGACTTGAGATCAAAAGTATTTTTTTCCTTCTTTGATTCTTTGCTGAAAACATTGCCTTGCCAACATAAAAATC
>Ga0233429_1003597_pt1 | contig 14416 bp, 16 predicted proteins | sample SI_118_April2016_3_FD_179879 | JGI IMG/M metagenome (GOLD analysis project Ga0233429, IMG submission 179879) | Seawater microbial communities from Saanich Inlet, British Columbia, Canada - SI_118_April2016_135_MG | ecosystem: Environmental > Aquatic > Marine > Inlet | place: Canada: British... | reverse complement strand
AGTATCACTACTACTGCAGGAGATGACGGTAAGACTAAAAAGGGATATTATAATTACGTGTAAAATATTTTTCATCTTAAACCTCTAAAGATTTTATAGAATAAACCTCTAAAGATTTTATAGAATATATGAAAAGTCACATATTCAAATTTTGGAATCAGAAAAACTGATTAGATAATCCTGAGTTACTAATTTTGCTCAAAATTAGCCATCCAATCAATTTAAGCTTACGCATTCTAGCCTTATCTTAGCAAGTGTCAACACTTTTAAAGGCATCTCAAAAACCCATTTAAATTGAATTTTCTTAATAATGTTTGTTTAATACAACAGTTAATGAGATAATATTCTATAATATCAGCAACTAATGCAAACTTAAAGAAGTGCCATGTTGGGATTTTTTGATTTTGAATTTAAAATGGATGACATTAAGGATGCCTCTATAAACATTAATTATGGTGACCTTGGCCAATCTTCGGATAAATATCGAATTACGGATCAATATATTAATTCGATGTATTTCGCAATTAGTTTTGACCTTTAAACGGCTAATAATGGTAAGTTCCTCAATTCCCAATATTATGAGATTGACAACTTATAACTGTTTGGACAGGCGAAATTAAGTTTAGCGGAAATTACTTTAGAATATGGAGGAAGTGGTGGAGACGAGGGGGATCTCCCTTTGTCTGTTTTGGTCTCCATAATTTAATCCCACAAATATATGATATTATGTGATATATTTTTGACTCAGGGGTCTTCGGTGATGTTGTGGAGACACCTAAAACAGTCACCTACTTTAGACCTTTTCAAAAATTGTTACAAGTCTCTTCTTTTGATTCTTTGGAATCATATTATTCCTACAAGTTTTAGAACCCACCGAATAATCATTATTAAAATTAAAATAAATCCAACCCACGTTCCAAAATCCATCCCTTGTCGTATTTTCTTATCTGAATCCTTATTTATTGGGTATCCGTATTCATTTAAATCTTCTTTTTTCATTTTATCTCTTTCTTTCTGGAAGATTTCTACTTTGATTCTTTGTGAGAGAAACCGATTGACCATTCCACACTCTTATTCCTTCTACATTTTTCGGAACAATAAATCACATTATTCCACACTCTAATCCACTTTTTTCTCCAAGTGAAATCTCTATTACAGACAGGACATAATTTGTTGGGTAGATTTGATTTCTTCATTTGTGGAACAAGAGGGTAAATTAGGGAGGGGTTTGTTTAAGTCAGTTCAAACTCTTTCATATGGTATCCAGTATACCTCTTAGTGACCCCAAATAATATGGAACGATTTGATTCCTTCAAGATAATGTCACAACTTCTTCCAATTTTATTCCTCTCACAAAATCACCCTTACAAACCCCGATCAGAATTGGATATGTAAGTCTCAACCTTCTCCTAAAAATAATCCCCATATACACCAAATTTTCCACCTCCAAAACCCTGTAATTATTTACCTTTTAATTAGGATAGATTAGCTTTATAACTAGCTGATTTTAAACGTATTTATTAGGATAATAGGACTTATAAACACTTGACTTTCTGACCCACCTGTGGTATAATAGTAGTAGGAAATGAGAAAAGATTTAAGTGACTTTATGACGATATAATTTTCGTTAATACCCTCCTCAAAATTTCTCTTTAATAATTCATTTTTTATTTTGTAGTCGTTATTACAAGTAGTCTTTTTATGGTGATTATTTATCAACAATATCAATATATTGGATCTCTTGACAACCACGAATTCCGTGGTATAATAGTGTTAGTAATTGAGAGATCATTTTGTCTCTTTCGAAAAAGAAGATTTTAGACATTTGTGTAACTTAGAACCACCAATTCTTCGGTTCTAACTTCCTCCAAAGTTCATTTATAAATCCCTTTTTATCCTTTTACTGGTAAGGAATAAAAAAACCAGACAAATAGTTATTGAGGAATACTTGTTTTGTATTCTTTTTTATAAAAATGACGACTACATCGTCAGGTGTTATTACGTCATAATCTGGTGATAGAGATTTACTCTAACCACCACAATCAAAAAACCATTTACTAAAGGAATAAAATGGAAAAAATCAAAGAAAATAAAGTCGTTCAATTTTTGAAAGACGAAGTTGAAATAGTCACAGGACTTAAATGTAAAGTAGTCCCTCAGAGTGACACTTGGTATGACGGATTCTGTTTAGATACAGGAAACCTTAGTCTACATTTGTTCTTGTTAGGAGATTTAACAGAAAATCTTTTAAGAATCAAAGAACAAATTGAAGATCATAAAAATAGGAAGGTCACTTCCAAACAAGGAAAAGGTGTGAGGTTCATACCAATACTTGATGATATGGATTACTCGACAATAACCCTCATCAATAATGGAGTGGGACGGAACTTGTCAAGAATGATGTCAGAACTCCCAAATGAATAAGTCTAATATGACTAATTCATAATGTCTGTCATGGGATAATCGGAATGTTGGAACTAAAAATATTCCAACCGACATCCCAGACAGATAAACACCTGTAAGAGGTGTGGTAACAAGAAAATTTAAAGTAATTTTTGATGAAGTATTCTTTGTGTAAACTGAATATTTAGAAGGTGATAGTAACGATGGTTATCTAACACTTGAACCAAAAGAATTTTTCTACAGAATTGTCGGTGATACATTCAAGAAAGACAAAGACAAGGACTACCGATGGTGGGGTCATTGTATGTGGGAGTATTCAATTTTTAATATTATTGAAAACGAATGGAAAGGATTTAGGATGTTATTTTGACAGACTAAATAGTTCCGAAACTTGTCCGATTGTTCAACCCCATACTATTTACCAAGACATGAATAATAAAGAAAAGATACAAATACCAAACCCAGTAGATATTCATATTAGAAATTTACTAATAGAGAATCACATCCTTGATAACCCAAGAATAGTCAGGTGTGGGAATATGAGTAACAAGGTATATGAAGGTAGTTGGGGTTTGAGATATCAACCTTACATTACATTCTGTGGTAGATGGGAATGTAGAGTTTGTAGAAGTAAATTAATAGAGAAACAAAGGAAACATCATTTTAGGAATAACATTGAATTCATTAACTTCAGAAAGGGTAAGATTCTACTATTAACACTAACTATTCCTCATTGTATTCAAGACTCATTTTCATTCATTTACAAACGATTTAAGAGGTCCTTGAGTGAAATGAAAAGTGGGTGGGGTTGGAAGAAACTAAAAAAGATTACCTCCTGTGAATTTCATTATGACACTTTGGAATTAACTCATTCAGAAAATGGATATCATCCACATAATCATATCACTTATGGAGTCTTGAACCCTGATGTATCAAACAAGACCATCAAGGATATTTTGTTTGATACCTGGTCATTCTACACCTCAAAGATTGGATTCAAAAAACTATCAAAAGAGGGAATACATGTTACAGAAATTTCTCCTAATGGAAGTCATTCAGGGTCAAGAGGTGATAAGACCGTTGAGGAGTTAACGAAAGAAAAAGGAACATTGGAATATTGGGAGAAGGAATACTTAAACACATTCCCAAATAAAACATCACAAGAAATTGGAAAGGAAATTATGAAAATCAATAGAACATTTAAAGGTTCAAGAAGAGGAAGGATTTGGACAAATGGAAAATAATAAAAATCAAACACCAGTAACAGAAGAAGTAAAAGAGTGGTCAGTAGGTTTCATGAAAACTGTTGAAACTGAAGGTTACGAAAATGTGGTTAGAAAATTAAATGAACTCACACCTGAACTAAAAGTTGGTGTTCTTGAATTTCTAAAAACTGTTACTGATTACTGTGTGAAAAATGATCTTAGAGATTTCTTAGACGGAGTGGACAATTACAAGAAACTTATATCAACTAAAGAAGTAAAAACTAATAGGTTTTGGAGACCAAGAAGTATATATCGTGGTAAAAAAAATTGGATATGTTATGAAAAAATGTTTCAAAATCAAAAAGGAATTCCTATCTTTGAAAAATTGGTGGGGTAATACTTGTCGGATCTAAGTCTTATAAATAGTAAAGAATTACGAAAAAGTATTTTTAACGATTCATCTCAGTCATCTTACTGTGTAATTTATGGAGTCTTTATAAGGGTCATTTCGTTCTCTTGAATTAGAATACACTTTACTAACTCAGGAAGACCGTTTTATATGAGGTTTGAATAGACCACATGAGGACTCCCAGACCTTAAAACTTCCCTATCGTAGTTTCAACCCAATATATTTCAAGGATAAGTAAACAATGAAAGATAAAGTAAAATCAACTGATAATATGGAAGATTTCCCCGAAGATATTCCATTTCCAGATGGTTGGGAAAGAATTCAAGTAGATGAAATGAAACAAAAGTTTAGTGATTGGTTAGATGATAACCTTAAAAATGAGTATGAGAAAGATCCAGAATTTTATCTAAAAGAGAACGAGAAGAGATTTTACTTCAAAGTAATTGATGAAGGATATACTGATGAACTCCCCGATCCAGATGACGAAGGATACCGATGTATATTTGTTCCCTTTGAAAATGAACAAGTGGAGGATTTATGATCTCATTTACCGATTGGAACAAGAAAGATAAGAATACTGAATATGAAATAGTTAAATCAAGAAGTGGTCTACCAATGTTCGTTTTAGAACCACCAGAATCACTAAATGATCTAACACCAAATGATGATGACCCTGTGAGTACACCAAAAACCAAATCGATCCCACAACAAGTGTCGGACTATATCACCAAACATTTCTGAAAAGATAATATATCAGTCCATTTTTAAAACCAATAAGATCAGGAGTAAAAAAGATTTATGAGAATCAATTACCGAAGAAATACAGGAAAAGTTATGTCAAAATTAACTTTCCTAGAAGATGTAAAAGTTCTGGATAAATTAGAACGAGTAAGTAAGAGAAAGATGACATCCCAATCGGAGATTGTCAGAGAGAGTTTACGAGATTATTTAAGACATTGGGACTGTTAAATTTAATAAACAAAACCTCCCCAGTTCCATATCTGTTTCCCAAATATACCGGAGTATCTAACCTGAACCAAGAGTTGAGGTTCTACCAGTATTAGTTGATGTTGTTATATGGTGTTTGAGGAGGTAATGTTTATACTGTTTCTTCTATTCTTTTAAGTCTTCTTCTCTCTTTCTTCATCCAATCTATGTCTTTAAGAATCCTTCCTACAGACATTGAAGAGATGGAGTATCCAAGTTCATCGGAAAGAGTCTTTGAGACATTGACCCAACTCAATCCCTTCTTTCTTAACTTGAGAATAAGTGATTCCAATTCTGGATGAATCTCAAGGATTCGTTTCCGTCCTTCACATTTACCTTCACGATTACGAGTTACGATTCCTAAATCACGATTAGATTCTCTTTTCCTTATTCGTGATACTTTGAGTTTAGATACTGTAGAAGACCTATCAAACTCACAGAAAGAACCCATGATCTGACGAATAAGGTTTGAAGTAGGAGTATCTTCAAGGAAGGAGTTAGGATTTTCAGAAGAGATAAGACTATAACCTCTTGAAGAAAGAAGACGGTACGAACTTTCTTGGACAATAATATCACGACTCAAACGACTCTGATCAGAGAACACAAGAACTTTAATTCCCAATTCTTCAGAGTCAGATATCATTCTCATAAACTCAGGTCTGTCCATTGTGTCTGTCTTACCAGATTCTATGTCCCAATATTCTCCCTTGACAGAATATCCATTGGATTTGACCCACTTCATTATGGAAGACTTCTGACGATGAACTGAATCACCATCTTTATTAGTTAATGTAGAAGTCCTCATGTAGATCAAACAGTCTTTATTTGTAGTCATATTACCTCCGAATCAGAATAATTTTGTAAACAAATTCATAACTTATCATGTCTCTATTATACTGATATTACCTGTAAAAGTCAATTGTTTATAAAATATTTCACAACAAAATCTGAAGAATTTGATTCAGTTATTTTCATTTCCAAGTTCATCTTGATCATCTAAGTCTTTTTCAGGATGTTTACTCGAAGTCTTCGGTCTTCCGAACACAACATAAAATGGTTTCTTTCGTCCTGTGAGTACATCGTAAGAGTGATGCCAGTCCTCGTCTGGTTCATCTCTCCAACCTTTCCAAGTAATTATCGCCATTTTTCTTCTCTGTCTAGCTGTTTAATGAAAGTTAATAGATTTACGACATTTGCAACCATTCCTCTGCCTCCTCTGGTGAGAAACCACGATTTATCAGGTCTTCCTTGTGAGGATCGAATTTAATTCCACGTTGTTTGGTTGAACTGATCTTCCAAATGTAGGATTCCCCGGAGATGGTTACTATTCTCCTCAGACAAAAATTGTGAGCCTCCTCAGCTTCGAGAGAGTTTTTCAAGTCAACTAGTAGTGGTTCTAAGAGACCTTCCTCCATAAGAATCTTGATGGCCTCTGAGGTTTTTTCATCCAAATTAAGGGATGTCATTGGGGTATTGTATTTTTTACTCATATCATTCTCCTATTCTTGGCAGTATACGATTGAGTAAAAGAATTATAGTTCCAGCAAAATTGAACACAGTTGTCCATTTGAGAGGATCAAAATTCTTTTAAGCCAGTATTGAAATGCTAATAGGATATGTAATCCAGGCATTTTGGCTTTCACCCATATCGTTCTTCGATCATACGAAGATTCTGCAAGCACCTTCAGGACATACCTGTAAAGGTTGCTGACCGGTCCGACACGGGATGTGCCGATGCAAATTAAACCGATTCTCTTGATATTTAAGTTAAATTATACTGGTACAATAGTTATCTTGTCAACTACAATCATTGAAAAATAGACTAAACGATGATAATAATAGGTTCCTCATAACTCTTTATATTTTTTATACATGGCATCATTTCCTCAATTCTTGAATTCATTTGATCCTGAAACCAAAGGCAAACAATTTGAGGTCTTCGTCAAATGGTTCTTAAAAAACGATCCAGAATGGTCAACTCAAGTTGATCAAATATGGTTGTGGGATGAATATCCAGAAAGATGGGGACCGGACTGTGGGATTGATCTTGTCTTCAAACACAAAAATTCAGAAGTTTGGGCAGTTCAGGCAAAATGTTATTCTCAAGAAAATTCTATTACTAAATCAGATTTAGATACCTTCCTCAGTGAATCCAACAGGTCAGTAATTGATAAACGACTCTTAATTGCAACTACTGATCTGATTGGTACAAATGCTAAAAGGACATGTGCGAATCAGGAAAAAGATGTTATACACTTTCTTTATTCAGATCTTGAAAAAGCAGAGATTGAATACCCTGAAGATTTTTCAGAATTAAATAAATCAAAACGAAAAGACCCACCAAAACCAAGACCCCACCAGTCAGAGGCTGTTGATGCAGTTGAAAAAGGATTTGAAAATAATGATCTAGGTCAGATGATTATGGCCTGTGGAACAGGTAAAACATATACTACTCTCTGGGTCAAAGAACGAATAAAATCTCAATCAACTCTAGTTTTGGTACCATCTCTGAGTTTACTGTCTCAGACTTTAAGAGAATGGACATTTGCTTCTAAAGAATCATTTGATGTCTTGTGTGTTTGCTCAGATGAAACTGTCGGTAAAAAGTCGGGTTACGATCCAATAATTCAATCTGTTCATGATCTTCCATTTCCTGTGACATCAGATGTAGAAGAGATTAGAAATTTCCTGCAAGACAAAGGATCTAAAGTAATATTTTCAACCTACCATTCTTCTCCACTCATTGCTGAATCTCAAAGTGATAGAAAAACTACAATGTTTGATCTTGTCATTGCAGATGAGGCACATCGTTGTACTGGTGAATCAGGGAGTACATTTACAACAGTTTTAGATCATTCTCTTATTAAAGCAAAGAAAAGATTATTTACAACCGCAACTCCTAAAACATTTACAGCAAACCTCAAGAAGAGTGCGGAAGAGAGAGGTGTGGAAATATCGGGAATGGATGATGAGGATGTTTTTGGGAAAGTGTTTTATTCATTACCTTTTGGAAAGGCAATAAAAAGTAAACTTCTAACAGACTATCAAGTAGTCATTGTCGGAGTTGATAAACCTATGATTGCTGAATGGATAGAAAACAGAGAACTGATAAAAACTTCTTCTGGTGAAATAACTGATGCTGAATCATTGGCATCACAAATAGGACTAATCAAAGCAATCAAGGATTATGATCTGAAAAGAATTATCAGCTTCCATAGTAGAGTTAAAAGAGCAGAATCATTCTCATTAGAGGTACAAAACACCATACAGATTATCTCAGATAAACATATCCCTAAAGGCAATATATGGACAGACTTCGTATCTGGATTAATGTCCTCTGATAAAAGAAACAAAAAACTGAAACTGCTAAAAGACTTATCTCATGGAGATAGGGGACTGTTATCAAATGCAAGGTGTTTATCAGAAGGGATCGATGTTCCTTCGTTAGATGGGGTAGCATTTGTTGATCCTAAAGGTAGCCAGGTGGATATTATTCAGGCAGTTGGTCGGGCAATTCGACTTAGTGAAAAAAAGACTTTCGGGACAATATTTCTACCTGTGTTTATTAAGGACGAAGATGATGCAGAAATATCTATACATTCTAGTAATTTTAATCCCGTCTGGAATGTTTTGAATTCCTTGAAATCTCATGACGATGTTCTTTCAAATGATCTTGATCAATTAAGAACAAACCTCGGCAGGAGACATGGATCGGGAACAATTAAAGGTATTCCAAAAGTTATCGTTGATTTACCCCGAACGGTTGACGAATCATTTGCTGAATCATTAAAAACCATCCTTATTGAAAAAACCACAGAATCATGGAATTTTTGGTGTGGGTTATTAGAGTATTTTGTTGATGAAGAAGGTCATTCCAGAGTTCATCAACATTTTAAAACAGAGGGAGGATTTAAATTGGGAGGTTGGGTTGCTAGTCAAAGAAAAAACAAGGATTCATTAAGTAAAGAGAAAATAGGAAGATTAAATGACTTGGGTTTTATTTGGGATCCTCTTGAAACTGACTGGGAAGAAGGTTATTCACATTTGGAAAAGTTTTATGAAACAAATGGTCATTCAAGAGTTCCTAGACAAAAAACAGGTGACGGATTTCTCTTTGGAAGGTGGGTTCAAAGACAAAGAAGTATCAAGGATTCATTAAGTAAAGAGAGAATAGATAGATTAAATGACTTAGGTTTTATTTGGGATCCTCTTGAGGATGACTGGGAGGAAGGTTATTCTCGTTTGAAAAGGTTTTGTGAAGTGAAAGGTCATGCAAGAGTTCCTCATAATCAAAAAAATGGGGACGAATTTCTCTTGGGAAGGTGGGTTCAAAGACAAAGAAAGAGAAAGAATTCATTAGATAAAGAGAAAATAGGAAGATTAAATGACTTAGGTTTTATTTGGGATCCTTTTGAGACTGACTGGGTGGAATCTTTTTCTCGTTTGGAAAAGTTTTATGAAACAAATGGTCATTCAAGTGTTCCTGCTAGACATAAAACAGAGGACGGATTTACCTTGGGGAATTGGGTTGTTAGACTAAGAAAGATCAAGGATTCATTAAGTAAAGAGAAAATAGGAAGATTAAATGACTTAGGTTTTATTTGGGATCCTTTTGAGACTGACTGGGTGGAATCTTTTTCTCGTTTGGAAAAGTTTTATGAAACAAATGGTCATTTAAGGGTTCCTGCTAGACATAAAACTAAGGATGGATTTCTCTTGGGAGGTTGGGTTGCTAGTCAAAGAAGATACAAGAATTCATTAAGTCAAGAAAGAATAGATAGATTAAATGGATTAGGTTTTGTTTGGAACCCTCTTGAAACAGACAAGGAGGAAGGTTATTCACATTTGGAAAAGTATTATGAAACGAATGGTCATTCAAGGGTTCCTACTAGATATAAAACAGAGGACGGATTTAAATTGGGAAAGTGGGTTAGTTATAGAAGAAACAATAAGGATTCATTAAGTAAAGAGAAAATAGGAAGATTAAATGACTTGGGTTTTATTTGGGATCCTCTTGAAACTGACTGGGAAGAAGGTTACTCACATTTGGAAAAGTTTTATGAAGCAAATGGACATTCAAGGGTTAATATTAGACATAAAACGAAGGAAGGATTCCAATTGGGAAGTTGGGTTAGTCATCGAAGAAGATACAAGAATTCATTAAGTCAAGAAAGAATAGATAGATTAAATGGATTAGGTTTTGTTTGGAACCCTCTTGAAACAGACAAGGAGGAAGGTTATTCACATTTGGAAAAGTTTTATGAAGAGAATGGTCATTCAAGGGTTCATCATATGCATAAAACTGAGGACGGGTTTGCTCTGGGAAAGTGGGTTAGTAATCGAAGAAGAAATAGGAATTCATTAAGTAAAGAGAGAATAGATAGATTAAATGACTTAGGTTTTATTTGGAATCCTTTTGAGACTGACTGGGAGGAAGGTTACTCACACTTGGAAAAGTTTTATGAATCAAATGGACATTCAAGAGTTCCTTATAATCAAAAAACAGAAGACGAATTTCTCTTGGGAAGGTGGAACGATAGACAAAGAAGAAAAAAAGATTCATTAAGTCATGAGAGAATAAAAAGATTAAATGGATTAGGTATTATTTGGAAAGTAAGATGATTCAATCTCAAAAAATTCTAATACATCTTCTTCCATTATTCTTTTTTCTTCCTCAGTTAGTTCATCATCACTCATATTTAATTTCTCCACACATTCTTTCAATAAATTTGAATATCATATCCAACGAATTGTCTGTTGAATCTTTCTGACACCTTACCAGTTGTCATACTACCACAAAAAGGATCTAACACTAAGTCACCTTCATTTGTAGTTTGGAGAACTGGAAGAATAACTATCTTCTCTGGAAATGGAGCTGGATGTTCTACACCTTCAGTTAATTTTTGATTCACAACGGCACTTTGAACAATCTCTTCAGACCACCAATCACCCATATTCTTGCCTTCTCTTGGAATGTAAGGGTTAATCTTAATATTATCATTCTTTAAATTCCTATGTCTTGGAGAGTGTGAAGGTTTGGTTGAATCCTTGATCGGAGCGAGAGTGGGGTTGTAAATATAATCAGAAGACTTCACTAGATGGAATATAAACTCATAAGTAGGACATAGATTTGACTTACTTGAAGATGGTTTAGGATTTGTTTTAGCCCAGATGATTGAGTTCCTGAGAATCCAACCTTCATCCTGTAACCCAATGATGACTTTATGAGGAATATTCATCAAATTACCCTCATTGAATGTATCACCAAGATTTAGGAAGAATGAACCCTTCTTATTCAATACCCTCTTACAATCAGTCAAATGGTTTACCAAATTATCCACATAATCATTTGGTTTCTTTTCATTCCCTAATCCACCATTCTCAGTATATTTCCTTTTGTTCCAATAAGGAGGTGAAGTAAATATCAAATCTACTTCTCCATCCTTCAGTTCATTCATATTATCTGAAGACTTATTGTAGAATCTAAAATTTGAATTACCAGTATCTACATTATTCTTTCTAACCTCTAATCTTGATTCTCTCTCCTTCTTAATACGAGTTGTTTGAATATAAGCCTGATTGATTGTGAGAATACCTTTATCAATCAAATCAATCAGTTCTTCGTTCTCTTTATCAATAAACAGGAGTTTAGTAATCTGAAAACCAGATAATCCAATCATGTCTCCTACTATATCTCTCGTTCTTGAACTTCGGTGCGGATTTTCCGAAGTTGAAATATCAGTTCTCTTTCCTTGACCAATTTTATATTGATCCATTAGAACTTTTACTTCATTCAGTTGTTCTCTACAGGTCTTGATTCTCTGTTTGTTGTGATGAATGAGGTAGGTGAGGACTTCATCTTCTGGAAGAGTTACTTTTTCACATTCTACTTTCTTCCAACCAAGATTCTGAATAGCCACAAGTCTTCTGTTTCCAGAGATGACTTGAAACTCATCATCTATCACTAATCTCTCTAATAATCCAAGACTTGAGATAGAATTCTCCAAGTCTTCAATATTAGATAGAGAATAGATTTCTTGATTCTTAGGATGGGAACTTAATTTTGAGACAGGAACAATCATATGAACAGACGATAAGAAATAAATGTCATTTAAATCGGTAAGTGGCAGTCATCTTAGTCTTCACTTACTGAGATCTTATCATCAATATTCTTAACTCGCAATCAATATTTTACTCTCCAACACAAAGATTGACTTAGAAGGGGTCGTTAAGTGTCCTATGGTCTGTCTGTGAGAAGGAATATTATCAACTGGTTGTAGTATCCCACTTCACCAATTGAGTTTACTAAGTCTCCCACATCACTATCTCTGTAGATTTCAGAGTTGATTGGGCAAGTTTTGAGTTGATTGATGGAGATTTTCATAGTCATTCCTTTGGAGGGAGAGTGAAACGGAATGACTTAATGTTAGAGGGAAATTAAAATATGGCAAGTTTTCTTTTGGTGTTGAGGTGGATTTAACAAGAATTGGGGATTTTTCTTGACCGTAATCATATTATACTAGTATTATAACATAATGTATTATGCTCATGCACTTTGATCTTGATTTCTGAAGTGTCTTAATAATTAACCATTAAGAAAAATGGATGAATTTAAATAGGTCCGATTTCTATCGAAACAGATTTGAAGAAGAACAAAAAGAAAAGAGAATAATTGCAATAATTGTTCTCCAACAATCTATAACCTATATAAAAAATTGATATGAAAACCATATTTTATTTGATTGCTATTATAATACTAATTGGAGGTTGTGCAAAAAAAGATGATTCAAAAAATACAACCACTACTGCTAAAATCGTCGTCTATGTTGTTAACTATTCGTTGTAAAGGGAGAAATGAAAAAATCTAGCACAATATTTTTTGTATATTTTATTTTTTTTACTGGTATTAACTGCTCTGCAGGCGAAATATATTCAACGACAGACAATTATAGTTGGATCTCAGAAGCCTATAGATATACCTACCAGCTTAAAGATTCAGATGGGAATTACACCACGATCATTGACAATCAATCATTGTATTTTCTAAAGGAAGGTAGGCAGGCGGGTAGTCTGGAGGAGGCATTCTCCGGGGCACTCCCTTCAAGTGGAACTTACACAGGGGGGAAGTTTATATTTAAGGCGTGGATCGTCAAGGCATGGGCCGTAATTAATGGAAAAACCTGGTACACAAACAATACAACTGACAGTAGCTTTGATTATCAGTATTACGCTACAGACAATGTTTCTAAATACGGTGAATGGACTCTGGATTTTGAACCCATGAGTGCTTTTCAAACGACAGGGGGAATTGTCACTGAACAGACCTTTCATACACCACTGGTGATTGGAGATGAAAATGTTGTTTTGACCGGACTCAATGTCAGTGATCCCAATGATGGTATTGCGACTACAGATAATGCAACAAGTAATTGGGAACATGGGATTTATTTTGAAAAAGAGCGACTGTTCAAGGGGTTGGTTATGGGTGAACCAAAGAAGATGATAAGGATAAATTACAACGCTACAATGACAGGCAATGACAACATGACTGGGGACGTCGTGATGTTACTTGATGAAAATGGGAAGTACTTGGATGGTAATTTTTATCGGGGTTATCGTGGAAATATTCCAAGGACATTGGTCTATGCTTTGAGGGCAATGCATGTTGAATTCAGTAACTTGGCTTCGGATGGACTTAGCGGTGGATATGTAATGAGGTTCGAGGGAAGCGATGGCTACCGATATAAGGTTATTGAGGGATCCTTCAACTGTAGTAACGGGACTGCAACACTTGTTAAAATCCAAAGCTTGGATGACGATTTGATCGTTCAAGCGACTCTGAATGCTGGAGATAACTCTTCCGACGGAAATGTCTTGCAGGAGTCCGGTTGGAATTTAAATGAGTCAGGGACAACAACCTGTCAGGATTTGACATCTAACTAGAACTTCATAGAATTACGAAAATATTTATTTGTTGAATTTTATAATTTTCTACGACTTCAGCACTAAGTATTATGCTGCATAAATCGTCCCCCCCCTCTCTTCCTCTATTATTCTCCATAAACCACAGTAATTACTAATTATAATTTTCTGTCAGGGGATTTAGAGGTATATTTTATGTAAATTTCTTGAGATAACTTTTCACTATATAATGTTGGTTGATGAGGAGATTTTACTTGGAGGGTAGTGAATATGGATTTAATTGTTGAAGAACTGACAAACAAACCGTCAATGTTGACGGTTTGTTTTACATCACCTTGACTGTTGCAGTAATCCCACTTCACTAATTGAGTTTACTAAGTCTCCCACATCACTATCTCTGTAGATTTCAGAGTTGATTGGGCAAGTTTTGAGTTGATTGATGGGGATTTTCATAGTCATTCCTTTGGAGGGAGAGTGAAAGGGAATGACT
>Ga0233429_1003593_pt1 | contig 14423 bp, 15 predicted proteins | sample SI_118_April2016_3_FD_179879 | JGI IMG/M metagenome (GOLD analysis project Ga0233429, IMG submission 179879) | Seawater microbial communities from Saanich Inlet, British Columbia, Canada - SI_118_April2016_135_MG | ecosystem: Environmental > Aquatic > Marine > Inlet | place: Canada: British... | reverse complement strand
TCCATATACTTTTCAGGATAGAGAATTTGGTTCTAGTAAATTAGGTATTAAAACTATTTTAGATTATTACAAATCAGTTTGGAAATTATACCGTTATGGTAAACCATTAGAAAAACAAGAAAAACGCGCATCAGTGAAATTTCTTTCCAAAGCAGGAAGATTTTACACAGTAGGTGCTTCAGGTTTTATTGTAAATTATCTGATTTCATTATTTTTTACTAGTGGAGGTTATGATATGTGGTATTTGCATGCAACAGTAATAGGAATATTTGCATCAATTACAAGTAATTTTGTTTTAAATAAAATATGGACATTTGGTGATAGAGATTTCAAAATCAAAAAGACTATTTCTCAATATGGAAAATTTGCGATGTTTAGTTCATTGGGTGCACTAGTGCAATTAGGAATGGTGTATTTCTTAGTAGATGGGAACAATATAGCATATCCATTAGCTTTGATTATTGCTGTTATCACTGCAGCCTTTGGAAACTTTATCTTAAATAAAAAATGGACATTTAAAGAAAAATTATTGGATTAAGCAAAGTACAAATCAAACTCTGTAAAAATTTAAAATCTTCAAACATTAAAAAAATCGAATAAATAATCATATTTTTAGATACTAAACTTCCAAAATACTTAATTTTCTAGTTAGTAGATACATTCTATGAAGTGTTTTGTCTGTTCAAAAAAGAAAGAAGATTATGATGTATGGACTAATAAAATAGTCATAGGTGCTACCTATGATTCAGAATTCCAAGATAATGATGCTATACGTAGTATGTCTGGTAAGTCTGTAATTTGTCATGATTGTGTTCAAACAATATTGAATAAAGTTGAAGAAAATAGAAAATGAGATAAATATCTGTTAAAAAAATATACAGTCATGGTAAAAGCAATTAGTTGTTCAGATGCAGGAAAAGATTGTAATTGGTCAGCAACAGCAGAATCTGAAGAAAAATTGATGTCTTTAGTTACTGAACATGTTTTAGCAAAACATAAAGAAATTGAATTAAATTCTGAAAATATTTCAAACATTAAATCACTTATCAAAGAAGAATAATGCTAAAAGTCCAATCTAACCTAAAATGAAGTCTAGTTTTGATATTAATACTCAAATTATTGGATTAGTTTTAAAGAAATAAAAATAATAACTAACGTCTTTTTCCAACTATCTACTCAAAGGAAGTAGTAGAGGTTTGAGACGAAAGTCCAGTTGAAGATGGTACAGATGGGAATTTGTCTCCTATCTGTTGCTCAGCTACTGCAGATGCTTCTTGAAGAATCTTATCCGTTTCTTCGTTTGAAACATCAGACTCCATGTTAAATGAGTCACCTGCAAGTGAATCCATCATAAGTCCATTAAGTGTCTGAGTCATACTATTCAATTCTGAATCAGCTTCTGGCATGAATCTTCCTAGTGATGACTTCAATCCCTTCATTGTAGACATCGCAGGTCCAATTGCTACCATAGCATCACCAAGATCATGAATTGTTGTCAGTCTTAGTTGAACTTGTTCTAATGACATTCTTGCATTGCCGAGCATCTTTGTAACCTTACGAATTTCAGCTAATTCGTTAGACAAAACTTTACTTGTGCTAGTATCATGTTGTTGCATTGCAGTCACGACTCTCTGAAAGAGTTGCGCATCTCTCTCATGCAGTTTACCTAACATAGAGTCCATTTTTGAGATTTGGACTTGTAGTTTGTTTACTGCGGTTTGAATTCGTGGTTTTAATGCACCTTGAGGCTTTACTGCATCACGTAGTTTGCCAGTTACACTTTGGGTCTCTTGTCGAGCCCATGTACTGTCGAAGTTTGGCATGATGAAGAATTTAGAAATTTAGTCTTAATAGACAGTGTAAATTTAGATCAGTTTTGAGGTAAATTTAGCTAACAAACTATTATCCAAGATTTAATCACAAATATTGTGGCTAGAATTGTAGTTTTTGATTCAGGGTTAGGCTCATTATCAATAATTAAAGAAATTCAAAAAATATCAAAGAATGAAATAATCTATTTTGCAGACCAAGAAAATTATCCTTATGGAAACAAGTCTCAGGCTCAATTACGCACGGTTATTCAAAAAACAATCAAATTTTTAGAAAAAGAATTTACACCTGAAATAATAGTTATTGCTTCAAACACACCTAGTTTGATGTTAGAATTATCTACACAAAAAATTGTTGATGTAAAACCACCACTTAGTATTGCAAAAAAAATTACAAAGACTAAACAAATTGGTATCCTTGCAACAAAATCTGCAATTTACAGTAAAGGATTATCAAAGTATATTATAAAAAATAACTTTTCAAAAAGTTTCAAAATTTTTAAAATTAATGGTTCTAATCTTGTAGATTTAGTAGAGTCTGGAAAATTTCTTACAGATAAAAAATATTGTAAAAAAATTATTAAAAAAGATTTAGAGATTTTATCTCAACAATCAATTGATACCATTACACTTTCTAGTACTCATTTAATTTTTTTAAGATCATTATTAAAAAAAGAATTTTCAAAAATTAAATTTATAGATCCAGGAGAAATAGTTGCACAAAAGATTTTTTTAAAAATTAAAGATAATCAGTCTAAAAAAAATTCATTAAAAATATTTACATCTGGTAATGTAAAAGAATTTCAAATTAAATTGAATAAAATTGGAACAAAAAATAGAGTTAATTTTTTATCTATTTGACTTTAGCTTTTCTAAAACCATGACTAAATGTTTTGTCATATAATTTTGAATATTCATATGATTTTGGTTTTATTACATCACCAACAATAACAATAGCAGTCATTGTAATTTTTTCAGCTTTGACCTTCTCTGCAATATCTGTAAGTGTTCCAAGAACTATTTTTTGATCCTTTCTACTTGCTCTGTAAACTACTGCAACAGGAGTAGTTTTTTTGTAACCTCCAACTATTGCCTCTTTTGAAATTTTAGTTAATAGATGAACACTAAGATAAAAAATTAATGTTGCTTGATGTTTTGCAAGTTCAGAAATTTGTTCTCTTTTAGGAACTTTAGTTCTAGATTCTGCTCTTGTAATTATCATTGTTTGTGTAACACCTGGAAGTGTTAATTGCGTACCAAGTGCTGCTGCTGAGGCTAAAAATGATGTAACGCCGGGCACAACTGTTGATGCTATTCCTTTTTTTTCTAGATTATCAATTTGCTCCCTAATTGCACCATAAATTGCAGGATCACCATCATGGAGTCTAACTACTAGTTTGTCTTTTTTTGCATTTTTATATAATAAATCCAAAATTTCTTCTCTAACTAATTTTGCTGCATCATAGATTTTCCCTTTTTTGCATAATTTTAAAATTGGTTCAGGAATTAATGAACCAGAATAAACCACAACATCAGCTTTTTGAATTATTTTTTTTGCTTTTACTGTAATTAAATCAGGATCACCAGGACCACATCCAACAAAAAATACGTTAGACACGTTTTACCACCAAAATTGAAAAATATTTTGTAGTCAATGTTGAATCATTTACTTCACCCAAAGTCATTGTTCGTATAATTTCATTTTCTGTTCCCAAATCTTGTCCAATTGCAAAAAGAGAATTATCAGGGAATCCAGATTCTTTTAGAACTTCAATTACTTGATCAAAGTATCTACCATCTTTAAGAAATATCATGGATTCAGAGTGCTTTGCAATTTCTTTTACACTAGATAGATCATAACAAGATGGAATAATTGCAACTTTTTCTGCACCCTCTGCAACACTAACACCAACTTTTGAAGCAAATGAAAATATTGAAACAATTCCTGGTACTACACTAATATCCATATCAGGATATTTTTCTTTTAGATCTCTGTGCATGTAAATCCAAGTACTGTAGAGATATGGATCACCTACTGTGATGTATACAACATTTTTTCCTTCCAAAACAGTTTCAGCCATTATTTTGGCATTTCTTTTCCAGGATGCTTTTAGAATATCTTTATCTTTAGTCATTGGAAAAATTAACTTTATAATTTTTTGATTTTTTGATTTATCAATAATAGGTTCTATTACAGATAATGCAATACTTGGTCTATCTTCTTTAGAAGCAGGACACATGATAATATCGGCATTGTGTATTGCATTTACTGCCTTGACTGTAAGAAGCTCGACATCTCCAGGACCTACTCCAATTCCAACTAATCCAGGCATGAAAATTATGCCTTTTTACCCAATTAAAAGTCTAGATTATTTTTTGGTAGCAGAAATTATGGTTACAGGATTTCTTGCAAGCATCATAGTTCCAGTAGTAGTTTTTCTACTCTTTGATATGGTAACCTGAGTTATATCTACTTCTTCAAATTGTAATTTCTCTAAAATCTGCAATACTGCTGAAAGAGTTTCAATAAGAATAGTACCAATCACAATTCTACCTCCAGATTTTAATTTTGTCTGAGATAATTCAACAATTTTTTGCGTATCTCCACCTGTTCCACCAATGAAAATTGCATCAGATTGTTCTAATTCTAAAATTTTTTCTTTAGCATTACCAAAAATTGTTGTGATATTTGAAATTTGAAATTTTTCTGCATTTTTTTTAGTAAGTTCTATAGCTTTTTTATCAAAATCAATTGCCAAAATTTTTCCAGATGATTCAACTTGAAGTGCAGCTTCGACTGAAATTGAACCACTTCCACAACCAACATCATATACAATTTGACCTGGCTTTAACCTAGCTTTACTAATTTGAATTGTTCTTACTTCTTCTTTTGTAATAGGAACTTTTTCAACTCGTTCAAAATATTCATCAGGAATACCAGGTGTCTTGTAATTCCACATACATTATCACTTTTTATTAATTAAAATTTTAAAGATTAATTCCACTAGAAATACTTCCTGCGTTTATCAATGTGTAAGTTACAATCCAAGAAAACAAGTACAGAAATACATAACTTCCAATAGCTTGTGTTACAATTTTCTTTCTATCTGAAGATGGCAATTGCATTTTCATTCCCTTTGCAACAATGATTGTTCCAAAAAATACTATAATCATAAATCCGATTGATGACCATCTTCTTTCTTCACCTTCAATACCATCAAAGATGAAAGTAGCAGATGTTCCAGCAATTACAGCTAGAGCAACACGCATCCAAAATAATTTGTTTAATTTTTTATCTTTCTCACTTTTTTCAGCATCACTTACTACTGGAATTTTTGGGGATTCAGGTGTAGGTTCAGATTTTTCTGTTTCAGGGATATCTACTGATTCTTCTTTTATTGATTCATTTTTAGAATCGGTAGATTCAGGTGTAGGTTCAGATTTTTTCTTTTTGAATTTAGCCAAAGTAAATTTCTAGCGTGACTCGAGTAAACCATGTTTAATATCTTTGGTCAAAGTCTGAGTATACCATAGCAAGGATATAATTTTAGATAAAAAGTGAGACAGTTATGGGTTTAGCAGGTATAGAGTTACGATATTTAGTAGATACAATTTCAGAGCAGGTTCAAGGGTATTATATCAGCAATATTTACGGGATAACCAAAGATAGTATTCTCTTCAAACTTCACCACACTGAAAAAAGTGATCTATTCATGATGGTATCAACTTATGGTGTTTGGTTAACTGAAGTAAAAATAGATCAAATAGAACCAAACAGACTACTCAAAAGATTACGTAGTGATTTACTCAGATTGAAATTAAAAAAAATCGAACAGATTGGGGCAGAACGAATTGCATATTTTACTTTTGAAGGATTTGGAAAAGAATTTGTTCTGGTTGGAGAATTCTTTGGAGATGGTAATATTTTACTATGCAATAAAGAAATGAAAATTTTAGCATTACAACATTCAATAGAAGTTAGACATAGAAAGCTGAGTGTAGGATTAGAATATGTTGTTCCACCAAATAATGGAGTAGATATTTTTAATATTGTTCAATCAAATTTTGATGAACTAAAAACAACTGATCTAGTAGCTGCAAAATGGTTTGGTAGAACTTTAGGATTACCTAAAAAATATGTTGAAGGTATTTTTGATATTGCAAATATTGATCCAAAAAAAATTGGGAATTTATTAACTGATGATGAAATAAAAGTAATTTTTGAAACAACAAAAAAAATTGTCACAGATGTAATATCAGGAAATCATAATGCAATAATTATAAAAAATGAAAAAACAGAAGTTCTTCCATTAAAACTAGGAAAGTTAAAAGGTGATATTATCAGTGCAAATGATTTCATTAAGGGATTAGATACAGTATTTACAGAAAATATAGTTACAAAAGGAAAATCTATTCAATCTAGTGGTTCTGATAAAAAAATTAAAGAACTACAAACTCAAATTTCTGAACAAGAAAAAGCCATTGAAACAGTCAAAGAGAGATCAAAAAATATTACAAATGTTGCAAATTCTCTTTATCAAATAATTTCAAGTGGAATAATATCAATAGAAGATGTGTCTGCATACAAAATTTTGGCAGATAACAATGCAAAATTAACTACCGAGAAAGGAATTTCACTTATTGTTGTACAAGATGAAAAAATAAAGATCAATGTGAAATCTCCATTGCAATCAATTGCATCAGTATTATTTAATGAAGCAAAAAAACAATCAGGTGCAATTAATTCAATTGAAAATATCAAATCAAAAACTGAGAAAAAGTTAGAAAAATTACAGAATAAAACAGAATCAGAACAAGATATAATGTTAATTACAGAAATTAGAAAGAAAAACTGGTATGAAAGATATAGGTGGTTTACTACATCTGATGGATATTTGGTAGTTGGAGGACGAGATGCTGCATCAAATTCTGCAATTGTTAGAAAACATTTAGTAAAAAATGATAAAATATTTCATGGTGATATTTTTGGTTCACCATTTTTTATTATCAAAGATGCAGAAAATGTACCAGATACTAGTATGAATGAAGTTGCACATGCCACAGTTTGTTTTAGTAGAGCATGGAGAGAAGGATTGTATGGTGTTAAGGCATATTGGGTACATCCAGAACAAGTAAAAAAGTCAGCACCAAGTGGGGAATTTCTTCCAAAAGGATCATTTACCATTGAAGGACAACGAAATTTTATCAATCCAGGAAACCTCAAACTAGCTGTTGGGATTATCCCACAAGAAGATGGACATGCATTAACATGTGGACCACCTGAAACAATAAAGAAAAATTCTATTTGTTATGCAATAATTGAACCGCATGGGTTAGAAATGGTAGATACTGCCAAAAAAATCAGAATAGAGTTTTCAAAAATTTATGAAGAAATTACAAAAAAGATTAGTATTGATGATTTTGTTCGTGTAATGCCTGCAGGAAAAAGTCAAATTAAAGAAGTTGATGTAGGTAATGCTGAAATGCAGAATTTTATCAATGAAGAATTGGAGTAGAATTTTCAGTATCAAGTGAAATTTTCATTCCATCTTCAAGTGAAGAAAACTCTTGCTCAGAAATTGTGATTAATGGAATATTTGCTAGTGCACATCCAGTAGCTACTGTAAGATCTACTTTTTTGCAAATCATTGCAAGAGGTGCCACATTATTTGATTTTATTGAATAAATTGTATATGCCCCAACACTACTTCCAACTCCTGATGGAAATACTAGAATTGAATTTTTTAGTGACTTATCATATAGATCATGATTCTTGTCACTAATTATTCCAGTCTTTTTATCAACCGTTCCTAAAAAGTTGATAGAGTCTTTTGATTTTAAAACAGTACCATTAACTTTTCCTGAAACTAGAACCTTATTCATTTTGTCTCATCTTCAATAATTTGTGATAATGGTTTTAGATTAACACCAACACCATTAGAATTTTTTAGATAAAATGCACCTTTGATACTGTTTGTTGTAACTACATCTACATTGTCTTTGTTAATTAATGGGGTAAGACATGTACAACAATCAGAAAGAATTTCACATCCAGCTCTCTCTAATTCATTTGTATATCCTAGTTTTTGCATTTGTACTTTAACAGTTCTTGGAGTAAATACCATGCATCTTTTTTTAAATGAGCGGCCCTTTAATTTTTCAGTAAGTTCAGTGATTTCTTCTAATCCCAATTGAGGACTTCCAAGTGTAATAATATCACCATTTTCTGCAGTGTTTAGTTCATCATGAACATTTTGTAGTTCTTTTTCATCAAAATCTATTTTTTCACAATCAGAATCTCCATCTCCAAAAATGAATTTGGCACATGTGCCTGATGTTCCCATGCCTCCACACATGGCTTTACATTGACGGTTATCCATTTCTGAAAGACCTGAAATATTTACAGATGTATCTCCAACTTTGCCTGCAAAAAATCCAAGCATTCCATACGACAATTCGTTTGGATTTTTTATTTTCATATTGATTGTAATGTTTGGTTTGTCTTCCTTTCGTAATGAAGAGTATGGGCTTTTTCCAGTTAATGCACTAGCTAATGCGCTAAATGCACTTTCTTTGTTTGTTTTTAAATTATCATAAGAGTTTGCATGGATGGCAGCATTACTTTCAGCAAATGCTACTTGAGTTCCATCTTTTGGAATATCAAATATTTCATATGGGATACATGAAAATGATGGAATCACACCCATTGTTTCATATGAATTTTTTATTGATAGTTGTTTTGAGATAAAATTCTCATCTAGTCCATAATTTGATACATTATCAATATCAAATCCCATTGGATTAAGAGTAGTTTTTACTTTAACTCTAGCATCTTTGCTAATACCAGAAAGAAGTTCTTCGCCGGCATCACCAATTGTGTTATAATTAACGCCTGAAAGATGAGTCCATTCTATTGGGATTAATTTTTCAGCATCAGTTGCCTCACCTGTTGCAACAAGAATACGATATGCCATCTGCATTGTTTCACCATGCTCTCCTTTGAGAGCAGATTCTTCATCTTTAGTTAATTCCAATGAAAATTATCTATTATTACAGTTATAATACTTGTTTGTAGTTTTTCAGATTAAAATGGAAAGAATTCTCCGTGGTATGACAAATACAATGAATGCTGTTAAACCTCCAAGAATTACGGCATTAAGAGATCTTCATGATGCTCAAACTGGTCCATTTAGTATTCTAATTGGAACAATACTTTCTGCAAGAACTAAAGATGAGGCTACAACAAAAGCTGTTAAAGTATTATTTGCAAAATATAAAAATCCAAAACAACTTGCAAATGCCAAAGTAAAAGATGTAGAAAAAATAATAAAATCAATTGGGTTTTTTCGAGTTAAATCAAAAAGAATCATTGAAGTTGCAAAAATAATTAATACAAAATACAAAGATAAAGTTCCAGATGATTTAGATACATTGGTAGAATTACCTGGTGTTGGAAGAAAAACAGCAAACTGTGTGTTAGTATATGCATTTGAAAAACCAGCAATTCCAGTTGATATTCACGTTCATAGAATCTCAAATAGATTAGGATTGGTTAAAACTAAAAACCCTGAAGAAACAGAACAGGAATTAATGAAAAAAATTAAAAAAAAGTATTGGATTGATATTAATGATACATTTGTTATGTATGGACAAAATATTTGTAAACCAATTTCTCCAATGTGTAAAGTGTGTAAAATTAAAAATAATTGTAAATATTATAAATCTAAGAACGTTTCTTAGTTAGAAATAATACTCCAACTATAAGTCCGACTCCAGCTGCAACATAAAATGGGAAAAATGCAAAAACATTTTGTGCTGGATCACCAGACATGAAATCCAAAATCATACTTCCAGAACTGACTGCAGGAGGATCAGTGGAGCCTTCCTTTCCAAAAACAGAGTAAGAATCTATTGCAAATTCACCAATATCTAAATTGGTAACAACAATTCTTGCCCCATTATTGATAGTTAATCCTGCTTTATCAGTATAAGATATGATTGATTTTGTTTCTGGATACCAGCCTCTTTCCAAATTACTATGAACTACAACATAGCCTTCTTTTGGAGTTGTAACTGCAACCCAAAATTTGTTATCAGGTTTGGGACCCATTCCAACTTCGATTAATTCACCAGATTTTGAATCATGTAATATTAGAACGGCATTACCGTCAGGATTTGCGTAAAGCAGATTATTATCAATTGTCACTTGCCAACTAATAGCATGAACAGCATTAAGTGATATAATTGGCGTATCTCGTGAAACTACATTAAATTTCTCTGCAGGAACTTCAATTGAATCAATAATTAATGAAGGATTGGTTATTTCTTGAGCAAACACTGGAGTAATAAAAAATCCCATAAACAAAATTAGCATGAATAGATATTTCACAAATTTAACCAGGCTTGATTGAATAAATATCTAATCAACAAATGGTTTTGGATGATCTAAAATCACTTGTGCTACTTCTGGTCGTAAAATAAATTCTGAAGGTGCTTGACCATTTTGAATCATTTCTCTTAATGCAGTTCCACTAATTTGCTCTTTAACATCATTATCATGTGGACATGCTTTTGGAGTAGTGTATGTAAGACATTTCTTACAATAGAAGAATGGTGGGAAAAATACAGGAGAAATTTCCAACTCTGGATAATCATCAAAGATTTTTTGAGCTGCCATTGGATCGTAGAACTTTCCAACACCTGCATGATCACGACCTATAATGATATGAGTGCAACCATAGTTTTGTCTCATAATTGCATGGTGTATTGCCTCTTTTGGACCAGCATACTTCATTTGTGTATGTAATGTTCCAAGCTGGCATCTATTTTCAGGATAGTATAATTTTATCATGGTTTCATAGCATTTTACAATCACTTCATCTACAAAATCACCAGATTTTTTCTTACCAATTACTGGATTTACAAATACACCATCACGGGTTGTAATTGATGTTTTTTGGAGCATTTCATGTGCTACATGTGGTGGATTTCGGGTTTGGAATGCACAGATGGTCTTCCATCCAGCTTTTACAAAAGATTCTCGTGTTTGAGTTGGTGTTAATCTATTTTTTCTAATTTCAGTATCATTTGGTCTTTGAATATAATCAATTTTTCCACTAACCAAAAAATCTTTCATTGACATTGTATATGCAACACCAGGATGTGATGAATCATTTGTACCGTAGACTCCCTGAGCCACTTTTTCTTTATCAAAAGTAAATGTTTCATCAACGTGTAATACTGCAATTCCAATACCATCTGGATTTTGTAATAGAACATCTCCTGCTTCTTTCATTTTTGAAGCAGTTTCTTCATCTACATCAAGTACAATTGGAATAGTCCAAGCTAAATCATTAGATAATCTTCCACGTGAAACAACACTTTCAAAATCTTGTTGTCCTAGAAATCCTTCTAAAGGACTAAAAATTCCATCTGCAATATTTTCTACATCATTTGCAAGATCTTCACTTATTGTAATTGAAAATAATCCAGTAGGATCAATTTTAGTAATTCTGTTAACTAGTATTCCACCATGGGGTTTGATTGAGCCGTCTTCTGACATAATAAACACCAGTCAAGGGTCTATATGAAGGCCACACTCTTTGTTACCTTCTTGTTCCCACCACCATCTGCCTGCTCGAATATCTTCTCCAGGTTTTATTGCTCTTGTACATGGTTCACATCCAATACTTGGAAATCCTTTGTCAAGAAGACTGTTGTAAGGTAAATTATTTTTTTTAATGTATTCTTGAATTTGATCCCAAGTCCAATCAACAATTGGGTTGATTTTCAAAATTCCTCCATGACCATGATCTAGTTGAAAAATTGAAACATTTTCTCGATTTTTAGTCTGATCACGCCTTAAACCAGTAATCCAACCATCCAAAGTATTCAACATTTTGTTCATTGGGTGAACTTTTCTAATATCACAGCATAATTTTCGATTCTCTATACTTTCATAGAATAGATTCATTCCTTTATCGCGAACCATATTTTCAACTTCTTTTGTGTCAGGAAAAAGTACTTCAATTGAAATATCATATTTCTTTCTTAAAATATCCATAATATCATAAGTTTCTTGAGGAAGTCTTCCAGTATCTAATGTAAAAAATCTAAATTTTGGATTAATTTTTAACATGATATCCATTACCACTGCATCTTCTGCACCAAAGCTTGAAGCTTTTGCAACTTGAGGGTGTAGATTATCAGATACCCATTGAAGTGATTCATTAGTTGTTTTTATTTTTGAATTAAGCTCATCTACTTGATCTTGTGTAAATTTTGTCACATTATATTTTGAATTATTTGTTTTATATTGATTACCCAAAATTTTATCCCAAATTATAAACAAGTGAATTTCAAAGGAAAAAATATGAATGAAATATCATATGTTGTAGTTTTTCCAACAATATTTTCAAAAAATAAAATACCACAACTGATTTTAAATATTAAAAAAATCCTAAAAATAAAAAATCTACAGTTCAAATCTGTAAAACGTGATGGCGATATAATTTTAGTAGATGTAAATGATCCAGTATTTGCATCATCAGCAATTAATTTACTTTTTGGTATTGAAAAAATCATTATTGCAAGACAAATAAAAAATGATTTTCAAAAAATTATTTCAGAAATTACATCAATTAGTGGTAATCTACTTTTAAAAGGTGAAAAGTTTTTGGTTAAAGTAGAAGGAACATCAAAAGGATTTTTAGTCAAAGATATTGAAATTTCTGCAACATCAAATATTATAGAGAAAAAATCAGATTTAGGAGCTCATCCTGGAACAGATGACAATTATAATAAATTATTGTACACATATTTAACAAAAAATTATGCATATATCGCTATTTTTTCAGATGAAGGAAATGGTGGCATACCATACCAATCACAAAATAAAAAAACAATTTGTGCTGTATATGATGAACTATCTGCAATTTCTTGTTTTGAAACAATAAAACAAGGTTATGATACAAAAATTATTGTTTGTTATAGACAAAAATCTGAATTGATGAATCTAGTTAAAATGATCAATCAAATTATTCCAAGATTAGTTCAAGAGAAAATAGAGTTAGACTTTTTTTGGTTAAAAATAAAATCTAATGGAATTAAAAATTATTTGATTTATGTGAATTCAGTATTAGAATTAATGTTAACACAATCAAACAACAGGGTATCATTAGCTTTATCACCACTAATATTTTCTTCAAATTTTATAGATTATTCATTAAATAGAATATTTGAAAAAAAGAAAATTCCAATTATGCCACTCGCCGGAGTTGATACAAATTTGCTTGATGATGCAAAAGAAATAGGCTTAGAACGTAATATCAAAAAACTAGAAAAAATAGTTACAACTAATTCTAATGAAATTCCCTCCTTTTCCAGAAAAGAAGTAGAAATTGCTATTAAAACAAAAAAAATAATTTCAATACAAATTGGATTAAACAATGTACATGATATTTTAGATTCTTTAGAAGAAAATCACTGAGAATTTAAACAGGCATAATTGATTCCATATTGTGCTCAAAATAGGAGAATTTATCTATCCATGGGGAAGTGGTCATTATTCTCGAATGATGAGACTAAATGAAGCACTGACAGATTATGTTGATGATGAATTAGATGTTCATTTTTCAAGTAAAGATCATGTATATGAAAAATTACTGAAAAAATTTCCAGATAAAAAAGAAAAAATTCATGAAATATTAATGCCAACACCGATTGATGGAAAATTTGGTCCTAGTGTTTCAAAATCATTAATGAATATTATATTACCAATTGCAGATAATCCTTCACTCATAAGACAAATTGTAAATTATTTGAGAGAAGAGAGAAAATTGTATAATAAAGAAAATTTTGATCTTGTGATCAATGATGGTGATATGGGTTCAAATATTTTAGCAAAAAATAGAAATATTCCAAGTTTATTTGTAACAAATCAATTTAGACCAAAATTGTATAATTCAAGATCATATCTTTATCCATCATTGATTTTTATTGCAAAACAAATTTCTAAAGCATCAAAAATTCTTGTGGCAGATTCTCCACCACCATATACAATGTGCGAATATAATCTAAATTTTATTGAAGAAGCTAAAGAAAAAGTAACATATGTAGGACATTTTACAAATAGTAGCCGGATTAGAAAAACAGAAAAAACAGATCTTGAAAAATTAATTGAAAACAATGATTTTGGTTATTGGATGAGAACAGGAAATAAATCAACTAATGATGGAACTGGTCAAAGATATGAACAAGTATTTCATCAAAATAAAATGAAAGGTGAAAAAAGAATTATTTCACATGCAAAAAATGAATCTGGTATTGATATTGTAATTGGGAAAAATGGGGAAAAATATTCAATATCAGAAGCATTAGAAAAAAGAGTTGATTGGATTCAAATTGATATTGGATTTCTTTCAGAACAAGAAAAAGATACGGTTCTTGATTTATGTAAATATGCAGTTGTTAATGGTTCTCATACTGTAATGGGTGAAATAATGGGTGGTAAATCAAAGCCAATAATTGGAATTCCAATTTATGATGAACATACAAACAATATCAAATGGGCTCAAGAGAAAAATCTAGGTATTT
>Ga0233429_1003590_pt1 | contig 14429 bp, 12 predicted proteins | sample SI_118_April2016_3_FD_179879 | JGI IMG/M metagenome (GOLD analysis project Ga0233429, IMG submission 179879) | Seawater microbial communities from Saanich Inlet, British Columbia, Canada - SI_118_April2016_135_MG | ecosystem: Environmental > Aquatic > Marine > Inlet | place: Canada: British... | reverse complement strand
GCAATGTGGGGCAGCCAACAGAGCAGTTTGAGTTTGAAGGCAATCAATATAGCCGGTCTGCACTCAACTATCTTTTAGGCCTCTCTTTTTTAAGAAAATATACTGAACTATCTGAAATAAAAACAGTTATGGAGATTGGAGGAGGATTTGGAACACTGGGAGAGATAGTCCATCAAGTGATGCCAAAAACAAAATATATTGATATCGATATCCCTCCCACCTTATGCTGCTCTACCTACTATCTGAAAGAGGTGGTTGGCAAAAATAGGGTCACAACAGAGCAAGATATAGAAAGTGCAGAAAAAATTAATGTAGATAAATTAAAGCGAATAAGTCTGCTACCTTCGTGGAAGATTGAACAGATTGAAGGGAAAGTTGATCTTTTTGTGAATTTTATCTCATTTCAAGAGATGGAGCCTGATATTGTCACCAACTATCTGAAACAGGTTGTTCGACTTAATGCGAACTGGATTATGTTAAGGAATATGAGGGAGGGAAAACAGCTCAGTACAGAACATAGGATAGGGGTGGAGAGCCCAATTTATTCGGAAGACTATGTGAAGATGCTTCCAGATTATAAGCTAGTTACAACAAATGTATGGCCTTATGGATTTAAAACAGTCGATGGATATCATTCAGAAATAATGTTATTCAAAAGAAGATAAATTTAACAGTAGCATCAAAATGTCAGAGCTATCAGATCAATCCGACCGATGTATCGCAATTATCCCTGCTCGCGGTGGCAGTAAAAGAATCCCTCGAAAAAACATTAAAAATTTTGCCGGGAAACCGTTGATCAGTTACCCTATTACAGAAGCTCTGAATTCAGGACTGTTTGATCGAATTATTGTCTCAACGGATGATCCAGAAATAGAAAAAATAGCAAAAGCGTATGGTGCAGAAGTGCCCATTATGCGTCCTAGCACGCTAGCTGATGACCATACAGGGTCAGGAGAGGCGGTCAACCACATGATGGAGTGGTTAGAATTACAAGGTGAAGATTACAGCTACTACTGTACCCTCTACGCAACAGCGCCATTATTACAAGCTAAATATTTACAAAGAGGTTTAAAAATTTTAAAAGAGAGTGATGATGCAGTCAGTGCAATTTCCGTGACTTCGATGCCATTTCCAGTGCATAGAACATTTGAAATTACCGAAGAGAATCGTCTAAAGATGTTCTGGCCAGAACATTTTTCAACCCGATCCCAAGATCTGCCAGAGGCCTATCAGGATGCAGGGCAGTTTTATTGGGTAGACCGACAGCGTGAGATGGGAAATAAGGACCATTATGGTTTTTCTCAACATATTATTCCTGTTGTATTGCCGAGATACAGAGTGCAGGATATAGATACCCCCGAAGATTGGAAAACGGCAGAGTTAATGTATAAAGCATTGCAAATGGCTGACGATGAAAAACAGAATGGATAGTATTGTTATTGCAACCATAAAAGAGTGGAATATAGAAAACTACTTTAAGTTAAAAGAGAAATATGGCCATGAATTTAATTTTCATCTCATCTCGAACAGTGAAGCGTTAACAGAAGAGTTTATCCAAAAAATAAATCCTAACTACATATTTTTCCTCCATTGGTCTTGGATTATTCCAAAAAACATATATAACAACTTTAATTGCGTACTCTTTCATATGACTGACCTCCCTTATGGGCGAGGAGGAAGTCCTCTTCAAAATTTAATTATGAACAAAGTGTATAAAACTAAAATATCCGCAATTAAGGTATCAGAAAATATTGATTCGGGAGATATCTATCTTAAAGAAAATTTAGATATTTCAACAGGTAGTGCGCAAGATATCTTTAAAAAATCATCACAAATCACCTTTGAAAAAATGATACCTAAATTTTTAAGCTCAAAGTTATCAGCGAAAGAGCAGAGTGGTGAAATAGTGACATTTAAAAGGCGTACTCCAGAGCAGAGCAGTATTAAAACAGTAAAAGATCTCTCACTAAATAGTCTATATGATTTTATAAGGATGCTTGATGGAGAGGGATATCCAAAAGCCTATATAGAAATTGAAAATATAAAAATAGAGTTTAGTCAAGTGGACAAAACAGATACCCAATTGAGTGGTAAATTTGAGGTTAAAGTGCAATGAGTAAGAAAATACTCATTATTGCGGCACACCCTGACGATGAAGTGCTTGGATGTTTTGGAACAGTTGCCAGGATGGTTAAAGAGGGTGATGAAGCCTATACGCTGATTTTGGGAGAAGGAAAAACAAGTAGAGATGAGCGACGCTCTGTTGAGAATAAAAAAGCAGAATTGAATGTTTTAAACCGAGAGATAGAAAAAGCAAATAGTGTGATAAATATAAAAAAAACATTTATTGAACACTTTCCAGACAACCGTTTTGATTCAGTTGATCTACTTGATATTGTAAAAGCTATTTTAAAAGTTAAAGAAGAGATAAAGCCAGATATTATTTTTACCCATTATGAAAATGATCTGAATATAGACCATCAAATTACCTATCAGGCGGTTGTAACGGCAACAAGGCCAATGGAGAATGAGAGTGTTGAAGAGATCTATAGTTTTGAAGTTCTATCCTCTACAGAGTGGAGCTATCCGCTTAGCTTCTCACCAGATCTATTTTTTGATATAAGCGAGACAATAGAGTTAAAAAAAGAGGCAATGAAGCAATACGATTCAGAGCTTTGCCAATTTCCTCATCCAAGGAGTATTGAAGGAATTGAGTTAAATGCAAAATATCATGGAATGAGAGTGGGTAAAGCGTATGTGGAAGCGTTTAAAACAGTAAGAGTTATAAAGTAGAAAGATAGCAGAATAATATGTTTAATAAAACTTTTAAAATTGATGGTGTTGAAATTGGAGAGGGGTGTAAACCGTATATCATTGCAGAGATGTCGGCAAATCACGGGAATGATATCGAGAGAGCAAAAAGAATTATCATTGCAGCCAAAAAAGCGGGAGCTGATGCTGTAAAAATACAGACATACAGCGCTGACACCATGACAATAGCGTGTGAACAACCAGCCTTTGAAGCAAAAGGGGCGTGGGAAGGACAATACCTTTATGATCTATACTTAGATGCATCAACACCATGGGAGTGGACAGAAGAGCTGATAAAAATGGCAAAAGAGATTGGTATTACACTTTTTTCTACCCCATTTGATTTCTCTTCAGTCACATTTCTAGAAGCGTTGAATATGCCGGCTTACAAAATAGCTTCACCAGAGCTGGTTGATTTGCCATTGGTTAGGAGAGTTGCTCAAACAAAGAAACCCATTATTATCTCAACAGGTAATGCAACCATTGCACAGATAAACGAAGCCGTTGCTGTGATGATAGAAGAAAATGTAAAAGATTTAGCTATCTTAAAATGTACCAGTGAATATCCAGCACCACCCGATGAGATTAATCTAAAATCAATTCCCTATCTGAAAGATCTATTTAAGTGCCCAGTAGGGCTGTCTGATCATACCTTAGGCTCTGCGATACCGATAGCCTCGGTTGCTTTTGGTGCAGATATTATAGAGAAACACTTTATATTAGATCGAGATGAGACAACGGCAGATAGCTTTTTTTCAGCAACGCCGGATGAGTTAAAAGCAATTGTAGAGGGTAGTCTACTGGTAGAGCAGGCCATAGGAGAGGTGAGCTTTCCAGTTGTAGCAAAACCATCCCAGCGCAGCTTAATCATCATAAAAGATATGAAAAAAGGAGAGTCTCTGCAAGAAAATATTAACTTTAGAAGTATACGTCCAGGGGGTGGAATTGAGTCAAAAGATATCGCTAAGGTAACTAATAGAAAAGTGATAAAAGAGCTTAAAGAAGGGACACTACTTAACTGGGATCTGATCGGAGGTTTTTAGTTGGGTAATCTGAGTGCAGCATTTTTTACAGAAGCTGGCTCAAAAAGAGGTATGGGGCATCTTGTCCGTTCGTACACGCTATATGAAAAATTTAGACAAGAGGAGGCTGCAGTAGATTTTTTCTTAGATAGTGATCTAAATTATGATCATCAATTTGAAGATATCAAATATTTTAAATTTTCTGAGTTAACGATCAAGCAAACATATGATGTCATCTTCATTGATAGTTATGAAGCAGATTTGGGAATCTATAAAGTATTATCAAAAGCAGCTAAAATAACAGTCTATATAGATGATTACGAACGGTTAGAGTATCCTGCGGGTGTTGTCATAAACTTTGCGCCAGATGCCAAAAAACTCTATTTTAAGAAGAGAAAAAAAGGCAGAAAAGCTCTATTGGGTTTGAAATATTTGCCGATAAGAGAAGAGATATTAAAAGCAAAGATTGAAAAAGAGAATCAGATATTTATCATGCTAGGTGGTGCTGATATAAAAGGACTCTCTCTGAAAATCATTAAGAGTTTAAAAGATGTCCCGATAAAAAAAGTTATTGTTATAAATGATCCGAAGTTATTAGGAACAATGAAAGATTTAAAAGATACCGAAATTCTTCACAAACCCTCTAATGAAGTTTTAGTGCAAAATATGGCGAAAAGTTCACTAGCAATAACAACGGCTAGTATGAGCTTGTATGAACTACATTATCTGAAGACTAAAACAGTGATCGTTGCCATTAATGAAAATCAAGAAAGTGGAGAGGAACAACTTATAAAGCATAAGCTAGCAAGTATGTTTATTGATCTGAAAAGTGACCAATGGGAAAAAGAGATAGCCCAAGAAGTAACAGCATTATCGAAAAAAAGAGATGAAATTACCTCTTTTATAGATGGAAAAGGTGTAGAGAGAATATACAGTCAAGTACTGCAACGGCTGAGAGGTTAAAAAAATATGACATTATCACTAGGATTTATCGGCGGCGGCATCAACTCCGTAGTAGGGCGCACCCACTATAGTGCAAGTCAGATGGATGGTGTATGGAAATTAGAGGCAGGAGTATTCAGCCGTGATCAAGCGATAAACATACAGACAGCAAGTGAGTGGGGAGTCAGCAGAGATCGTCTATATAGCACGATTGATGAGATGGTAAAAGCAGAACAGAGCAAGCTTGATGCGGTCGTTGTATTGACCCCCACCCCAGACCATGTAGAGGCTATCTCTACATTGCTAAAGCATAATATTCCTGTAATCAGTGAAAAGGCACTCGTCTCCACCACGGCTGATGTAGAAAAAATTAGAGATGCATTTAATTCAACCGACTCATTTTTGGCCGTTACCTACAACTATAGTGGCTATCCCATGGTCAGAGAGTTAAGGCACAGAATTGCAGAAAATGAGTTAGGGAAAATCAATCAAATTCAGATAGAGATGCCAGCAGATGCTTTTATGCGTGCAACTCCTCAACCGTGGCGACTTGTGGATGGAGAAATCCCTACAATTCTATTAGATCTTGGTGTGCATCTACATCATCTCTGTTACTTTCTAACGGACCTTAATCCACTAGAAGTGAATGCTGATTTTCACAACTATTCTCGTTTTGATGGAATAGTGGATGATGCACACATCTGGGTGAAATATGAAGAAGAGATGAATGCCTCTCTCTGGATGAGTAAAACGGCACCTGGAAATCGCAATGGACTTAAAATTCGACTCTTTGGTGAAAAAGGAAGTGCAGAGTGGTATCAAATGGATCCAGAGCACTTAACAATAAGTGACTTACAAGGACGTAGAGTCACAATAGATAGAGGCAGCGAAACAATATCATTAGAGCAGTATGCTAGATTTAAGCCAGGACACCCTATCGGTTTTGTCGAGGCATTTGCAAATCTTTATAGTGATATTGCTGCATCACTGTTAGATTTTAAGAATGGACAGAAAAATGAGCATCCCTATGTTTACGGGCTAGAGCATGCGGCTCAGGGGTTGCATTTATTGGCAGCTTCCAATATCTCACATCAACAGCGTACATGGGTTAAATTAAATGATTATTACTAAAACACCGTATAGGATATCTTTTTTTGGAGGGGGGACGGATTATCCTGATTGGTATCAAGAGCATGGTGGAGCGGTGCTAGCAACCACAATTGATAAGTATTGTTATATCTCTTGTCGTGTGCTTCCTCAATTTTTTGAGCATAAACATAGAATTGTTTATTCAAATATAGAGAATATTAATAGTATTGATGAGATTAAGCATCCTGCAGTACGAAACATTCTTAAATGGAAAAAAATTAGTCAGGGATTAGAGATTCATCATGACGGAGATCTTCCAGCACGTTCAGGGTTAGGGTCAAGTTCTTCATTTACCGTAGGATTACTGCAGGCGCTCGATGCGTTGGATGGTTGTATGCAATCTAAATATGAATTGGCTGAAACAGCAATTCATATTGAACAAGATTTAATTAAGGAAAATGTGGGATCTCAAGATCAAGTCTCTGCAGCATTTGGTGGATTAAATAAAATTGATTTTTTAAAAAATGACTCTTTTAGTGTTAGTCCGGTAATACTTAAAAAGAATAGAAAAAAAGAGCTGGAATCGCATCTGATTCTATTTTTTACTGGTGTAACGCGTATTGCATCAAATATAGCAGAAGCACAAATAAATAATCTAAAAAACAAAAAAGAAGAACTGTTTCGTATGAAGGAGATGGTTGATGAGGCAATCCATATACTGATCAATGAACAAGATCCTATAGAGGAGTTCGGCAGTTTGTTGCATCAAAACTGGAAATATAAACAAACACTTTCTGATAAAATAACAACTCCTAAAATTAATGAAATATATGAGAATGCACTTTCTGCTGGTGCAATAGGGGGGAAAATATTAGGAGCAGGCGGAGGTGGATTTATTTTGTTCTTTGCGAAACCAGAAAAACACAAAATAATAAAGAAAAGACTAAATAACTTAGTGCATGTGCCATTTAATTTTGAAGAATCAGGTAGTCAAGTTGTGCTTTATCAACCTAATGGTTTTTAGTAATAGTCAGTAATAATTGCAAAATGGATAAAGATACAAAAATATATATAGCTGGACATAGAGGGTTAATTGGTTCAGCATTTATCAGAATATTAGGAAATAATAAGTACAATAAAATAATCACCGCTACAAGAGATGAATTAGAGTTAACAGATCCACAAAATGTAAATAATTTCTTTTCAAATCATAAGCCAGAAATAGTTATTTTAGCTGCAGGGAAAGTAGGTGGAATTATAAATAATAGAGACTACCCAGCCGATTTTATCCAAGAAAACCTCTCTATTCAGCTCAATGTATTTAGCGCAGCACAAAAATATAAAGTTAAAAAGTTAATTTTTTTTGGTTCTTCTTGCATGTATCCACAAGAAACAACGCAACCGATGAAAGAAAGTCAGCTTTGTATAGGTCATCCAGAGCCAACCAGTGTAGCTTACGCAACTGCAAAATATGCAGGTGTTCAAATGTGCCAAGCAATAAATAGACAAAATGGTACAGTTTCTTTTATTCCAGTAATCCCAAATAGTGCCTACGGTCCAAATGACAACTTTGATTTGAATAATTCACATGTTTTGTCAGCGCTGGTAAGACGATTTTATGAGGCAAAGGAACGTAATATCTCCTCGGTTACCTTATGGGGAAGTGGTAAGCCTAAACGTGAGTTTGTCCATGCTGACGATATTGTAGATGCTTGTTTAATGTTATTAAACAGAGATTTATCACAGGATGAATTACCAATAAATATTGGAGTAGGAGAGGATGTCTCTATTAAAGAATTGGCGAATAAGATTAAAAAAATAATAGATTATACTGGTGACATAAATTGGGATAACACAAAACCAGATGGAGTACATAGAAAGCTATTAGACAGTAGTAGAATAAAAAAATTTGGATGGGAACCAAAAGTGAATTTCGATAATGGATTAAAAGAAATATGTCAATGGTATATTGATGCAATCAAATAATATAAAATTTTCTCAACGCGGTGAAGCTTTGATTGGACAGAAAATGTTTGCAATACTTGATCATGCTAAAAAACTTGAAAGCGAGGGGTGTAAAGTAATTCACTTAGAACTGGGTGATCCAATATTATATCCTCCTGGTAGGATAGTAAATGAAACGGTGATGTCTCTACTTAATTCTGATGTTGGTTATACGTCATCCAGCGGCTTATATGAATTACGTAATGACTTGTCATTTTACCTAAATAATAAATATGCTAATAATATTACAATAAATAATATCATTATAAGTGTTGCCAATATGCTTATTTATCAAACTTTAGATATTATATGTAATGAAAAAGATATTATTTCTCTATTTACTCCAGCATTTCCAACATATTTTGCTTCTAGTAAGTATATAGGACTGGATATTAAAGAAGTTCCTCTTGTAATAGAAGATGGGTTTGAGTTAACAAAACAATATATAGATAAGGCATTTTCATTTAAGCCTAAAGTTATTATTGTTAATTCAGGAAACAACCCTACAGGGGTTGTTTATAGTGAGGAAATTCTAAGTTACCTATTAGAGCAAGCTTCTGTTAATAATTGTTGGATTATAAGTGATGAGACTTATAGTATGTTGAGTTTTGAAAAAGAATACTTTAGTTGTTTAAATTTAAAGTATAGGAAATTGATTGTAATATCTTCATTTTCAAAGGTGTTTAATTTGCCTGGATATCGAGTTGGATATGCTGTTGCAGATCCAGATGTTTGTGATAAGTTGTCACTATCTTCGTCGACATTATATTCATGTCTTCCAATATTTACTCAAAAAGGAATAAAAAAAGGGATACCAATATTAGATGAATTTTCTGATGATAGGAAGAAGCATTATGATTCATTGTCACATGAATGTGTTGGTCTTATAAATAAATGTAAGTTTATAAGATGTATTCAACCAGATTCAGCTTTTTATATATTTATTGATATTGGTGAATTAAATATAAAAGATGAAGAATTCTGTATTGAATTATTAAAAAAATATTATGTAGCTGTAACACCAGGAAGTAGCTTTGGGTATAAGGGATTCATAAGAATTTCTATTACTGGTGAAAAGAAAGATGTTAAGGTTGGATTAAGTAAAATAATTGAATTTTCGGAAGATATTGCTGGTCGGTTATAACGGTTATATATAAAAAATTTTAATTTTTAGGAGTAATTTAAGGTGAATGTATCAGAATATATAGCAGAATTTTTTGTAAAAAAAGGTATTAAAGATATATTTTTAATTGATGGAGCAGCATGTGCTAGTATGATAGTAGGTGTAGCTAAAAATAAAAATTTAAATTATTATTGTCCACATCATGAGCAGGCTGGTGCTTTTGCAATAGATGGATATGTAAAAGCATCAGGAAGCCCCTCTGTAATGATTGCAACATCAGGTCCAGCAGGTCAAAATTTAATTAATGGAATAGCTGCATCTTGGTATGATTCTGTTCCAGCTATTTATCTTACTGGTAATATTAATTCTAGATTTATGAAGCCATCTAATGAAATAAGACAACATGGTTTTCAGGAAAATGATATTGTATCAATGGTTTCAACTGTTACAAAGTATGCGGCAGTAGTTATGAGAGCTGAACATATAGAGTATGAACTTGAAAAGGCATATCAGCTTGCTGTATCAGGTCGACCAGGACCTGTATTATTAGATATACCAATGGATGTTCAAAAGATGGAGCTTGGTAGTGGTAAGTTATTGACGTATAATGAAAACTATAAAATGGTTCCCGTTAAAGAAAATCTACAAGGTTATGCTGTAAAACTTAAAGAAATGATAAAAAAGTCAGAAAGACCTGTGTTTCTTCTGGGTGGTGGTATTACAATTTCAAAAGCAAACAATGTAGTAAAAAAACTTATCAAAGATTTAAAAATACCTTACTTTGTTACATGGAATATGATTGATTTCGATGCTTATAATAATCCATATTTTGGGGGTAAAGTTGGAACATACGGCGGTGAGGGACGTAACTTTGGGATACAAAATTGTGATCTATTAATAGGCTTGGGAACAAGAATATCTGGAAGAATTACTGGTGGAATGATGGATACTTTTGCGCGTGGCGCGAAAAAAGTATTGATAGATATTGATCAGGAAGATATGAAATGGCAACAAATAAAAGCTGATATGAATATAGTGTCAAACTTAAGTGATTTTGTTCCTATTTTAAATGATGTCTGTTCAGAATTAGAGCTAGATTATAGTGATTGGGTTAAAAAAGTTTTAGTATGGAAAGAAAAATATGGTGTAATGTGTGATGAATATTATGATAGTGAAAATGTCAATCCATATGTATTTATGAAAATATTATGTGAAAAAATGTCAGAAGGAGATGTTTTAGTACATGAGGCGGGTGGAAATGCTGTTATTACATCTCAATCATTCAAAGGAAAGAAAAATCAAAAAGTTTTTTCTAATCATGGTAATTCATCATTAGGTTATGCATTACCAGCCGCAGTTGGTGCAGCTATAGCAACAAAAAAACCAGTTTTATGTATTACAGGTGATGGAGGGTTGAATTTTAATATTCAAGAGTTCCAAACAATAAAACATTATAAGCTTCCTGTAAAAGTCCTTATATTTAATAATTATGCATATGGTATAACAAAGTCTTATAGGGATACTAATTTCGATTCTGAATATGCTGGATGTGATGCAGATCATGGTTTAGAGTCTCCAAATTTTATTGATGTAGCTATATCATATGGGCTAAAAACAGTAAAAATAAATAATCATAAAGAGCTTGAATTGAAATTAGATGAGGTGATTAACTCTAAAGAAGCTATTGTTTGTGATATTGATATGAATGGGTTTTATGACTACCTTCCTAAAATAGGATGGAAAAATCCCATTGAGGATATGTATCCATTTCTTGATAGAGATGAATTTAGATCAAATATGATTATTCCTCCATTAGAAGGGTGGGAAAAGCCGGAATTATAAAAACATGGATATATTGTTTGTAAATCCAGGAGATAGAAAAAAAATATTCCAAGGGCTGGGGTCTGAATTAACTGCAATTGAGCCGCCTTTTCAGATAGCTTCATACGCATCCTTCTTAAGAAATAAAGGATATAAAGTCGCTATTGTTGATGCAAATGCTGAAAATATCACACCTAATGAAACAGCTAAAAGGGTTGAGAGGGTAGCTCCTTTATTAGTTGCGGTTATTGTGTATGGCAATCAACCGTCAGCATCAACTCAAAATATGGATATATCTTATAATATAATATCAGAAATAAAAAAACATTCTAGTGCTAAGGTAGTTATTGGAGGACTACATGCATCCGCATTGCCAGAACAAACTTTATTAGAAAGTGAAGCAGATTTTGTGATAGAAGGAGAGGAGCAAATTCCTTTACAAAATATTTTAGAATATCTTAAAAAAAATATAGAGATAACAGATGTTCCTGGTATATGGTATAAAGATAATAATGTATATCATAATAAAAAACCTCAACTACTAAATGATTTAGATGAATATCTTCCAATTGCAGCTTGGGATTTATTACCTATGGAGCTATATCGAGCACATAATTGGCACTGTTTTGAAGATATAAATACTAGGAGTCCATATGGTGCAATATACACAAGCTTAGGCTGTCCTTATAAGTGCAATTTTTGCTGTATAAATGCTCCATTCGGAATTAATAAAATAAGATATCGTAGTCCAGAGTTAATTGTGAATGAACTTCAACTTCTAAATGAAAAATATAGTGTTAAAAATGTGAAATTTATTGATGAGATGTTCGTGTTAAATAAAAAACATTATATGACTATTGTGGAACTGATTATTGAAAGAAAATTAGATCTAAATATATGGGCTTATGCACGTATTGATACAATAAAAGAAGACGTACTATCCAAAATGAAAAAAGCGGGATTTAATTGGTTAGGAATTGGAATTGAATCGGGCAGTAATGAAGTAAGGGATGGAGCTGTTAAGCAGTTAAAGAATAATGATATTAAAAAGATTGTATCATTAGTTGAAAGATATAATATTGAAGTAGGAGCAAATTATATTTTTGGATTACAGGATGATACTATCGAATCAATGCAAGAGACACTTGAACTCGCAAAGGATTTGAATACTTCGTGGGCTAATTTTTATTGTGCTATGGCTTATCCAGGATCTCCTCTTTATTCTCAATCAGTTAATAAAAAGGTTAGATTGCCAAATAAATGGGGCGACTATTCACAGCACTCTTATGGTGCATTGCCATTGCCATCAAACTTAGTATCAGCTAAAGAAATATTGAAATTTAGAGATAATGCTTTTCATGAATACTTTGAAAGTGAAAGATATCTAAATATGATGTTTAGTAAGTTTGGAAGTGATGCTGTTGAACATATCAAAGAGATGACAAAAACAAAATTAAATAGAAAGCTTCTAGAGGAGGTCTTGAATTGAAATATCCATTAATGCGAAACAATATTCTAAGAGAAGATTTAGATGCCGTTATTGAGTACTTGAAACAAGATGATCCTATCCTTACTAACGGTGCAAATGTACGTGCTTTTGAAGAGGAGTGGTCAGAATGGTTAGGAACGAAATATAGTGTTTTCGTAAACTCTGGTGCATCAGCCAACTTACTAACAATGGCAATACTGAAAATAAAACACCCTGAAGGAGGAGAGGTGATTGTGCCGCCATTAACATGGGTCTCAGATATCTCTTCTGTTTTACAGAATGGTTTTACACCTGTTTTTGTAGATATTGATCCATACTCTTTAGCGATGGATACAGAACAAGTTCTATCAAAAATAACTGATAAAACAAAGGCTGTTTTTTTGACTCATGTGCAGGGGTTTAATGGTTTAACAGATAAATTAATCTCTAAGCTTAAAGAAAATAATATCCCACTGATTGAAGATGTTTGTGAATCTCATGGAGCAACACATAATGATAATAAAATTGGTAATTTTGGTTGGATATCTAATTTTTCTTTCTTCTACGCACATCATATGACTACGATTGAAGGGGGAATGATCTCAACCAATGATCCAGATGTCTATCAGCAGGCTAGAATGCTGCGTTCACATGGAATGGTGCGTGAAGCAACAGATACAACCCTACAGGAAACATATAAGGCTAGTAATCCAGAATTACATTCAGATTTTATCTTCTCATACCCAGCCTACAATGTTAGAAATACAGAGATTGGTGGAATTATGGGTAGAAAACAGCTTAAACGCTTAGATGAAAATATAATTCGTCGCACTACTAATTTAAAACTATTTCTTGGAAAAATAGACCCAAATAAGTATCGTACTAATTTTAAATTAGAGGGCTCTAGTAATTACGCTTTTAATTTAGTATTAAAAGAGGCTGATGACCAACTTGTAGTGAAATTGATGAACAGAATGAGGGAAGCTGAAGTTGAATTTAGGCGTGGTAGTGCCGGTGGCGGCAATCAAATTCGTCAACCTTATTTAAAAAATGTTGTGCCAAAAGAGCATCACAAAAAATTTCCAGAAGTTGAGCATGTTCATTTTTATGGCTTTTATATTGGTAACTATCCTGATTTAAGTGATGAAGAGATAAATGATATTTGTGAAATAGTGAATACAGTAGAATAAGAATGATTACAACAGCTATTATTTTAGCCGGTGGACTAGGAACGCGCCTAAAAGATACAGTGCCAGACTTACCCAAACCTATGGCACCTATCAATGATCGTCCATTTCTCGAGTATCAGATGGATTATTGGATAAACCAAGGTGTGACAAAATTTATTCTCTCTATTGGCTATAAGCGAGAAATTATCATGAACTATTTTGGGGAAAGTTATCACAGCGCTAGCATTGAGTATGCTATTGAAGAAAATCCACTTGGAACTGGTGGTGGGTTATTAATGGCAGCACAACATTTGACAGAACCATTTCTTGTATTAAACGGTGATACTTTTATTGAAGTAGACTTAAATGAACTTACAAACTTTCATCAAGAATATCAATCTGAGTGGACATTTGCACTCTTTAGAGTCACTGATGCTGATAGATATATGGAGATAGATATAAATAGTGATGGAAAAATTCTATCACTACAATCTACAACAGGTAAAATTAACGGTTTAGCCAATGGTGGAGTGTATCTTATTGAACCATCATCGCTAGATAGGTTGAAATGTAAGGTAGGAGATAGAGTTTCATTAGAAGACCAATTATTGCCTGATTTTCTCTCATCAGGTGGTGATCTATTTGGTATGGAATGCTCTGGTAAATTCATCGATATTGGTATTCCAGAAGATTACCATCGTGCTGAAAAAATTTTAATTTAATTTATTGTCATTATTTACTAGTAAAAGCCATACACTTTTGCAAAAAATAAGAAATATTTTAGAGTATACTGATACTGCAATGATGATAATTTATTTGGTATAAGTTATAAAACATAGAACTCATTAATTTTAAGAGGCGGTGTTTGTCAAGGTAGTTGTCCGTTTTATTCATGCTGCTTTCAATAAAACAAGCTCTTCAGCACGGATATCTTTTGGAGGATTTAGCCATACTTCTGTAATATGGCTCCAGTCTCTAAT
>Ga0233429_1003561_pt1 | contig 14527 bp, 16 predicted proteins | sample SI_118_April2016_3_FD_179879 | JGI IMG/M metagenome (GOLD analysis project Ga0233429, IMG submission 179879) | Seawater microbial communities from Saanich Inlet, British Columbia, Canada - SI_118_April2016_135_MG | ecosystem: Environmental > Aquatic > Marine > Inlet | place: Canada: British... | reverse complement strand
GTTTGTGGATAAGGTCACTGAAGGTGATAGCATCAATGAACACTTAACTGAACTCACAGGCAGTGGGGCACCTACTACGTACTCATAAGAAATAACCAGCATAGCCACAGTGAGCATCTGGTCTGCATCACTGAGGGTGAACATGGCGAGTGTGTCCAACATTGGACCTGCCATCATGCAGACAATTACATGATCTGATTATGTGTATGAAAGTGTATCCCATACCCACTTATTACGAAACTTCGCATAAACAGAAACGTCATTCGACAACAGTAGATGAAGCTGCATATCTGATGTGCCCTGTATGACTCTGTGTGACTCATACAGACTCATTGAAACTGCTCCAGTGGGTAGGAGTCACCATGACTCAACAGGACTCAGTGACTCTCATAACGCTGCTATGAGCCATGTGATCTTTGGTCATGAATGAGGACATTTACACTGAAGACAACAAAGGCTGATCACCTGAACTGCTAACCAAACTGTAGAACAAAATCATGCATTGACGGTGAGTCTCAAACTGCTTAAGTGTTGGAAATGCTTACACCTGACTTGGTGTTGGTGCATACCTAAGGCAGTGATCTGCACGCCGGGTGCACCAATTATACTCATATATTACAATTGGTTAGCCATCGGTCTCAAATTTGACTGATTGCCAATGTCGCGTTGGGGCACCCATAGGGCACCCTGAGAGGAAATTTCAAAAGAATTGCGTGCCGCCTAAATTGGTTCAGTTGTCTGCAGGTTCATGTGCCCTCAAACCCGGCACAGGCTGTTAGGCCCTTCAACGCCGCCTAACCTCAGACAGACCCAGCCGCACTGTGGCCAGCCTGTATAGCCGTCGGAACATGTCTGCTTCCGCCTGGTTTGCAGATATGAATACGGGACTGCCTGAACAGCCGCTTATAGCCAAAAGCGGTCATGGAATTTGTGCATCTGACCGGTAAATATGCGGACAAAGCGGGCATATTGAGATGCCCCGCAAAACGCCTCCGTTTTATTTGTCTCGATTATTTCGACACACCGGCAAGGCGCATTGCGATGGCCCTAATCGGATCGCCAGCAACATAGCCAAAGAAGGAACTTCATATGAGCTATTTCACACTGCTCACATGAATTCGCCGACAATATTTTTTCCGTTTCATATCGCCAGATATTGAACTCGGGATTATCGCGGGCATATTCACCATATTTTGCGTTCCTGCACCTGGAGGCTTACCTTGAAGCTTGCGGTACCCAGATTTTGCACTGTGTTGCGGATCGTCATGCCGGGTTGCAGATGATGTGCCGCAGTGGCGGCACCAGCCAGGATGATGTCCCCCGGCTTGATGGTCTCCCCCCACTTGGCGACCATACGGGATGCAGCGACAAGGGCCCGTACCGGATGGCCGAGGATGGCGGCGGATGAACCGGCCTCAACGACACGACCATCTGCTTCCAGCAGCTTGCCAAGGTCATGTTCCGGATTGCGCCAGTTGCCGATGATGAATCCCGATGAAGACGAGTTGTCTGCCACGACGTCTCCCAAGGAGAATTCGGTCATTAAGGCATTCGAAATCCTGAACGTGATTTCAAGCGATGACAGGGGATTTCTGCCGTCAGAAGTTGCGGATGGAATTGGCATGAACCTGTCTACAACCCATCGCTTCTTGCTGACTCTGGAAGAAATCGGTGCCGTTACAAGATCTGCCGGCAATCGCTATCACCTGGGGCTGATGGTTGCCGAACTTGGTCGCAATGTCACCCGAAAGGATGTGCTTGCGGACGCCGCTCGACCCGTCATCAACCAACTGGCCAACAAGTACCGGGAAACGGTCAGCATGGCGACATTTGATGGTCATCAACTGGATTTTGTTGCCTGGGCGGAACCAAGGCGTCCTCTCTCCATGAACCTGCGACGAGACCAACCCCTTCCGCTTCACTGTTCGTCAATCGGCAAGGTGATTATGGCAGGCTTGCCCGCGATCGAACGTGAGGAATTGCTCAGCAAGCTCAGTTTCGAGAAATTTACCGATAAAACAATCACGGACATAATAGCGCTGCGGAAAGAGGTTTAGAAGGCCCACAAAGATGATGTTGCCTATGACAACCAGGAAATGGAAGAAGGGCTTAGCTGTCTCGCCGTTCCTGTACGCGATGGCGACGGTGAAACCATGGCGGCAATCTCGATTTCTGCTCCGACATCCAGGATGTCAGCGACTGTCCGCAAGGACTATACTGATATCCTGCATGAAAACGCCGAAAAGATATCCAATTCCCTTTTTGTTGAGAGCAAGGTTATTCCGGGACGCGCCAAACCCCGTCGTAGCTATCATTTCTCGAAGCGTTGAGCGGAAACTTACCAGCGTTCCGACAATGTCTGTCCCTGGTTATTTCCAGAGTTGGCCCTTTTATTGTGACTTTATTTTTTCAGTCACGCCCAATTTGCGTTAGCTTTGCCGCAAACAGATAATTGAAAGGGTGCAACTGCCATTGCGCCGTTCTAAGGTTGTTGCAACTTATTCCAGACGGAGCAAATCCAACCAAAAAGGCAAGTTCATGAATTCAATAAGAAAAACGGCACTGATCACCGGTGCCGGCAGCGGAATTGGCCGCGCCATCGCGGTGGCGCTGGCCGCAGCGGGCCTGGATGTGGCTTCCGCCGATATTAATCAGGACACGGCTGAGGCAGTAACGAAGAGTGTCAAACAGCAGGGTGTGGCAGGACTGGCGCTGCAGGCCGATGTCGGTGATGTCGGCGAAATCAACCAAATGGTCGCCTCTGTGGTGGAAAAATTTGGCAAACTTGACGTCATTGTCAATAATGCCGGGGTGACCCGGGCTGCCGGTATCATGGACCTTGGTGAAGACGACTGGGACTGGATCCATCGGGTCAATGCCAAGGGTGTATTTTTCTGCCTCCAGGCCGCGGCGCGGCAGATGATCGCCCAGGCGGACGGCGGACATCCAGGCGGGCGGGTCATCAATATGGGCTCCATCGCCGGTCGTGGCTTTGTCGCCACATCCAATGCCGCCTATGCCGCCAGCAAAGGTGCGGTGATCAGCCTGACCAAAACCGCAGCGCAGCAATTGGGCTGCCATGACATTACCGTAAATGCCATCTGCCCCGGTATCACCCGCTCACCCATTGTCGATGAGATCATTGCTACCCGGGCCAAGGACCGCGGCCTGAGTGAAGCTGAGACCATGCTCGATTTCGCCAAGGATGTGCCCATCAAACGGATAAATGAGCCGGAGGATATCGCTGCCATGGCGGTTTTCCTGGCGTCGCCCGGTGCCCGCAATATTACTGGGCAAAGCTACAATGTGGATGGCGGCCTGATCACCAGCTGAGGTGAAATCAAGCACAAAAAGGAAGGGAAATATGTCCACTTTCCTTTTGGAAGCAGTCGACCCGATCAAGAGGGCTGGATGCGATGATGATAAAGTTCGTCGTAAAATGGACGGCATTTCGCAGCAAGTTCAGACTGATCACTGTCGAGCCCTGGATCAGACGGTTTGTATGGCGCGAAACCGGTTGAATTTTCAACCGCCCCGTACCAATGCACCCCCCAAATGCCATCACTGTCGCGTCGACCGGCAGGCCAGCTCAACATATCCTCATCAAACTCGACGCCAACAGCGGCACATAACTTTTGCAGCATGTTGTCTGGATGTTTCAAAACATCGCGCGCATCCAGGACGACCGGTATTTTGCCGGCGCATTTTTCAACATGGCGAAAAATTTCCAGTTGTGCCTCAAATCCAACATCCGCAGCCGTCACTTTGTCCCGCTTGGCGGCATAAGAAGCAATAACTTCAGCCGGATCACGAATCAAAAAACAATTCACAACATTCTCCATCCAGCGCCGATCAATATGATCCATCAAATGCAGGGTCATGTGCTTTTGAAAATAGATGGACTTGCCACCCGGAACCGGGCCAGCCAGTTGATCAACGATTTGTCGCCAGTCTGTTTCCGTGGCACCAATGACTTCTTCGCGCATCGGATGATCAATACCGGTATGCGCAAGATAGTGTCCATACAGAGGTTCATCCCAAACGGTGGTATCGGTCCGGTTTTCCCAGGCACGCATCATTGCCGTTGAAATGTTGCGCGGGCCTGACCACATGGCAATTCGGACCGGATTACTCAAGCCGTATCCTCCGCTATCAGGGACACATACAAATCTTGCAGGCGCTTCGTTATCTCGCCACGTTGCCCACTACCGATGGTGCGTCCATCCACTTCACTGACAGGCGCGACGCCGGCAAAGGTGCCGGTCACAAAAGCTTCTTCGGCGCTGTAAACTTGCGTCAAACTGAAGTTTTTTTCGAAAACCTCTAAACCATTGTCCTGAGCCAATTGAAGCACATTGTCCCGCGTAATTCCGTGCAGGCAATAATCGCCAGTTGATGTCCAGAGCTGACCTTTGCGCACAATAAAAAAGTGCGTTGAATTGCAGGTAGCAACAAAACCTTGCGGGTCCAGCATCAAGGCTTCGTCAGCCCCGGCTTTGGTCGCCTGAATACAGGCGGTGATACAGTTCAGTTTACTGTGAGAATTTATCTGCGGATCCAGCACATCGGGACGGCCACGCCGAACATGAACGGTATGAAGCCGAATACCCTGGTCAAGGGTTCCCGGAACAGGTGTCTTGAATTCCGGGATGATCACGACCGTCGGTCCGCTGGCCGAAGCCCTTGGGTCCTGAAACGGGGTGGTTTTGAGACCCCGTGTGACCATGAGCCGTATATGAATATCATCCGTCATATTATTCGCGGCTGTCGTCCGTAGAATTTCAGACTTTATCTCATCTGGTGACAGACCAATATCGAGATCAATTGCCTTGGCACCTTCGTAAAGCCGTTCAAGGTGGGCATCGACAAATGCCAAATTACCATTTTTTAGCCGGAGCCCCTCCCAAACGCCATCGCCCAGAATAAACCCGGCGTCCAGCACGGACACCTTTGCCTCGGCCCGCGGAACAATTTCACCGTTCACGTAGATCCGAACATTCTGGTTTCGATCGTCATCGTTGTAATTGTGTGTCCCCGTGGTCACTGGATTTGATACCTTTTTGTTTTGGGTCCAGTTCGGATGATCCGGACAGAGCGAATTCGGTTATGCTGGAATAGCTTCTGCTTATGTATCTGCTGCCGGGCATGGACAAAATGAAACGCGACGTTTCCATCGAAACTGGAAACCCTTCAAATCCTGCCACACCCTTTGGTCAAATTACAGAGCAAGGTGAAACGAATCAGATTTTGCTGAGTTTTTCTGGATAGCAGAGATTTATGGGGGGACGTTCGACCGGGCGGCGGAGGAGCGGTCTTTCCATTTGATGCAGTCGATTCTATGGTTTGGTTCAGCAACACTCAAACACCGGACGAGAAACACATGCCCCAAGTTAATCTGAACCTGCCGGACGTTCTCGCGACTGACTTCGGAGAAGACGAAGCAGAGATGACCCGCTACCGGGAAGAGGGAACAGCGCGTGCGCTGGCCATGGACAATCGTGGGCCAATTTGCTTCGACGATGACGGTAAGCTGGATCCGGCGATCCTCGATGCCTACTGGAAATACGGCTTCTACGTGTTCACCGGTGTTGTTGGTGAAGAGGAGCGCAAGGATCTTGAACTCGGTGTGGCAGATGCATTGGATCGCATGCCGCTCAGTCCGGATGGCAAGGTCGATAAACATGGCCGTCCGGCACTGGGAGCAGGACTTAAAGGACGAGGACCGCGCCTGGTCAAGCCCTTGTCGGACCCACTGGGCGGCACGGCCAAAAATCATGGCCGCCATCCCGTGAAAATGCTGGAGCCCGAGGTGCCTGCTGATGCACCAGAGTGGGTGATGCAGGTGACGCTGGGTTCCTTGCAACACTCGGAGGCCTTCCTTCGGTTATATAGCCACCCGGATTTACTGGCCGTAGCCGAAGCGGTCAATGGTCCGGATTTCACGCCCTTCAACGAAGGCCTCTGGGTCAAGCACCCCCGACTTGGCGGCTCAGTGGCCTGGCATCAGGATGGCTGGACCCACTGGGGCAGCGCCGACCTGGACTGCGGCACGCATGGTTTCAATTTTATGACGCAACTCTATGGCTGCGACGCAGCCAACGGACTTTGGGTGGTGCCAGGGTCGCACGACATGGGCAAGGTGGATATCGTGTCGTTGGTTGGCGCCTGCGGCTCTGATCGCCTGCCCGATGCCGTGCCACTGATTTGCGCACCTGGCGACACGGCTATCGTCAACCGCCAGGCCGTACATGGATCGTTCGCCAATACCAGCGAGAATATCCGGGTCACATTAAACGCCGGATTTCATCGCCGAAAATCCGTTCACAACGTCACCAGCGGCGGCATCCATAATCCGGTGTCCCTGTACGACGACGCTTACATCAGCCGCCGCGCGCGGATGATCATGTATGCCATCGACGCACGTCGCCAACATTTCCCCGATGAAACGCCTTTCACCTACGTGCCACTCGCCGACAACGCCGCAGACTACCTTTGGAACACCACCGCCAAAGCTGACATCAGGGACTATAATTTGATGGATATCGGGATTTAGCCTCAAACGTCCGCTTGGGGTGGTGACCCCCAAAAGCCTGCGCGATCATCACAACGCTCGTTACTGGATTTGCCTTTAGGCCTGTTTCGCATCACGTCTGGTTACCCGCGCACAACAAGCCATTTGTCAAAACTTGTGTGTTTAGCTGTTCAACGCGAAAGAAGACTGGAGGCGGTGAGGACGGGGCCTATTAGCCAACAGCGGACGAATAATCTGGCAACCAAAGCGACAGGAAAGGTGGCCAGTTTCCCATAAACCATAGTTCTATCCGGTCAAAACCAACACTTCGGTTGATTGTTATAGCCCGCGGAACTGTCAAATTCAGGTCGGCCCGAAACTGGATTGGCGGTTAGTACATGGACAGTAATTTACATAACAATTTGCCAAGGGGGCCCGTCGAAAAACCCGATCAATACCGCCTGGTTTGGGATTTGCCGCTCAGGCTGTTCCATTGGTTCATGGTTATCGCTGTCAGCGTTGCTGGCATCACTGGTTTCCTGGCGCCGTCCTGGTGGCTGGATACTCACGTTGTCGCCGGATACGCGATTGGAATCCTTTTGGTTTTTCGTATTGCCTGGGGTTTCGTCGGCAGCCACTACAGCAAGTTCAGGCAGTTCCCTATGGCGATCAGTGGTATGCTTCGGCATCTGCGCATGATCACCACTGGAAAATCAGATGATCATGCCGGTCACAATCCACTTGGGTCCTGGATGATCGCAATCCTGATATCTACTCTGACCGGATTGGTTTTGTCTGGTCTGGTTGCTTTGGCGGGGCAGGAAAAGCTTGGCCCTCTGGCCTTTTTGACAACATATCAAGTGGGGCACCTTGCAAAGGAAATCCACGAATTCATCGCATTCGTGCTGCTTGGTGCCATATTTCTTCATCTTACTGGCGTTTTCGCTGAAATATATATTTTCCGACATCCCGTTCTGAAGGCCATGTTCACGGGCAAGAAGCCGATGGCGAATCTCTCACCAGGCATGAAGACCTCTGCGTACATTGGTAGAGGAGCCCTTGTATTTGTCGTGTTCGGTGTGCTGCTGATCGGGGTGGGCGCATCACTTGCGGGGAAGCCTCCCATGGGCTGGAGGGCCGTTGATGTCCCCGCCGACTACAAAAGCGAATGCGGCGATTGCCATGTTGTTTATCATCCAGGTTTGCGGTCAAAGGAAGCTTGGCAATCAATCATGGCCGGTCTTGCCGATCACTACGGAGAAGATGCCTCTCTCGACGAGGCCTCCGTCGCCAGTATCAGCAGCTATCTCGAAAAGAATGACGCGGGGACATTTGATACCAAGGCCGCCAATCAAATGGGCAAGGTCAACACCCCCACATTTCGCATCACCGAGACACGGAGATGGAAAAGGAAGCACCGGAAAATTGAGCCCTCTGTCTTTCGGCTGAAGAGCGTCGGCTCAAAGATCAACTGTAATGCATGTCATGAAGATGCCTCTACAGGCCTGTTCAATGACAGCAACGTTAACCTGCCAAACGGAGCTCAGGAATGAAACCACATGCAAATTCATTTACTCTGTCAACGCTGGCTGTGATTATTTTCACAAGCTGGATATTGGCCGGTGCCAATGTGGCATTCGCCTCGCCTCGACAAAATATTCTTGCTGACTATGCCGCCAGGGTGAAAATACAAACACCAGGTTTTGAGGGTTTTTCTACGGATCGCGGTAAAAAGCTTTTTTTGTCCAAACCTGGCACGGGAAAGCCGGACATCCCTTCCTGCACCACATGTCATTCAAATAATCCGGCAAATCCGGGCCAGACCCGTGCCGGAAAGGCGATCGAACCGATGGCGGTGTCTCGCTCACCCGCCAGATATACAGATTTCAAAAAAGTTGAAAAGTGGTTTCGGCGCAATTGCAAGAGTGTCACTGGACGCATTTGTACTTCGCTGGAAAAGGGTGACTTTCTGACTTTCATGATTAACCAGTAAACTTGGCAACGGAGAATAGATATGCCCAAGACCCCGATAAAATACCTTGTTGCAATTTTTGCAATTTTTCTCACAGGTACGACTGTTCAAGCTGATGAGCGTTATGATCCAGTCCGGAACCAGGTCGTCATTGATGAATGCGGTGCCTGCCACATGGTGTTTCAACCCCAGATGCTACCCAAGAAATCGTGGGTGAAAATCATGAACGATTTATCGGATCATTTTGGAGAAGATGCGTCTTTGGATGCCTCCTCGGTCAAGCTGATAACAAAGTACTTGCAGGAGAACTCTGCTGATTCAGGATGGAGAGACGGTAAATTCATGCGGGGATTGTCGAAAAATTCCACTCCTCTGCGTATTACAAAAACACCGTATTGGGTTCGTGAGCATAACGAGGAAGTTCCCCAACGAGCCTGGAGCGACCCAAAAGTCAAATCCAGAGCGAATTGTCCCGCCTGTCACAGGCGCGCAAACAGCGGCGACTATGATGACGACTAGCGATGTGGCTCCCTTGTATGACGCTGATCCCAGGTTACAATCCTCATACAGGGGAGGAAGCATTTGAGAACAGGATCAGACAATCAGAAGGCATTCAAACTTCGGTCATTGGCAATTGCGTTCGCAGTAATTGCCATTTGTGAATTCTTCTTCCTGATAGACATAATGGCCGATGTTTTCCATCTGGATATTTCAACTTCATGGATCGATCACAGCAGTATTGAAATAATTTCCACGCTTTCGCTGGCCTTTGCCCTGGCTGTGATCGGTCTACAAATCAAACAACTTCTCCAGGAACATGATGATGCGAAAGCCTTGGTCAAAGTCGCTTCAGGGGAATTGTTGGCCGTGATCGATGCGAAGTTCAGCGTTTGGGAATTGACGCCATCTGAACAGCAGATTGCCATGTTGCTCATCAAGGGGTTTTCTGCTCAGGAAATAGCAGACCTCAGAGAGACGCGCCCCGGTACAGTGAAAAGTCAATGCAGTGCAGTTTATCTGAAGGCGGGTGTCAAAGGGCGAAACGAACTAGCCGCCTATTTTGTAGAGGACCTGTTGGCTGGCCAGAAAGTTCTGCAAACATAGAAATGTTGATATCGGTCGCAAAACAGAATGATCTGGAAATGCCGGGTATGAGGTAAAATTGTCCCTGGTGAGAAACCGCTATCGCGCCTGCATTCACGGTACAGACAGTCTGCGTTGCAAGGCAACAGGATTTGTGATGCACTGACATCCATGACTGAAAACAACTTGTTCACGCCAATCGCCATTGGCGAACTTTCATTGTCGCACCGTGTTTTGATGGCACCGCTGACGCGAATGCGTGCAACGGTTCCCGGTAATATAGCCAACGAGATGATGGCTCAGTACTATGCACAGCGCGCAAGTGATGGCGGATTAATCATCGCCGAGGCCTCTCAGATTTCAGAGGATGGTCGTGGTGCTCCCTCTACACCCGGCATCCATACCCCGGAACAAATCGACGGCTGGAAACTGATCACCGACGCCGTGCACGCCAAGGGCGGCAAGATCTATCTCCAACTCTGGCATATGGGCCGGTTATCTCATCAATCGTACCAGCCCGACGAAGGGCTTCCGATCGCGCCCTCGGCGATCGCCGCGAACACTGAAGTCATGACGCCCGATTTCCAGCGCGTACCTTGTCCGGCGCCGCGCGCTCTTGAAACTGAGGAGATTTCTGACCTGATCGAGCGTTATGTTCACGCTGCCCGCTCTGCCATGGAAGCTGGCTTTGACGGTGTCGAAATCCATGCGGCGAACGGCTATTTATTGGAACAATTTCTGCAGACGCGGAGTAACCAGCGGACCGACGACTACGGTGGCTCAATAGAAAACCGTTGCCGTTTGGTGCTGGAAATTACCGAGGCCATCGCAGCTGTATGGCGGGCGAATCGTGTAGGCATTAGGTTATCTCCATACGGTATTGCCAATGATAGTGGAGAGGACAATCCGATGCCGCTCTACACGCACCTGATCAAGGAGCTGGACAAGCTCGGTCTGGCCTATCTGCATCTGATTGAGCCACGAGCCAGCGGAGCAGGCCAGCGTGAGGTGGATCACAAAAATGTACCTTCGGCTGCAGAGCTCTTCCGACCGATGTGGCATGGAGTATTGATCGCCGCTGGAAATTTTCAGGGCGAAAATGCCAATGCAATGCTGGTGAATGGCAATGCTGACGCAATTGCCTTTGGTAGATTTTTCATTTCCAACCCCGACTTGCCCGAGCGGTTGCGGATGGGCGTAAAATTGACTCCTTACAACCGGGCCACGTTTTACGGTGGCGGCGCTGAAGGCTATCTCGACTACCCGACAATGGGTCAAACCGCCAAGGATTGAAGGGATGAGCACTTCGGATCCATTGCTGCAGCCATACAAACTGAAGCACTTGACGCTGCGAAACCGGATCATGAGCACCAGCCATGAGCCTGCCTATTCGGAAGACGGCATGCCGACGGACCGCTACTTGCACTACCACGTCGAGAAGGCGCGCGGCGGTATCGCGCTTAACATGACGGCGGGCTCGGCTATTATCGCCGAAGATTCGCCAGCCGCTTTTGGCAACCTTCATGCATACAAGGACGAGATCGTTCCGTGGCTCAAGAACCTGGCCGACGAGTGCCGGGAACACGGTGCCGCGACAATGATCCAGCTCACTCATCTGGGCCGACGCACAAATTGGAATCACTCAGACTGGCTCCCCGTATTAGCGCCGTCGCCAGTACGTGAGCCGGCACATCGGTCTTTTCCCAAACAAGCTGAGGATTGGGACATCGATCGGATCGTCAAAGCCTATAGCGCCGCCGCCGAACGCATGCAGGCGGCCGGTCTCGACGGCATTGAGATCGAAGCCTACGGTCATTTCCTGGATGCCTTTTGGTCACCGGCTACTAATAAACGCGATGATGAATACGGTGGCAGCCTGGACAATCGATTGCGTTTTACACATCGGGTGCTCGACGCCATCCGCTCGGCGGTCGGCACGGCGTTCATTGTTGGTGTCCGCATGGCCGCCGATGAGGACTGGGAAAAGGGATTGAGCCGGGACGAAGGTGTCGAGATTGCACAACGTCTGGTCGCCAGCGGACAGATCGATTTCCTCAATATTATTCGCGGCCATATCGAAACCGATGCAGCGCTCTCAAAGGTCATACCGATTACCGGCATGCCCTCTGCGCCACATCTGGATTTCGCTGGTGAGGTCCGCAAGGAAACCAGGTTCCCGGTGTTTCACGCGGCCAAGATCAGTGACGTGGCGACAGCGCGACATGCGATCGCTGAAGGCAAGCTTGATATGGTTGGCATGACCCGGGCCCACTTAGCCGACCCGCATATCGCGTTGAAGGTGATGGAAGGGCGCGAGCATGAAATCCGGCCCTGTGTCGGTGCTACTTATTGTCTTGACCGAATTTACGAAGGCCATGAGGCGCTCTGCATACACAACGCAGCAACGGGCCGCGAAGCGACCATGCCCCATGTTATCGAAAAAAGCGACGGCCCGAAGAAACGAATTGTCGTCGTCGGTGCCGGTCCAGCCGGCCTTGAGGCGGCGCGAGTTTCAACGGAGCGCGGTCATGAAGTGGTCGTTCTGGAAGCCTTCCCCAAAGCTGGCGGCCAGTTGCTTTTGGCGACCAGGTCCAAACGCCGGGCCGACTTGATCGGCATCATCGACTGGCGGTTGCAAAAGCTCAACGAACTCGGTGTCGAGATCCGCTACGACGTACTGGCCGAAGTTGAAGACGTGGTCGCTGAGAGGCCTGACGTAGTCATTGTCGCCACCGGCGGATATGCGGATAACTCAATTCTCGAAATTGACCAGGACCTCGTGGTGTCGTCGTGGGATATACTCGCCGGGCGGACCAAGCCCGGGGCAGTTGTTTTGCTCTATGACGACAATGGAGCCCATCCGGGTCTTCAGGCAGCGGAAATGATAGCTGAGTCCGGGTCAACCCTGGAATTAGTGTCGCCGGAGCGGTTCTTCGCGCCCGAGATCGGCGGCCTCAACCATGTTCCCTATGCGCGTTGCTTCCAGGACCACGGTGTCAGGATCACGATCAACACTCGCCTGATAGCGGCGCGGCGCGACGGCAACAAGCTGATCGCCGTCCTCGGCAGCGACTATACGGACGTGACAGAGGAACGCTATATTGATCAGATCGTAGTCGAACATGCCACCCTGCCAATGGATGACCTGTATTTCGAACTCAAGGAACATTCTGTCAATCGTGGTGAGATCGATTATTCGGCTCTAATCGCAGGCCGTCCACAAGCTATCAATTCCAATCCGAACGGTGCCTTCAAGCTCTTTCGCGTCGGTGACGCCGTCGCCAGCCGCAATGTTCACGCAGCGATCTATGATTCGCTCAGGCTGTGTAAAGACTTTTGAATGGAACCTGTTCGAGGACAGATCACAAACACGGCATTTTCTTCACACCGTCTTTCGCGGACAGCATGGCAAAGTCAACAACACCCGCCAATTGGACCGGCTTCCCACTCTCCGAAATTGAACGTAAACAATCTTGGTGCTAACACGTTTGGTATGGTCAAGGGTCCTTTCCGATCCGTGCGCTCTACGATCAAACGGCCATGAAGGGGCTTGAATTTCACAAGATTTACTCTGATGAATATTTGGAAAAAAATCAAATAACGTCACTAGCTCTCCGGCAAGGGGAATGCTAGTGATGTGATCATGTATTCATGGCATTACGAGCGTGCCCGGAGCGAGGACTGAAACACGGTCTATCCCCGGAGACACAAGCCGTGTTGGTGATCGCAAGCAGCTCGTTGTACACTGTGATGGCGTTTTCGGCTCTTCATTATGTCTAATTGGGAGAATAATCTTTTGGAAATTTTCGGTGTTTTGCTTAACGAGCTACCCTGGTTTCTTGCCCATATGGCAACGGCCCTGGGCCTGACATTGTTTTATGTGGTCATCTATATGTGGGTGACGCCACACGCCGAAATAAAATTGATCCGGGAAAACAACATGGCGGCATCGCTCGCATTTGCCGGAAGTTTGATCGGTTTCTGTATGCCATTGGCCATCGCAATCACCAACTCGGTTTCATTGATCGATGTTTTGGTCTGGGGTGTGGTCGCGTTGCTGGTTCAGATCGTCGTTTTCTATCTCGTTCGTTTACCCATACCAAAAATTTCAGAGCGCATAGAAAAAGGTGAGATGGCCAGTGGTCTATGGCTTGGCGTTACGTCATCAGCCGGTGGCCTCCTGAATGCCGCCTCTATGACGAGTTAATCGAAAAACCTGCACCTTTGGTGCGCAACGCGTCGTTCTGAAAAAGTAATCCCCGACCGGAGAATGTAAGATGAAGTCCTGGAGTTCCGTATCTGTCGCTTTATTGATGAGCACAAGTCTTATCGCCCTGACCGCCTGTGACGAAGCCCAAGTGGATGCATCGATTTACGAGAGCGTGGATCAATGTATCAGGGCCCCTGGCATGACCTCTGATCAATGCGAAGCCAGCTTTAAAGAAGCGCAGACCCAGCACGCCGCAGTGGCACCCAAATATGCGGTCGAAGCAGATTGCCAGGCTGACTTCGGTGCAGGAAAGTGTGAGGAAGCCCCTTATAAAACGTCAAGCGGAGGATCGGTTTTTATGCCTTTGATGATGGGCTATATGATGGGATCCATGCTGGGCGGGCGTAACTCCATGATGTCGCAACCGCTTTACAAATCTGCCCAAAGCCCAAACAACTTCCGTACAGCTGAAAATCGTAATGTGGGCGCGAAAACAGGACTAACCAAAGTCGCCCAAACGGCGACCAACCGCCCGACCTTCAAAAACACGACGCGTTCGCGCGGTGGATTTGGTTCTTCGGGTCGTCGATTTGGATCTGCCGCCACATAATCAGAAGTATTTTTCCACATGTTTCGGAGACCTGTCTGACGTCAGCGCCTATGGAACAAACTAGCCGGATTGCATAAGAGAGGGTTTCTGGTTCATCGTAATGACCCGTAGGGGAATGAAGATGAAACAGAAATCGCAAAC
>Ga0233429_1003543_pt1 | contig 14576 bp, 15 predicted proteins | sample SI_118_April2016_3_FD_179879 | JGI IMG/M metagenome (GOLD analysis project Ga0233429, IMG submission 179879) | Seawater microbial communities from Saanich Inlet, British Columbia, Canada - SI_118_April2016_135_MG | ecosystem: Environmental > Aquatic > Marine > Inlet | place: Canada: British... | reverse complement strand
GAGAGCAGGCGCTGCCACTTTGTTAACGATTGTCGTAATGACTTCCTCTTCGGTAATGCCCGTAATACCGAACCCCGAATGGCCATCATTTGTTTCAATTCTTACGAGACAAATGCTGAGATTAGTTTTTTTATTGAGATCCAGCACATCAACCGTGATCGGCACATTGATAGGTGTTGCCTCGACTTTAGTGATTTTCATTTTGTAAGTTCCTCTGATTTATTTTTGTCGAGATTTGGATTTAGTGAAAAATGGCCACAGCATTGTTAGGAAAGCGATGATGATAAAGGCTAGTGAAACGGGGCGGGTGATCAGTGGAAGATAGCTTTCATCGTACAACATCAATCCAGATCGTAATTGAACTTCAGCAATTGGCGCTAAAATATATCCAATGACAAAAGGTCCCGTTGAGACCTTTGCTGTCTGCATGAGATAGCCAACGATGCCAAAGCCAAGCATAACCCATACATCGAACAAACGATTGCCTTGGGAGAACGCGCCGATCACACAAAAGACGATGATGGCTGGCATAAGGTAGGCGCGGTTAACGTACATCAATTTTGAAATTAGCGGTGTTGCCGCGAGCATAAATACAAACATGACAATGTTGGCAATAAGAGCTGCCGCGATAATGCCATAGACGATCTCGGGCGATTGTTGGAACAGTAGCGGCCCTGGCGTTAGGTTGTGGATGATGAGTGCCCCGAGCAATAGAACGTCTATTACACTGCCGGGAATGCCTAGCGTAATTAGCGGAACCAATGCTCCGTTTACAGCCGCGTTGTTGGCAGTTTCAGCAGCGACGATACCGTCTTCCGTGCCAGTTCCAAATTTTTCAGGATTTTTTGAAAAGTTTTTGGCTGTTGTATAAGAGGCGATTGCTGCAGTTGTGCCGCCGATGCCCGGAAGAACACCAATCCATGTGCCAATGAGCGAAGAGCGCAACAAATTAAACCAGAGTTTTTTGAGATCATCAAAAGACATGAACATACTGCGGAAGCTGGTTTGGAGGCGTTCAATCGGCTGCGCAATGTTCACGATGTCGGCAATGACTTGGCTCATGACCAACATACCTAAGATGACAGGTAACAGTCTGAAGCCGGCTTCCAATTCTATAAAATCAAAGGTCAGGCGGAGCCCACCTGATGCGGGGTCAACACCGACCATAGAAACTGAAATCCCAAGCATGCCAGAAAGCAGACCCTTGATCATAGATCCAGCACTGACAGCAGATATCAACATTAAGGCAACTAAAGTCATTGAGAATATTTCGTAGGGACCAAATCTGACGGCTATTTCGGCGAGTGGCGGGGAAAGAGTTGCTAAAAATACCCAAGAGACGAGGCCGCCGATAAAGCTGGCAAAAATACCAAAACCAAGGGCGCGCCCCGGTTTACCTGCTTTAGCCATGGGAAAGCCGTCTAAAATGGTCATCATTGCTGCGGGGGTGCCTGGCATGCGCATTAAGGTTGCTGAAATCAAGCCGCCACTTGTTGAGCCGACATACATCGACACTAAAAGGATTAGCGCGTTGGTACTGTCCATTAAAAAAGTGAGTGGCAATGTAAGCGCAATAACCATGCCGCCACTCAATCCTGGAATAGCTCCGACAACAACGCCAACGACGACCCCGGTCAGAAGAAATATAAAGGGTAGTGGCGTAAATAAATTACCAAAGGAAGTGATAAGGTGTTCCATCAAAATTCCTTATGGCAAGTCGAGATATAAAATCTCGGTGAAAGTAAATTTGAGGCCAATCCCTAAAATCAAAGCAAGGACAAAGGCTATCGGTAGCTTGCGGGGTTTCCAATCAAACAACAGGGCTGTTAGGAAAAAGACAAACCCTGCTGTCGCCCATTGAAAGCTCAACCATTCAAATTGAAGAACGCCAAAATAGGCAATGATTAGCAATATAGCTGCAAGCGCAAGGTCGTATCGTTTGCGGTAATTCTCCGGCTTGGCTGTCGGTTGCTCAACGGTCAGCGCTCGCCAAATTATGATCAGCGCCAATACTATTTGGATGACTGAGACCCACTGAGGGAAGGCGGCTGGCCCGACCGGCTCCAGTGCAGGTGGCGGTAAACTGAAACTTGCAATTACATATGAGATGCCGAGCACAATCATAAATATTGCAAAAATCAGATCACCAATAGGTAATTTTTTATCGAGCTCTATCATTAAATTAAGCCAAGGCAGCGGGGAGCGGTATATTAAATATCGCTCCCCTCGTTGTCAGAAATACTGCCGTATTAAGGTAAGCTACTTTTTCTTCATGGATGCTTTAACTGTCGGAGCGACTTTCTGAAAAGTTTTAAACTCCGCATCAATATCAGCCTTAAGCTTCGCACCTGTCAGAAGGCGAATAGAGCCCAAACGCTTCTTGTGATAGGCTTTTAGCTCATCCGTCGCCATTACCTTACCAAGTATGCCGGCAAAATATGCGACACGCTTTGCATCAGTGCCTTTAGGCGCCCAAAAACGCCTATTTAAACAGGCGTTGATATTGTAACCCTTTTCAATGGCAGTAGGCATATTTGGCGCAGCGGGGTGGCGGGTTGGACCCATCCATAAGACGCCTCGTAGAGCATCGCCGCCTCGCTTGGCCTATTTTGTTACCGGCGTGGTTGCCTGTCTGATGACCCAAATTCGGGCGTTTTCCAAAAGACTGAAAGTAAAAGTCGATGGCGTCGATGTTGATGCGCGGTTTCACTGGCAGGGTGACCAAATTGGCCGCAATCCCTATTCGGGCCGGCCGCAAAAAATCGATCTGGATATTGATGTCAAAAGTGATCACTCGACAGAAGACCTCATCCGATTAATCGAAGCCGCCAAAGAAGGCTGCTTCGCCGAGCAATCAATCGAATTGGCCTTCCCGGTTGGTCATCGCCTTAAAGATGGTGATGATTGGATTGAGGTCTAAACCGAGATTGACCTAACTGAGCCAAATTTTCTTAGGTCTGCTTGCAGGGTGCGACCAGGGTTGCGATATGACTATTCTCAGACCCTACTCACATCTTATTCTGCGATGTTAGATTGCGGAAAATTGCTAAAATTTTCAAAGACTTGGTGGGGCCATTTTCACGGGAATTCAGCCGATTATCTCAGGATTCACAATAACGTGAAGGCGAATATTTCTATTTTGAGATGAATTATGCTATATCTGGTGTCCCATTGCTCAAATGTTTACTACATTTAGTGGTGGGGTTTAGTCAGTTATAACTGAAACTATTAGGAGACTTTATCTATGCTTACTCAAGTTAGAACCTGGATTGGCGCATTGACCGATATCGGTTTGTCGCTTATCGGACTTGGTATCGTGTTAGGTATTCTTGTTGGTAGTAAACTTCCCTTTGTCGGCGATGTTGTCGGCAATTTAACAGCGCTTATCAATAATCTTGGTGCTGCTGGGTTGGTTGGATTGATTGCTCTCGGCGTTATTATCTGGTTGCTCAGAGGAAGATCCGCTTAGCCTAGAATTTAATAAGTTAAGGGACGAGATCAGTTATGGATAAGCTAGTATTATTGAGAAGGGCCTTATGGTCTCTTGTCGAGATATTCAGTCTCGGCCTCGTCCTCCTTATTTTTATTTATTTTCTATTGGGGCAGTCATCCGGCGAATTTGTTATCGGTGTTGTTGCAAATATAGGTGCCTTTGCGAAAGCGACCGGCGAAAATGTTATCATTGCGCTGCTCATTATCATCTCCCTCGTGCTGTATATAAATAACAAAAAAAACTGAGCAGGCGATCTCACTAATATTATCCTGAGAAAATTCCACTTTGTGACATTGCGTCTGACCGCAATGCGGATTTTTTTGAGCAGTTTCTTGCATAGTTTTAAATAATAGTGGAGGCTATACCTAATGGTTTTCCAGGCGTTTTAAGGGGAGGTATAAGGCCAAAATGACGGATTTAAGATATGAGGCTCCGAGTTCGCTCGATGATGCTGTGGCATTGCTTGCCGATGCAGGTGACAGTGCTAAAATTCTAGCTGGTGGCACGGATGTGCTGGTGCAAATGCATCTCGATTTAATCGAGCCTGATCTTATTGTCGATATTAAGAATATTGCTGAACTTCGCTCAATCAAGAAAGTCGATGGCGGCTACCGGTTTGGCGCGGCGGTAAGCGGTGTTGAACTGATGGATCATGCGGATTTCTGCCAAACCTGGCCGGGTGTCATGGATGGCGTCAAACTGATCGGCTCCCTGCAAGTTAAAGGCCGCGCTTCGGTGGGCGGTAATGTCTGCAATGCCTCTCCCGCAGCAGACAGTGTGCCGGCGTTAATCGCAGCGGGTGCGACAGCGACCATCATCGGACCCAAAGGTATGCGAGACGTTGCGGTCGAAGATATCGCCACCGGCCCCGGTAAAACGTCTTTGGATAAAGGCGAGTTTGTCGTCTCGTTCTTTTTGCCCGAACGCGCGCCAAATTCAGGCGGTGCCTATCAGCGTTTCACGCCGCGAAGTGAGATGGATATCGCCGTCGTTGGTGTTGGCATTGATCTCACCTTAGATGGAGATGGTGTCTGTACAACGGCCCGTGTTTCCCTCGGCGCCGTTGCCGAAAAAGCGCTGCTGGTTGAAGAGGCAGCGGCCACACTAATTGGCACTAAGGTAGACGAGGCGGCAATTGCCAATCTGGCAGACGCCGCAAGTGCGGCATGCCGACCGATTGATGATAAACGCGGAACCAAAGAATACCGCATTAAAGTAGCAGGCGTTTTGGCCGGCCGGGTAGCGGTTGTTGCCTTAGAGCGCGCCCAGAACGGGGGGAATTGAAAATGAAAAAAACCCATATAACGACAACGATTAACAACGACGAAGTAGATTTCCTTTGTGAGCCGGGCGAAACGCTCTTGGATGTGCTGCGCGATGAATTGCAGTTAACCGGCACCAAAGAAGGTTGCGGCACCGGTGATTGCGGTGCGTGCAGTGTCACAGTTGATAACGTGCTGGTTTGCTCTTGCCTTGTGCTGGGCGTTGAGGTCGAGGGTAAAAAGATCGAGACCATCGAAGGCATGGCTGATGGCGAAGAGTTGCATCCGCTACAACGTAAATTCGTTGAACATGTGGCTTTGCAATGCGGCATTTGTACGCCGGGTCTGTTAATGTCAGCACGTAATTTCTTAGAGAAAAATCCTGATCCGACCGAAGAGGAAGTGCGCTTTGGATTGGCTGGCAATCTTTGCCGCTGTACCGGATATCAAAATATCATCGAGGCCGTCATGGACGCTGCCGCCGAAATGAGAGGAGCTTAAGTCATGGGCATGAAACCAACTCCATTTGGAACCCAAATTCCTTACGAAGAAAAAGAGTTTAAGGTCGTTGGCACCAATCCTGAGGCAAGGCCGGATGCGGTCGATAAAGTGACGGGTAAGGCGCGCTATGCGGCGGACATCAATCTTCCCGGTCAATTGATCGGCAAAGTGCTTCGAAGCCCGCATGCCCATGCCAATATAAAATCCATCGACACCTCTGCAGCTGAGGCCCTCAAAGGTGTTAAAGCTGTCGTCACCCGCGATAATTTTGCTGATCTGCCCGTCCAACACGCGTCTGCCGGTGAGATCATGGTCAATTTCCGTGATGTGACCCGAGCCATGATGGCGCGCGAGAAAGCTTTATTTGATGGTCATCCTGTGGCTGCCGTGGCGGCAACGAGCGAGTCGATCGCTAAGGCGGCGCTTAAATTAATCAAAGTGGATTATGAAGTGCTACCGCATGTGATCGAAGTGGCCGATGCCATGAAGCCGGACGCGCCATTGCTCAATGAAGAGCAATTTACCAAAGGCGTTGAGCCAGCACCGGACAAACCCTCCAACATTGCGGCCCAGATGACAAGTGTGCTGGGCGACATCGAGGAAGGTTTCGGCCAAGCCGAACTGATCGTTGAGCATGAGTTCAATACCAAGGCGGCCCATCAGGGCTATATCGAGCCTCACTCCAGCCTCGCCAATTACACCGAAGGCGGCAATGCAGAAATTTGGACCTCTACTCAAGGTCACTTCCTGATCCGAGCACAGGTCGCAAAAGTGCTGGCGATGGAGGTGTCGCGCGTCAAGGTGACGCCGGCGGAACTCGGCGGCGGTTTCGGTGGTAAAAACATGATTTACCTGGAGCCCTTGGCCGTCCAATTGTCCAAGAAATCAGGCAGGCCGGTGAAAATGACGATGACGCGGGACGAAGTGTTCCGGGCATCTGGGCCGACCTCTGGCACCAATATAATTATTAAGATCGGTGTCACCAAGAAAGGCCGGATCACGGCAGCCAAGGCGATTTTGAATTATCAGTCCGGGTGTTTCCCAGGCTCGTCTTTGCCGCTTTGCACACCAACCGCCTTCACGCGTTATGATATTCCAAACGTCTTGGTGATCGGCAATGATGTTGTTTGTAACCGACCCAAGGTTGCGGCTTACCGGGCTCCCGGTGCGCCGATGATTGCTTTCGGTGTTGAAACAATTATGGATGAAATCGCTGAAGAGCTTAAAATAGATCCGATTGAAATCCGCCTCCTGAACGCTGCTAAAGAAGGGACGCAAACTCACTTTGGACCTAAATTAGGACCGATCGGCTACATCGAGACGCTCGAAGCAGCCCAGGCGCATGACCATATGAAAACCAAGCTTGGCCCTAATCAGGGCCGCGGCATCGCGACCGGGTTTTGGAATACCTTGGGCATGGAAACCTCGGCAACGCTCAATATTAACCAAGACGGCACGGCGTCGTTTATCTATGGCACGGTTGATGTGGCAGGTGGTATGCGCGCTGCTTATTCACAGATGGTTGCCGAAGAGCTTGGCATTCCGTTTGAGAATGTGAAGTCGATCCAAAGCGACACCACTTCTTTGGGTTTCAACTTTACGACAGCCGGTAGTCGGGGCACCGCTGCTGGCGGTATGGCCGCTGTTAAAGCCAGCCGGGATGCCATCACTCGGATGTGCGAAGTCGCTGCCCGAATTTGGGAGGTCGAGCCGGATGAAGTTGTCTGGGAAGATGGCCATGCCCGTCCAGCGGGCTCCAATGTGGGTGATTTTGATCCATTATCATTGGCCGAGATTGCCGCGAAGGCCGGCTTCTTCGGTGGCACCATTGCCGGACATGCTGAGATCAATGTGACCGGAGGTGGGCCAGGCTTTGGCACTCATTTGGTTGATGTTGAAGTTGACCGGGACACCGGTGCGGTCAAAGTGCTGCGCTACACCATTATCCAGGATGCCGGTAAAGCGATATTCCCTGATTATGTCAAAGCCCAGTTCCACGGCGCTGCTGTCCAGGGCATCGGCTTGGCCTTGAATGAGGAATATATCTATGACGATAAAGGTGTGATGATTAATCCAGGATTCTTGGATTACCGGATACCAGTTGCCTCAGATATACCTCCGATCGAAACGCAAATTGTCGAAGTGCCGAACCCGTTGCATCCTTATGGCGTGCGCGGCGTTGGCGAAGTGCCGATCATTCCGCCTTTGGGCGCAATCGCCAATGCGATTTATCATGCCACCGGCGTGCGTATGCGCAGCCATCCAATGTCGCCGCCTAAAGTATTGGCAGCGCTTGAGGAGGCAGCACCGGCAGTCACTGCGGAATAAAAATGGCCATCGCCTATTTTCAGACGCTGAGCTTACAAGCGAATTCTGATAACGAATTGGGGGCAGCCTTGCGGCAGGATTTTTGCAGCAATGTTGCCCCAATTTTGTGTGGGCGGACAGAAGTTCAAGGCGTCAGCGTATTTTCCCCAGCCCAGGCAATTGATCCCTATACCGATGATGGCCCGCCGCCGGAATTGGTGTTCCAGATCACCGTGGCAGACATTGCGGCCCTCGATGCGATCTTGACCGATGAGGATGTGCGAAAGCTTCTCTTGCCTCCAAAAGGGGGCTCTGCGGTTGCCGAAGTCTGTGAGATTATTGCCTTTGATATCGAAGGCATTGCCGAGCCGCATAGCCGGACCGCGCCATTGTCTTTTAATATCCGCTATTACGCGCCAGTTGAAGATGAAAAGATATTTGTTGATTTCTACTTGAACAATCACCCGCCAATACTCGCCGAGCTTCCAGGTATTCGAAATGTCTTTTGTTATGTACCGATTGCCGATTACGCAAATGCACCGGTGGCGCTATCCAATTGCATTCTTGGCAATGAGGTGGTCTTCGATACCATCGAGGCGCTGAACGCTTCAATGGAAACAGACGTGCGCCATCGTCTACGTGAAGACTATAATGCTTTTCCGGTGAAAGCCGGACCCAATACGCACTTTGCCATGTTGCGGGAAGATTTTAAGAGTTAGCTGGCTTTTGGCAGCTTAATCGCCGGAGCGGCGGCGAGACCATCCACTGATAGGGTGAAAAAAGTATCGACAATTTCATCGATCGAGACGTCTTTGGACGGGTCGTACCAGCGTGACATCCAATTGCACATACCGAGGATGCCAAAGGTCACCATTTTGGTATTCAGCTCAGCATTAAACTCACCGGATTTTTGACCTTCTGAAACAATCTCAACCCAAAGATCACCATATTCTTCCCATACGGCGCTGAGCTCAGTAGCCTTTTCCGTATCGGCGAAAAAATGCTGCTCACGAAAGGCAACGGTCATTTCGAGATAGCCCGGCGTGAATTCCTGGAGATGGTTCTCTAATGCGGCTTTGAGTTTTTCACGCGCATTGAGATCCGTCCGGCATACGAGACGCAAGCCGTTGAGCAAAGTCTTGCTGGTCGGCAAGAGGATTTCCAGCAAAATGTCATAGCGGCTTTTAAAATAATAATAGATCGCCTCGCGTGTCACACCGATCGCGCCAGCAATGTCTTCAACGGATGTGTTGGAGACACCTTTGCGCTCGAATATTTCGGCGGCACGTCTGAGAATTTCAGTTCTGCGATCCATTTTAGAGTCTTTGCCTTAGTTGTTACCCTAAATACGTTAGCAGTAAACAGTGTGTTTTTCAATCAATTTTACAGTACTGTAAAATTTTTCATTTACATCTGAATGAATGTTGGGTAGCTTATATTCAAGACAAATGAGGCATTGGATAAAAAATGACCCAAAAGGGTTATACCGGTGTAGAATATTTACATACAGGAAGGATGAACCGTAATGGCAGATGCGGATTATATCGGTAAAGAATACCCGTCATTTAGCGTCGATGTAGAAAAAGGGCGCGTTAAAATGTTCGCCAATGCGATCGGTGAAGAAAATCCTATTTATAGTGACGAGGAAGCGGCCAAAAACGCCGGTTATAAAGGCATTCCAGTACCACCAACCTTTCCGTTCACCATCACTATGGAAGCCGGCCAATCCTTCAATATTTTGGAAGATATGGGCATAGATGTCACAACAGCAATGCATGGTGAGCAGGGCTTTACCTATTATGATCATATTTATGCCGGAGATACGGTTACCGGCAGTCAAAAGATTACCGATATTTATGAGAAAAAAGGCGGGGCCCTTCAATTCATTGAAGCCGTTATCGAACTCCGCAATCAAAACGATGTTCATGTATGCGATTTACGGTCTGTAATAGTTGTCCGTAGACAAGTGGCGGAGGGCTGAGATATGTCAGAAATAAATTTTTCAGAGCTCAATGCCGGTGATGCGATCCCGGAATTGGTGACACCAAACGTTTCTCGCAGCCAACTCGCGCTCTTTGCTGGGGCATCGGGTGATCACAACCCCATTCATTTGGATGACGAAGAAGCAAAAAAAGGCGGCCTGCCAGGCGTCATTGTGCACGGCATGTTGTCGATGGCTCTATTGGGCCGAGTTCTGACAAACTGGGTGCCACAGCATCAATTGCGCGGCTGGAATGCGCGCTTTGTCTCGATGGCGTTCCCGGGCGACACGATCACCTGCAAAGGCGTGATTACCGAAACAACCATTGAGAATGATGAAAATCGAGTGAAACTCGATATTTCAGTTGAGAACCAAAAGGGCGACAATATTTTGGTTGGAACGGCAGATATAGCAATTATCTAAGGCCAATAAACAGGGTAGGAATAGACGGTATGAAAATCGGCATTGATGTAGGCGGTACATTTACAGACTTTTTCCTGGTCAAGGATGGCGAAGCGCCGCGCATCCACAAAACGCTATCGACCCCAGAAGATCCGTCGATCGCCGTGATTGCGGGTTTGAACGATTTAGCCGGCATGATGGAGCCGGCGATGAGTCCTGAAGATTTTGCCGGCGCGCTGGAGACCATTGTTCATGGTACGACGGTGACAACCAATGCAACGCTGACCCGGAACGGTGCAAAATCAGCCCTGCTGACAACCAAAGGTCTTCGTGATGCTTTGGAAATGCGCCGCGGTATACGCGAAGAGCAATATAACAACCGCTACACCAATGTTGTGCCGCTGGTGGAGCGTTATTTGCGCGTTGGTGTTGAAGGTCGGCTCGACCGCAACGGCAAAGAGATCGAAGCACTGAACCCGGATGATATTCGGGATGCCATTGAGTTGTTTAAAAAAGAAAAAGTTGAAGCGATCTCGATCTGCTTCATGAACGCCTTCGCCAATCCTGAGCACGAACAAGCGGCCGCCGAAATTGTGCGCAAAGAATTGCCGGATGCCTATTTGACAGTCTCGACCGATCTGCTGCCGTCGATTCGCTTTTATGAGCGCATTTCAACGACGGCGCTTAACTCTTATGTCGGCCCAATCCTGAGCCATTATCTCGGTCAGCTCAAAAACCGGCTTAAAGATATTGGCTTTGGCGGCGTGCTGATGATTATGCAATCCAATGGTGGTGTGATGTCGCCGGAGATTGCTGAGAAAAAGCCAGCCCAAACTTTACTGTCCGGCCCTGCTGGCGGTCCTGGCGCAGGCCTGATTTATGCCAATGCGCACAACCAAAACAAATGCCTGACCGTCGATATGGGCGGCACCAGTTTCGAAGCCTCTATGGCAGTCGACAGCCCAATCATGGTCAATGACGGTGATATTGATCGCCACCGCATCGCGCTGCCGATGCTGGGCATTCATACCATCGGTGCGGGCGGCGGTTCGGTCGGCTGGATCGATGATGGCGGGCTGCTCCGTATGGGGCCGGAAAGTGCCGGCGCTGATCCGGGACCGGCGTGTTATCAAAAAGGTGGTGTGAAGCCAGCGACAACAGATGCGAATTTGGTGTTGGGCTATCTCAATCCAGGCTTTTTTGCTGGTGGTAAGATCGAACTTGATATGGATGCGGCGCGAGCTGCCATTGATGAGCATATCGCCAAGCCGCTTGGCATGAGCATTGAAGAAGCTGCCGCCGGTATGTACCGCATCGCCTGCAACAATATGGCGCAGGGCGTGCGCGAGATTACCATTAAGCGTGGCTTTGATCCCCGCGAGTTTCCGATGATTGTCGCCGGTGGCGCGGGTCCGCTTCATTCCTGCCTGATCTGTAATGAGCTTGAAATTCCCTTCCAGATTGTGCCCCGAGAATCTTCGATCCTCTGCGCGGTTGGTATGTTGATGGGTGATCTTAAGCATGACTTCGTCCGAACCTTTGTCTCGCCTTTGCGGGCCGTTGATTGGGACAAGCTTAAAGCTGTCTTCGCTGAGATGAGCGCCGAAGGTGGCGAGATGCTGACCGAAGAAGGCATCGCACCGGAAGAACAAGAGTTCCACCTGAAATTCGATTGCCGCTACCAGAAACAATATCACGAGGTCTCCTTCGTTGTGCCAACCGAAGCGGTTGAGAACAATGATAGCGACGCGATCTCCGAGGCGTTTAAGGCTGAACACAACCGGCTCTATGGGTACTCTTTGGAAGAAGAGGCCTCGCCGATTGAAATCATCAATGTCCGCGTTCAGGCGGTCGGCGAAACAGATAAGCCTGTTTTGCAGACAGATGAGCGGGTCGATGCCGATCCTTCTGCGGCCAAAAAAGAAGAGCGTTCGGTTTATATCCCTGAGACGCAAGAATTTGAAACCGTGCCGATCTATGACGGACATAAGTTGAGCTACGGTCACCGCATACCCGGCCCCGCCATGATTGAGGAAGTGACGACAGCTATTTTTGTCAGCTCCTCGTTTGATTGCATCGTCGATAAATTAGGCTCCTTTGTACTCTATGCCAAAGGCCAGGAAGATCTGATCGAAGCGACTTTGGAAGGAGCAGCATAATGAGCAAAATAGATCCCATCCTATTATCCGTCTATGCCCGCACGTTTAAGTCGATCACAGATGAGATGAGTATCTCGGTAGAGAAAACTGCGCGCTCGCCTATTCTTTGTGAGGCGAAAGACTTTGTAACCGGTCTCTATGACGGCGAAGGCAATATGCTGGAGCAGACCGAAAATTTGCCCATTCTGGCTTTCTCACTGGCCCCGGTCTGTAAATATATCATCGACTATTACGGCGATGATATTCATGACGGTGATGTTATTTTCCACAATGACGTATTCTCGATGGGCAACCAAAACAACGACGTCGCGGTCTTCAGGCCGATCTTCCATGAAGACAAGCTCGTCGCCTGGACAGCCGTTAAAGGCCATCAAGCCGATATCGGCGGCGCTGTCGCAGGCGGCTATAATCCAAACGCGACAGAAGTTTGGCAAGAAGCAATCCGTATTCCGCCGGTCAAAGTTTATGACAAAGGCGTGTTACGCAAGGATGTCTGGGAGCTGATTTTCGCCAATGTTCGCTTGGATATTGTTGAGCACGACATGCAGGCTCAAACGGGCGCAACGGTTATTGGCGCGCGTCGGCTTATCGCGTTGCTCGAGAAATACGGTGCTGATAGCTATAACGCTCACAAAGCAGCGCTCTTTGAATCAACTCAAAAAATGATGGAAGCCGAGATCGGTAAAATTCCAAACGGGACCTATTCCGGCGAAGGCTTTGTTTATTATGATGGCCATCATCTGGGCTCTGAGTTCACCATCCGAGTCACCATCGAAGTGCGCGATAAATCGATCACTTTTGATTATTCAGAGACGGATGACCAAACCAATGGTTTTGTGAACGGCACGTTTACCTCTAGCGCGTCTGCGGCCATTTTGACTTTGCTGCAGATGGTCAACCCCGACATTCCCCATAATGAAGGCATGGTGAAGCCAATTGAGATCATCATTCCTGAAGGCACGATCTTGAACGCGTCTTATCCAAAAGCGACGACGTTTGGTAATCACATTTGCCCGCCAAACGCTGATGCCATCATGAAAGCTCTGGCACCTGCCATCCCGGACCGCATCACGGCGGGCTGGAACCATCTATTGTGCTCGCTCACCTCCGGTATGGATGATGAAAAAGGTGAGCGCTATGTCGATATATTCTTCCTCGGCCAGAAAGGTGGCTCCGGCGGCATGCTGGGCACTGATGGCTATGACCATATCGGCATGATTGATGCGTCGGGTGGCGTGCTGACCCAAGATTACGAGATGTTTGAACAGCAAACGCCGCATGTGCTGAATTTGCATGAATATGCCGTCGATACCGCAGGTGCCGGTGAGTGGCGGGGCGGTATTGGCACTGAGACGGTCTACACAATCGGCTCTGATGATACGCAGTTTGTGACCTTCGGCGATGGTGATTTTATCCCGGCCTTTGGTTTGTTTGAAGGCCAGGACTCATCGCTAAATTCTATTGTACTGACCTTCCCGGACGGCACTGAGAAAACGCCGAACAATAAAGATCTTTGGACCGGCGTGCCAAAAGGCACCGTCTATCATCAGTTCGCGGGCGGTGGCGGCGGTTATGGTGATCCAAAAAAACGCGACCGCGAGAAGCTCGCTGCCGAAGTACGTGACGGCATTATTTCTACGGATGCGGCCAACGACATTTATGGCTTAGGTACTTAAACGATGGCTGTGAACCTGACAGAAGAGCAAATTGCCATCCGTGATACCTTCGCCCGTTTCACCGATGAGCAGATTATTCCAAACGCCGAGGCGATCGACGAAGCGCATGAATATCCGCGTGAGACCGTCAAACAGCTGGCCGAGCTAGGCTTCGTCGGCATGCGTTATCCGGAAGCGGATGGCGGCTCGGACGTTGATCTGACGACCTTCTGTCTCTGCGTTGAAGAGATCGCCCGGGGCTCGATGTCAGTGGCGGGCTGTATTTCGATGCAATCTTTGATGGGTACCAAGTTTCTGCAAATGCTGGGCAATGACGATATCAAGGAGCGTTTGTTCCAGCCCGCCATGGCCGCCGAAAAAATTGGTGCAATCTGTATGACTGAGCCCAATGCGGGCAGTGATCTGGGCGGACTCGCGACATCAGCAACCAAGACCGAGGGCGGCTGGGTCTTGAACGGCAACAAAATTTGGGTGACGGCAGCACCTATCGCTGATTTCTTCACCGTCTTTGCTAGGGCGGGTGATGAAAAACAGCTGACGATTTTCCTGGTCGAAAAAGACTTCAAAGGTATTTCTGTCGGTAAAACAATCGAGAAAATGGGCGTCTGGGCTTTGCCGACCTCCGAACTCGCATTGGATGAATGCTTTGTGCCGGACAGTCATATGCTGAGCCACGAAGTCGGTGACGGCGAAGACCATCTCAAGAAACTGCTATCTGAAATTCGTATTATGACCGGTGCACTGGGTCTCGGCATTGCGCGGGCGGCCTTGGATGAAGCCAAAAAATATGAATTT
>Ga0233429_1003542_pt1 | contig 14585 bp, 9 predicted proteins | sample SI_118_April2016_3_FD_179879 | JGI IMG/M metagenome (GOLD analysis project Ga0233429, IMG submission 179879) | Seawater microbial communities from Saanich Inlet, British Columbia, Canada - SI_118_April2016_135_MG | ecosystem: Environmental > Aquatic > Marine > Inlet | place: Canada: British... | reverse complement strand
GTCAGTCAGATTAGTCATATATAATGAAAAAAATAATTAATGAATATATTGTCAAAAAATTTCCTAAGAGACTATCTTATAGGTACAATTATTTTTGATTATACAATACGTTCGAAGCCTAAAACATACGTGGCACACAATCTATTTAAGATAATATTTTGTTCGATGGTTCTCTCTAACATGCGGAAGAGAGGATAAAGTTTCTTCGGTAGGAATTGTGGAAAAAAATTTATTCTCATATTAACTTTCATGATATAGCCCTCAGAGCTGAAAATATTTATTAACTCTCTTATTCTAAAACTCTCTTCACCAGCTCGTTGATATGATGGCAGCAGTTCTAGCCCTTTTCGTAAGACATTGTCGCCGTTTGGTTCTAAGACGACAACCTTTGGACATACTCTGGCAAGGTGAGAGATAGCCTTTGGAGTATATTCCTTTACATGGTGTAGAACTCCAATAAGGAAAGCTCCATCCCAAAAAGAATCTGTCTCATATTCATATTCTGTTATATCCTTTACATGAAAATGAACGTTAGGCGATTTTGACTTTGACTTTGCCAGGGCAATAGAAGAATTAGATATTTCATAGGCATCTATTTTTTCGAAATGTGATGAAAGTGTACTTTCTGCAAAGGTTCCATCTCCACAACCAAGCTCTAGAACCTTTGCACTCTTAGTTAATCCAAGCAATTCTGCAACTCGCATCGCAGTGTGTGACTGCTTTGAGAGAATATGGTTTGCCACAAGAGTGTTAGAGAATTGAGCCTTGTCATATCCGATAGCCCCTGCATATTCCCAAAATTCCTTTTGATTGATTTGCTGCTTGTTTTCTTTCATTCATAACTCCTACTTTGTACATTGTCAATATCGCTATGTAGAAACTATACACATCACACAATAGGTTTAAGAGGAAAGCACAAAGACATTTTGCCCGACTATGACTGTAACCAAGATTTGGTTTCTCGGATACACTACTAAAGCATATTGCATCTTGAACTACCTGAAGAAGAGTTTATCACATACAGTATGGGTATGCAAGTACCTTACCATCTCTAATTATATGGTTGCAATCTCACCTTTATTTATTATATTTATGATTGATCTGATATAAAGGAAACAGGGAAATATTTTCATTATTTAGTATTGAGGAAAGATGCAATGTTAAAGCTTAGTATTGGAATCATCATTAGTTTTATTTTTGTATATTTTACCTTTAGAGGTGTTGATTTTGGTAATGTGCTGAATGGCTTAGAAGGTGTTAACTATTTCTTTCTCGTTTTGTCATTTCTTTCTGTTGTTTTTACATTAGTATTGAGAGCAGTACGCTTACAGATAATTTTATTGCCCGTAAAAAAAGTTTCTATAAAAAAACTATTTCCAATTACATGCATCGGGTTTATGTCTATTATTTTATTTCCTATGAGGATGGGAGAACTTGTACGGCCTTACCTTGTACACGAAGAGAGCCAAATACCTTTTACCACTTCGTTGGGAACAATCTTCCTTGAAAGAGTTTTTGACACCCTTATCCTGCTGGGTATGCTAGTGATAGTTATTCTGAGCTCAGATACGGCTTCCTGGGTAACACAATCGGGCTATGGTCTATTAGCTACTTTTTTTGTCCTGGTCAGTGCTATTTTGCTGACCTATTTCAAAACCGATCTGGTTCTACGAATTCTAGCTCTTTTGACGCAAAGGCTTAGTCGGGAATGGCAATTGAAAGTAGAAAGCATAGTCAGGGATTTTGTTGATGGATTTCATATTATATCGAAACCAAAAACTCTTTTTTATACTCTCTTCTTGTCTTTATTAATCTGGGTACTATCTGGTTTAGCAATTTACTGTATATTCTCTTTCCTTCACTTAAAACTCCCACTCATAAGCGCATTTGCCGTTTTAATTATTTCAATAATAGGAGTCAGTATTCCCGCAGCCCCCGGATTTCTCGGGACTTTTCAATTTGCCTGTATGATGGCTCTGACTATGTATAATATTCCAAAAGAAAGTGCTGTTCTTTTTTCTCTCGTGTATTATATTTTAGGAATTGGAACAAATATTCTGCTTGGCTTGATGTTTTTGCCGTTAATTAAATTTTCTTTTAAAGATATTTTTAATAAACTAAAAGCTCCGCCAAAAGAAACGGTTCCAGAAACCACTTAACGTATATACTTTAGTGCCCAGGTTAAGAGTAGATGACAATTCCTTAAATTGACTTGCTTTCAATTTTTAAATTGCATTGATCTGAAAGAAGCGAATCGGAAAAGTAGTTTTTGCTACATTGAGTAATTCCGCGAACTAAAATCCGGTTGATGGGATTCAAACAAGGTGTGAAAGTTCTAAGTTACCTCAGTTTTTGCCCTAAATGGATTTCCTTAATCTCCAGGCATATCTGATAGTAGCCCACCATGAAATACCGCGCTCTTCTTTATGCCTGAGAACAGTGGCAAACAGAAATATGTAATGGAAAAGCGGACTTAAAAGATTTAAATAGACCACTTTTTTAAATAATCTAAAAAGCCATGGCCATTTTATAAAGAAAAATGCCAAACGATGAACGTTCTTAATGGACTCCTTTTGCCTCTTAGGGATATCTAAAATACTTGTAATTAAGAATGAAGTTGGCAGATCATTTAAAGAATAATCAGGCTTCAGGAGCCCTTTTTCTATGCAGTAGTTACAGAGGGCAGTATTCGGAAATGGCATAAATAAAGCGGTGAAGGCATAACTAGTTTTTGCCTTAATATTGATGTCAATTGTCCTTAAAGCATCTTCTACGGTCTCGTCAGGAAGGCAGAACATATTTGCAGTTTGGGTGTTTATACCGTAATCATGGAGCAGGTTTCCACAACGAATTATTTTTTCATCAGTGATATTTTTCTTTAGTACATTTTTTCTTATATTGTAATTACCTGTCTCTATACCAAAACTTGCAGTGATGCATCCGGCTTCTGCCAACATGCGCGCTGTGTTTTCATCAATAGTGTTTGCTCTTGTTGTACACCAAAAGGGTCTGCCAACTCTCTCTTTATAAATATCCAGAAATTCCTTTAGCCACTTTTTGTCAAAAGTAAAAAGATCATCGCTGAAGAAAAAGCAATCAATGGGATATCTGTCATGTTCTGATGTAATCTCCTGAATAAAACTCCTGACACTTTTCTGGCGAATATATTTTCCCTTCTCCTTAAAGACATCATGTATATTTGAATTATAGCAGAAGCTGCATCTGAAGTGGCATCCCCTGCTTGAAAAGAAACGTTGTACTTTGTCCTTGGCAAGCTGTGGATATCGGTTGTAGTATATGTTTCGATCCGCAATGATATTGTCATCGAAGGGAACTAGGTCCGCCCTCTGGGTAGTACGAATTTCATCGTCATCTGTTTTGTAAGATAACCCGGAAATGGAACTCCAGTCTGAGATCTCGTTATTAAGTTGTTTAATAACGTTTATGATTACGTCTTCTCCGTCACTGTGACAGACAAGATCTACTGATGCTTGAGAAATGATCTGTTCCGGATAAAATATCCCGTGAACACCACCTGCAATAATCGGAATTTCCGGCAAGGACTGGTGTATGGACTGGGACAGGTTTATGAGCCATTTGTGCTCAGGAGACATGAGTGAGATTCCAATAAGTTTCGGTTGTAGTTGTTTCAGTTTGCCAATTATGTCTTCTTCCAGGGACTCTATGAGTACTTCAGCCTTATAGCCTCTGTAACTCAAATGGGATGTGATAGAGAGTACACCAAAATAGGGCACTGCATATTGTTGGATAAAAACGATATCTGGTCTCATTTTATACCTAATTTATGTAGCATTCTAAAAAGTTTTAAATAAAGAAAATCAGGTACAGGTGTTAAGGAATATTTATAAACTAACGTATACAATCTCGGATAATTTATTTCTGATGGAATCTTTTTGCCGGATAGCAACTTAACAAGTTTTTCAGCAGTCCTTGTGTAAGACCGGGAAAGTAGCCCTGTTTGATTTTCTCCAATATGTCCTAAATGAACAGTAACAACTCTGATATGTTTACTATCCCACATACTTCTCAGGCAGCGAAGGCCCATATCAAGATATGCTTTTGAAGATGGATATGCAATTCTCGGATCAAAAGCAGGAGGAATAAACGCGCTGAAAGATGAAATCCCAACAAAGACTCCTCCATAATTCTGAAGGTAGCCTTCAAATGCCTTGAGTACATTTCTAAAGCCATCTATGCCAACATTGTTTACCTTATCAAGGATGTCGTAATCAATAGTTGAATTATTGATTACGTCGGATTCTACAACGGCGGCATTAAATACGATCTGAATCGGTTCTCCAGGAAATTCCAGGCAAATCGATTTCATGGTTTCACTGCTTGATGCAGAAGTAATATCTGTCTGGATATGGCGGTATCTCTTCGAATTACGCCATTTTTCGTAGTTATTGATTTCTTCAAACCTGGTTCGAGCTATTCCAAAAACCTGATTAGATTCATTTCTCAACAACTCTTCAACCAACGCATTTCCTAATCCACGAGAAGAACCAATTATGATAAAATAACTAATACGTTTTTTCACATTTATACCTGATAATAACTCTATAGTTTCGCTTTGCTCTAGTAATATTAATCTTTAAGATTAAAAAGAATTTAAATTATTATATTTCTTTCTTCCAAAAGCGCAATGTAAACAATGAAGATGCTACTACCAAAATGATAGATACCAAAAAGGCAGTTTTGAAATGTGGTACATTGCAAAAAAACTCTACTTTATGAGATCCGGCAGGCACTTTTACACCACGAAATGCGTGAAATGCCGGAATAATTTCCACTGACTTTCCATCTACTTTTGCTGACCAATACGGATGAAAAACATCAGACAACACAAGGTATCCTCCTTCAGCCGATTTTGCTTCTATCGATACATATTCAGGTTCGTATTTTAGAAACTCAGCAGATCTTGCTATATAATCATTTGAATAAAACTGATCGACTTCTACCTTATCATACATCTTAATATTTGGTTTCATATTCTCTTTAAAATCATTTAAGTTTTCTTCTGTAACATTGGTTACCAAAAATGTTCTTGGTAGAGTATCTGCTAGCTTTGCTATATTAAATGTCCCTAAGTATTCTTCGTCTACAAGATTAAGTTTTTGAACAGATGAGGATACTAAATTCTTATTTCTTGTTATTATATGATCTACCCCCAGCATTTGAAGCAAGTCTAGTTCAAGAGGGGGAATTGTCCAAACCGTCATATAATAGATAAGGCCATTATTAAAATCCTTGTTTTCTACGTTAGGTAACCTTGATATAGTTTTTTTCGAGTATACAGAGGGATACCCAGTTATATTGTCAGCCGGTGTAATGCCATATTTGTGATAATTTACAAGTTCACTATAGCGTAAAGGTGTCATGCTTCCATAAAATGTTGCATTATTAGTTTGTTTACGGAGAAATGCTCCATGGTTTTGCGGAAGCTGAGGGTCAATATCCGGGTCTACCACTCTCCTGTAGGGTTTGTAATCCAAATTATTGATAGTATTATTTAATTCAGGATCACCTGTAAATGGATTATATGGCAGCCCTTCTCTTAGCAAAGGATTTGCAATACCTGGTAAAAACTCAAGTGGAATTACATAATATAGATTAGCATATCCAGCAAAAACAATTATAAAAGGTGCAAGTCTTTTTACTGTTATTTTAAATCGAAATCGTGTCAACAACCCAAAAACTACCAAAAGGGCAAAGGAAAAGTCTATAATATAATTGTCTCTGGCTGGCATCCACAGATAGCCAAACAGATATGATAAAACAATCTGTCCTTGTACCTCCAGAACTAGTACCATGATTATAGATAGGTAAGCTATTAGGGCAACTTTATGACGGAGAACCTGCAAACATCCAAACCATACAAGAAATCCCCAAATACCTTTAAAAAATATAGGCGCTACACCAAGTAAGTACAATTCATCAACGTTTACCATTGGTCTGCACCAGTAATATGCAGGGAGCATAAATAGTGTCCATGCTGAAAACATATCTCTCTTTGAATAGTTGTGAATTGCTAAGGATGTGGCCAATAAACCCCCGATGAAGATGGGACTTTTAATAAAGACAGCTAAAAAAGAAAACCCCCATGCTTTAAACAACAAGGATGCAAATATAGCTAAACCAAGAAAAAACCAACGGTATCTAACCTGTTTATGCAAACCAACAATAAGAAAAATACTAATCAACATAAGAGCAAAAAAGTCTGAATCTCCAAGGCTCAAAAAGATATTTCTATACATTTCAAAGGAGAAAAGGTTGTGTAATCCGTGTGGAACGGGCTGGCGATTGGAGTTGTTTAATGCATTTACTAAAAGGTTTACTTGCCAAGATTGAGCAGCAATAGCCAAAATGATACTTCCCCACGCAAAGAATATCATGTGAAGTTTTTTCCATCTATTTTCCTGTATCATTAAAAAGAATGTAATTGTCGGGCACAAAATGAAAAATACGGTACCAAAAAACCAGAATTCAAGTTTTGTGCCAAACATACCCAGAAAAAAAGCCCACCCCATCAGAAAAACATAACACAGCTTCCTTGTTTCAAACCATTTCACCATAAAGAAAAAAGTAAAAATATGTGCAATAAAAAGATTAGTTTTAATAAACTCAAAAGACCAATAAGTAATTAAAGGCGACATAAAGAAAAACAGTGAGCTTATCGTAGATGCCCAGGATTCAAACCCAAATTTTCTGAATGCACAGTAGCACGCTATTACTAATGCCATACATTGCAAAATAAAAAAATACTCGTAGTGTGGTTTAATAAATATTTCCAGAATACTGTAGAAATCAACAGGTACAGTTGCCCATATCACTGCCTCGTGGCCTATACCCCAATATGGATTCCAGATTGGAAATTTAAAATCCATAAGATTCTCTAAAAACCACTGGCGAAAAGGATAGTACATTCCTGAGTAGTCATTATGTGAAAAGAAAAGATTGCCTCTATACAAATCATATCCAAAGTAGAAAGGAAACATTATTAGAAGAAGGAGTGGTATATTGATATATTTCTTAATCTTCGTGATCATTTTGATTTTTTATCTTCAGAATATAAAAGTTTAGATTTGGACAAAACCGAATGGATGTATAGCTATACTGCACTGCCATTGGTTAACTCATAGTTTCATAGATTGCTATCGACTTAAACCACGACAACTAGTCGCGATAAAAGAACAGATAGTGGTAGAAAAACTTGATGAACAAGTGCTTTAAAATAATAATACATTTAGCAATACCTATTGCAAACAAAAAGTAGAAAATTATACTTAATAATAAGGTAGAATCTAAGACAGAATGGCATGCAGGCAAGGTTATAAATGGGGGAATTAGAGCAAAGACTGAATTAAAAAGCAGTAAAAGGAAATAGCTTTTCCAATGAGTTAATATAATCTCCCTTGAAAACAAAAAAGAAATAAGAGCAATAACAGCTATACGAAATGGGTTAAATAACTTACGTAATCCATCTACATTTCCGTAGCTCTCTGGTAAATATGATGCATTTTTTGAACCACTAAGACACGCTTTTATGTATGTGGGGATTTTATACAAATAACTAGAGATGACAAATAAAGGGTCATTTATTACGATTTTAAAGTACTCTTTTTTAATGATATTTCCATACTCTACCCCAACAAGTGTTATCTTAGATTTTTGTTTTGCGGGGTCTACACCATGAATAGTGTCCTGGACCATGTCATCATAACTTAATATATTACCTTTTTCTGCTTCGCTTTTAATCACTTGGCGAAGGGCAGAGGCATCACTAAATTCAATTCCATATTTTTCTTTTGCTTGTGGGTGTCCTGCTAATCCCATATATGTTTGATGCCAAACAGGATAGGCTGAATCTTTGTCTGCGACGGAACTATCTCGAATTAAGGATACATACATTTGGAATAATAAAAAACTTGTTAGAATGACTGCAAGAGGCCAGAATTGATTCAACTTTACCTTTGTTTTAAATTTGATTTTATTATAAATAAACAAAAAAACAGGCAGACTGGCCAGGAACATAAGTTGATACCTAGAGTGTGATCTTATATAAAACGAAAATAGCAAAACCGATGCCTGAATCGATGCTCCCATCAACGTAAAAAGCGTAAATTTATGTCTGTCCATTACAAGTAGAGCTAAATGAATCGTAGGTAAGATTGTTAACAAAGCAATAAACCGAACATGTAATATTGTTTCAAATTTGACAATAGACGTTGACGCAATAAGTTGATAACAGATAATAAATATGAAGCCTATAATCAGATAATGGAGGTTGTTTCTAAACGAAATAATGAAAATCAGAACAGGAATAATTAATAAGACCATATAAAGATAGAAAAAACTTTCTGCCTGGAATCCAAACAGAGTAAAAGAAAGTTTCATAAAATCAATCATTCCGTTGGCTGTACCTGTTCCCGCAATAAAATGTATTCCTGAAGCTGATACATTTTCAATACTAAGTGTCTTACTAATGGCCTTATTCATAGTTTCAATTGGAACGCCTGCATCCCCACTTTCCAAAGAAGGATAAATGATGTCGTATACTTTTCTGTAACCGACATTTCCTTCTAACCCATACACCAAATCTGAGATAGCAATACTCATGCATTGCAAAACACCGTGCCAGGCTGGAACTTTAGGATTGGCCTTAGAAGGTCTAATTTCTAAAATAGCATATACGAGAGCTATCAGGATCATTAGAACGAGTATGTTGTTTTTTACACGTGAGCGCATTCGAATCATTCTTTATCTCTTTTTTTGTCCCAAATATATTTTGTTAAAGTTAAGCAATTAAATAAGCTTCTAAAATGATTGTGTGATGAGTATATTTTGATCAATTCTCAATATTCCAGAAACCGTGATTGTAAGAATAATGGGTAACAAATACAAGGTAGATATTTTGAGGTCTAGGCCTATCGTTCAGACGATATATGACTCTGTTGATTTAATCGGTTTTCACCAAGTAGGAAATTTTTCAACCCAATGACAGCAATGACTTACGACAACTTTTCAGGAAATTGGCAAATTTCTGACTTTATCAACAGGGTCATATATGGTTTTTTATGTTCACCATTGCGAAGCAGTCTTTTGAATTATGCTACCCAGGACATCAAGATTTAAAATGAAGAGTAGATTACCTTATCAGACTTAAGGTTTTCAAGAATAACATCATCAAAAAATGAAGTCTGATCTTTTGTAGATGTAAGGTTAACCAATGTAATGTATGTAACTACGGTAGTTGCTTCAAAAACACCACTATGTTGTGTCCAGTCAGAATCAGAAAGAACTCCTGAATAAAATAGATTAGTAGCATCAACTTCGGTTCCTACCTTAATTTGAGCATTTGCCGAACTTCCTTTTTTATAGTAGACCGAAAGCTTATATTTTCTTCCAATCTTTGTAGGAAAAGCTAAATAAATATAACCAATGTCAACTTTAGTTGAATTTAACTGTAGATAGCTTTTTGAGCCGTTTTCAACAACAATTACAGTAGAATTTTTGGTTTTCCAATGTATTTTACGGCTTTGACTCTCGGCAATACCGGAGTACGTTCCTATTGGCAATAAAATTAAGAATAACAATAACCATAAAGGCAATTTTACTTTTCGTATCGTCACACTACCTTGTATAACAGCGAGCCTGACCAGATTGTAAATCACTATTACATTAAATGAAACAACTGTACTATGGCCATAAATTGGGATAAGAAATCTGGTTATTGACGCAAGAAAAAAATATATTAACATCCCCTGTAAGAACAGGATTGAGACTCCGGTCTCCACCTCTCTCCTTCTGAACAATACCTCGTATATAGCCTGTATTAATAAAAGATAAGAGGATAAGAAATAAAACCAGAATAGTGGGTTTTCTGGCAAATATTTTGCTTTCAGATTAAGTATCCAATTTGCATCGGTAAGTTTGAAATCCGGAGCCAAATCTTCTTCATCGATTTCAACATTCTCGTTAATTTTTGGCATATAAGCATGGGCAGATTTATTTCCTGTCCATGAGTAATAAGGAAGAAATAAAAAATAATCGTAAACACTTTTTAATAAATAAGTCAAAACTGGACCAGGGTTGTTACGGACATAGTCTAAGTGGACTTTTTTGATTGCGACATTATACTCTTTGGAATTCTGTAATGCAAAATAATCTGTTGAATATTTTGCTTTCAGTTCTGGATACCTTTTGTATACTGCTTTTATAGCAGTCATATCCTGGAAACAATAATTTTGCTTATTTGGATAGCGAAACATACTGACAAAATGGATATGAAAAAATGTATGCGCAGAGAGAATATCCTTTTCATTCGGAGGGAAATTAAACTTCTTGTCTCTATGATTTTCTATACCCACCATCATTAATTGAAAGACAAAATAACCAATTAACATATATGTTATTAATAACACTGTTCTGCTTTTGTATGCCTCTAAATTTCCACGTAGACCTTTAATAACTATCAAAACAATAAATGTAAAAAGTGCGGCAAAGATGATTTGAAACTCAGATGTTCTGATACAATTTATCAACGCTATTACAAATCCGGAAAAAATAATGAATATGGGGATGTACTTTTTACCAGATTGTCTGTAAAATAAAACTATTAATATTGTAATGATAAAAGTTATTAAAGGGTTAAAAACAGGATGAGTATATTTGTAAGGAAGTCCGTATAATAACCCTTGGCAACTATTCCGAAACAAGGCTAGAAGCAAAAATATTGCGATGGATACATAACCATTGCCAAGAACCTTATACCCTACTAATAATGCAAACAATATTGCCGAAAGTCCAAATATCAGATTTATATAGAAAGCAATAGTACGTGGTGTTATTTTTGTACCAAATATAAGCGAAAGAAGCTGAGGTATCAATTTGTTGCCGGGTTCGACCTTCTTATAATATTTTTCCAGCTTGCCTATATTTTCTGAGGTACCAGATACTAGCAAGGCACCTATCTCATTTGGCAAATTTAAATCATTCAGGAACTCTGTATAAGGCCTTCCAGCTATGTCCCATAAATATTTGCTATTGATCGTCTTGTCGTTAATCTTGAAAATTCCGGTGATAAACGCAAGGCTAATAATTATTAAAATGGTAAATACGTAGTATCTAGTTTTTGGATTTTGAAATAAGAAATTCATGTTCTTGTTTTAAGAGGTATAAATTGATGAATGACTCCCATTAAATATAATCTTTGTAAGTGACATTAACAACTTTTTCTTTCTTGAAACACTACTTTGCTTAAACAGTAGTACCTCCTGTATGCAATGGATACTTGCCACAACAAATATAGATGGGGAATGAAACCGCTACGTATTTAATTGGCACTCTATGGGAAAGTTGGTAACCTATTGAGATTTTCCTGAATGCAATTGAAATCAATAAGCCCAAAAAAGTAATGATTTAACTAATCGGTAATAATCAGTTTTAGAATGACTGTTCTCTTGCATAAAAGTATAAGAGAACATAGGACTGCAAAAATAACCTTTTATTTTTTTCGTGCTCTGTGATTTTGCCAGGCCGATATTCGTTCTGGAAGAGATGGATAAAAACAGCAAGTTACTTTTGTTCTTATCTTAATTCAACTGCATTGCTCTTTGTTCGCATCCTGAACATTCGAAAATTCTGAGGACGGATAGTTGGGTCTGTCAGGCCGCCTTCCACATAACCTAGTTGTACCATTAAATCGGCCACACAAGGATATTCACGCCATCCTTGCAGCAACCTAAGGGTCTTCTAAGGATGGTTATAGCGGAAGTTTGTATTTTGCCATCACTCTTGCGCTGATTTTTCTGGTTTCGATACTTCATACGTTTGCCTGGTATATTCTTTGTATATTGATTCCATATATAATAGTCAGATTGTTAAATCCAGGTAACCAAAGAATACGGATTGTTTTCTACCTCTTCATAGGGGCACTGTTGTCTTTTCTAATCACACTGTTTGCCAGCTTTCCAATTCTCCATGCTTTTAGAATGAGTTTGCGAGCGGAATGGTCCGGTTATTGGTATGATTTCCTGATATTTTCTCTGATGATAAGTGCTTTAAGCTCGGTCTTGTACATAGTTTTCTTATCAAATAAGTCAATTATAAAGATTGTATTTAAGGCAATAGTAATATTTTCAACTTTTGCTGCTTTTGAGAAGATCAATTCCAGTGGTTTCCTACTGACCTTCTCTAATATGTACACTGTGTCAATTGTTCCTGATGATTTTGTCTTTGAACTCCAACCAATTCGCTCATTATTTACTGGTTTACAGGCTTTCTTTATTATTTTATCCATTCTTTACATTGACAAGGACTCTAGTTCGCGACGGGTATGGCATGCCCTGTTTGGTGTTTATGGCGCTTATATGATAATAATGACATATTGGGGTATATCACAGAAGCTTGGTATTCATGAATATGGAGTACCTCCCAAATTAAATCGTACATATTTTGTCCCATTATTAGGTGTACTCGTTCTCATTGGTAACGGGGTAGATATCTTTGCTACAAGGTACCTGAAGAAGTTGACGGTCTCTGAAAATGTAAGAATTATATTTAAAATCTTATTAATTTCGGCAATACTTGCTGAAGGTACTTTTGTCTATTTTAAGAGAAATATGTTCAGTGACACATTAAAATTCTCTGTCAGTAATTCAGAAGAGACTCGATTTCTTAAGAAATTAAAACCAACTGAAAGAGTAATTGACGTTTATGAAAATGAGCATATAGAGTGGTTGAAAAAAATGCCTCATGACAGGTCTGCTTTATTACGTTATACAATTCCAATTTATCACGGCGTTAATACATTCTCAACTGTTGGAATTCCAATTAAGTCCAAACTGGCAATGCAATTTCATTCTGCTGCGATGCCCTTTTATTATGCGGCTCCGAGGGAGAATACTACATCATTACTGATGAATATGGCCGGTGTAAGATATATAATTTCTCATTACTCCCTCTCTCAGGATGGTCTCGATCGCGTGCTATCCGGTGGAGACTATAAAATATATCAGAATAAGGATGCTTGGTCTCGTGTTTTCCTGTTCGGTGGTGTGGAGTACATGGACGAAGACAAAATATTGCCTTTTCTATCCAGCGCAAGTGCAGAGCAGCTTCTTAACAAGGCTTACTTGATAAAAGGGAGCAAGGAAATAACGCTACCTGAATCTGAATCTGAATATAAAGATATTGTCAATTCCAAAGATGATATATTCATGTCTGACAGGGGTAGTGTCGAAATAAAAGAGTATCAAAGTGAGTTAGTTGAAATAAGCTGTAATATAAAGAAGAAAAGCATTCTCATGCTGACTGATACTTTCTCACACGGATGGAAAGGCTATATGAATGGTAAAGAAGTTCCGATTTTCAGAGTGAATTATTCCTTCCGGGGTATTGTTGTACCGCCGGGAAAGTATCAATTGGTTATGAAATTTGAGCCTTGGTATCGCTATCCTACATTATTGATTTCTGTCATTACTTTTTTGTCTATTATAAGTCTCTTGGTTAGAGGTTATTATTTACACAAAAGAAGAAAACCCATTTAAAATAACATGCCTACAAACTTAAAAGGTGGAAAATCTAGAATATTATTATTTCCATAGGTGTGTACCGTTAATATCCTTTAACAAGTCTCTCGAAGGAATCTTTTGATTGATCGAACTACTCTATGAGCAGTACGCTCATCCCACTTTTCAGGGATTTGCCTTTTCATGTTCAAATCTGAAATAATACTGTTAACCAGATTAGAAATCTCTTCAGGCTTGCATAACATATTCGTTCTATGCTGAACGGTAATAGGCCTTTCAGTATTTTCTCGAATTGTTAAACAAGGAATCCCCAGATAAGTAGTTTCTTCCTGGAGACCCCCTGAGTCAGTAATAACCAGTCGGCAATTAGACACTAGATTCATAAAGGAGATATAGTTCAATGGATTAAGCAGGTAAAGATTCTTTGCCTGTTTTACATTATGCATTAGATTGTATTTATTCAGGTTTTTTAGAGTTCTGGGATGTATTATGATAATGATATGTATTTTCTTTGAAATACATATCAAGTTTTTACATAATTCTCCAAGTACACTTGCAGAATCTATTAGATGGTCTATGCATGGTAACTAATCCGTGATCTCCTTTTTTCAGCAGGAATGCCTTCTCGTAACAAATTCTCATCTGCATCGGGAGAATGAGTCCAAAGCAAGTCTGCCAGAGCATCCGTGACAACACGGTTAATCTCTTCATGCATAGTTCTGTCAAAAGAACGAAGTCCTGCTTCCAGGTGTGCAACCTTTATTTTTATTTTGGTGGCAGCCAGGGCTGACGCCATAGTTGAATTTACATCTCCAGCTACCACTATCATATCTGGCATTTCCTTGAGCAACACCTTTTCGTGCTCAATTATAACCTTACCAGTTTGTTCTCCGTGGCTCGCACTACCTACCCCAAGGTGAAGGTGTGGTTGAGGTATGCCCAGATCCTGAAAGAATGCATCTGACATATGGATTGTTTTTTCATTTGTCGGTATCATTAAACCAGAAATCAATAAATGATATAAAGTTATAT
>Ga0233429_1003541_pt1 | contig 14599 bp, 26 predicted proteins | sample SI_118_April2016_3_FD_179879 | JGI IMG/M metagenome (GOLD analysis project Ga0233429, IMG submission 179879) | Seawater microbial communities from Saanich Inlet, British Columbia, Canada - SI_118_April2016_135_MG | ecosystem: Environmental > Aquatic > Marine > Inlet | place: Canada: British... | reverse complement strand
ACTCATTGGAATCTATTATATCCAACAAGCTACTGCTATATAAGAGAAGTAGTAAACGCCGTTAGCGGTAGAGTATTTTAATGGCTGATTCAATTTGATCTGAGATAATCCATTAAATGATCAGAACCACCAATAAAAACTGGTTTTTCATCACGCATATCGAAACAAGTTGGAACGGTCCGATGCCCTGTTGATCTAACAAGTTCGAAACGAAGGTCTCCCTCCTGATCAAGATTAATTTCTGAAAATGTGAAATCTTTTGATTTTAAAACTTTTTTAGCTCTGTTACAGTATGCACAAATCGTTTGTGTAAATAACAAAAAATCGGTATCACATTCCTTAAGCAGTTGTTGTAATCTCTCCATAATCTTCAATCTCCGATAAACCATCACTATCAAAGCGACCTTCAAGAACTCTATGAAGGGCTTATTCCTTCAAATCTTCATGACCTTCGCCAAAATCTGCAACCCACTCAATAGAAATTTCATCAGGAACTTCTTCAGGTTCTGGAGTGACATCCTTAATTAATATGTCGTAAACTCTATCATTACGCTTAACTGTGCCCTTTAGTGATTGAGACTTTTTCATATCAAACATAGAAGTGCTGACTCCCTCATCACCGAGGATCCAATTTAGGATTTCTTCGAGTTTACTAACGTCTCCACCGAAAAACGCACTAAAGTCTCTTGAAGGCTTCTTAGGATTCCAAGGATTATCCCAGGGGTCATATTTGCGGTTGCTCATAGGGTTCTATTGTTCCACCACCTATTTATAGGTTTCTGCAACGTTCAAGTGCTATATTTAAGGCATCATGTAATAGTGTTTCTAGGTTGGATCCAGGAGATGTTTCTGTAGTAGGATTATTTCCTTCTAGAACTTCTAAACCTGCCCAAGTAGTTCCACCTCGTGTAGCTACACTATCTATTAATTTTTGAATTACATCTACCTCTGAAATACCCTCTCCCTTTGGAAGTGATCTAGGATCTGTTAAGCTAGCGGTAGAATAAAACAATTGACTTATTACTTCGTTAGTTATATCAGGATCCAGCCCTTGTTCAAGTGCCCAAGTTACAAATATTTTTTCTAAATATGCAACAAAGGCTATTCCCGATCCCGCAAGAATTGTATGAACATTTAACCAATCTTCATTGTCTGGCGAAATTTCAGTAACTGTTCCTAATTCTTTAATTATTGGCACTACCTTATTCTCCATGATTTTCTTATCTGCTTCGGGTGGTTGCATAATCATCGTATTTGCATTTCCTTGTTGGGCGGCTACATTAGTCATGGCTCGATAAAGATATGGATAATTATATTTTGTATAAGGGACTCCAGCTGCGAAAGAGATAATAGGTTTGTAATGTGATGTATGGCGTATAGTGTGCATAACTTTTTCAATATCTGCGGGGCGGACACACAATATAAGTATATCCATCGACCTAATAAAATGATTAGCTTCGGAACTAGTATTCCATCTAGTTCTATTTATGCCCCACACATTTGGATAAACATAACTAAGTCTATCTTTAATTATGGATCCTAGATGTCCCTCAGCACCGATGATACCTATCCTCGTAGAATAAATCTCACTACTCATAACTATACCAACCACTTAGACAATATAAATGTTCTCAAACAGTCCACTATAGTTTTCTCAGCATCAGGAGTAACTGATATTAATTGGGCTTCACTCATAATATCACCTTCTCTTTTTTCTCATATCCATAATAGCACTGCCTACTACATATAAAGTTAATACTACCATTAGAATAGCAGTGCACACCTCTCCGCTCATGTATTAAAGACCCTCCTTACTTCCTCAGTTTTAGTGCCAATTCCAATCATCCGGCAATTCTGTAGATTGAGCGATACAGGATGGACACCAATGGCTTGTGCGCTTGTCTGCCGTTTTCTCTCTCTTAACGGGCTTCTTGCAATCTCTACAAGTTTTTCTATTGTAAACACTAAATGTATAGCGTGGAACAGATCTATCTTTCTTAGCTTGATAATCTCTATTGATGTGATCCAGGGAGGCTGCGTGAAGACGAGCGATTTCTTCATCAGTTAGTGATTCTAAAGTTCTGTGAGGGGACACACGAGAGTCATGCATTATTTCAGCTTTTAGATAATTTCCAATACCAGCTACCACAGATTGATTCATTAATGCTTGGGCAACCGTCCAAGTTCCCTTTCTTGCCTTTAGACGAGCTTTGAATCCTAAAACTCCAATTGGCTTTTCTTGGTCTAGCAAATCTGGTCCGAGCTCCTTTGTTAGTTTTCTTTGTAATGCATAAATACCTTCGTCACCAGCTAGAAACTTAAAAGTTCCAAATCGACGAGAATCGTAGTAGTAAATTGAAAATGGATCCGCTCCATTCTTATTAGCGAGAACAAGTTCTAGACAAAGATGATTCTTTGGCTTTCGAGAAATACTCCAGCCTCCACCCATTCCTAATGTGTGAAAAACTCTCCACTGGTCTTGCACGGGATTAGATCCTCGGATTCTGAGATAGATAAATTTTCCATGACAACGAATTTCGGAAATAGTTAATATTCCTCCCGCTCTAGATTCTTTTAAGAATTCTGCGGCGGATCCACGAAGTTGTGATCCTGATGGAGAGTATCGATCATCGTGGCAAATGATATTCATAATTCTAGTTCCACGAATTGCATCATTCAAGATTTCTACCATTCTTTTAACTTGTGGACCTTCTGGCATTCCTTCTTCATCTCCTTAAACTGAAATGGAGATACTACCTATTTATACTTATGTCTCAAAGACCCTCTGTGCTATCTTTTCTGCGTGTGCTTGATATAAAGCGTAAACTGGAATTAGATAAATTGTAGAGAGCACTGTAAAGATTCCCAGGGTTTCTAAATAAGGCACTTCTGTCCAGGCAGCCCAAGCTAAAGCTAGAGGCTGCAATGCTATGGTGCCCACAATTGGCCTCCAGAAATCTACTGAGGAAACCATGGTTAAATAAAGCCCCCAAAGGAACGCGGTCCAGAGGACCCATCATTACTTCCACACCGAGAATACTTTTGCATAATTCGAGCGGCTTCTTCTAGGCCATGCACTTTGCCCTGCCAATAAGTGAATTCTTCCATATCTTTATGGTGGATTTGCTGCTGTCGATAGGCTTCATCTAATTCTTCACGCAAACGAGAAAGAACAATAATTTCACAGATATTCCGAGGATCTTCTGGTGGGTGTGTAGACATAGTAGAATTCCACCTTATCTCTTAAATGAATCAGTCTGAAGATTTCTCGTCTGGATCCACTAGTGTGGTGGTTTCGCTCACTCTGATCCTAGAATTTGTAAAATCTTCTAAAGTTGTTGGTTTCTTTCCAGATAAGTAAATCTTAAAGGTTTGAATTCCGAATCCCATAAAGGCTGCTAACATAATTCCTATGGAGATTACATTCGCATTAAGGAGTGCTAGATTAGTTCCCTGTTCTGCTAATAGATAGGTTGTATTGTATTCACCTAGAAATCCGGTGAAAGCTATTAGCCCCCAGCGAGGGATGATATCTAATGTTTCATCTATGCGCGGGTGCGAAGACATACTATTGTTAGTGGTGAAACACCTATTTAACACTTCTTACAGATTAAGTCATATATCGGAACTAAGGTGTAGTGATAACTATGTATCTCTTATATCTTTGTCCTGACGGATCCGTTTTCCATACTCGATTGAAAACCCAACCGCGTTCCTCTAAATCGGAGATCCTTCGTGGTAGTGCTCTAATCTTATAGATTGCCGATGCTTCAATACCGGAAATCGAATTCGTTGTTGCAAAATGGTGCGTAAGCATATCAAGTTGGCTCATAGTTAAACTACTGGTGAAACACCTATTTAACTCTTTCTGGTGACTTATTGGAAATACAACTTAAATCTTTCCCAGTAGGTATAACATTCACAATTATAGCTTCCATCTTCTTGTTTAATTTCATAACACCTTTTGTTTAGATCAAAACATTTTGTTTCATTTAATTGTGCGCAATTACAGCCAGCTTCTGCGGGAGTAAATGAATCTGGATCGGTAAGTTCATCTTCTGGAAGTGGGGATCCTGTAGTAGTAGTAGTAGTTTCTGTGGTTGAACTTTCTTCGCTGGGTGCTGAATTAGTTTCTGAGGGATCTAATATATCAGCGTATTCATAATCTGGGTGGGTGTTGGCCATGACTGATTGGCCTGTTACGGTGAGTTGAGAAGTATGACCAGGTTGTCCCACACTCAGGTCACCGGAAGTTTCAGTAAGCAAAATTTCAGCTGCAAGACCCATAGGACCAGTTCCAAAATAGTCGTGTCCGAAAGTCATCTACCATTAAGTAAGGCATACTACTATTTAATATCACGGGTTTTTGCTAGAATGATGAGTTGCTATCAGCCATGTCCCTGCAACATATTGAAATACAAATGTGTAGCGCGCAGATACGCTCGATTTAGATCCTGTATCGGGATCTGTTAAATTAAAATCATAAGTTCCATCGAATACTTTAATGGCTCCAAAATCTTGTTCTATAATAGTAGTTATTTTTCCACAAGGTTGAGATTTTGTAAACATCTCAAAATACTTTCTAATCTCATGTTTTCCCTCTGCTATGGATTCTGCTAAGGTTCCCAGCAATACGGCGTTACTAGCGTAAAGAGAAACTATATTATCCACATTTCCCGTGCACAATGTATTTATCCAATTTAAGACTAAGTTAGAGTTGTTTAGATCTAAAGGAAAGTTATTATAATTAAAATTCATTTGTTGTATGCTCCTGGATCCCAGCGATCGTCTTTGTATTTCTTCATATACTTCTTATAATCTTCATAAGTAGCAGATGCAGCGGAGGCTGCAGATGAATCATAAGGATCCCTTTTGTATGGATTATCTCCCCACGGCGAAGTCTCTTTTTTACCGGTGTATGGATCTATATTCTCCGTAGGCCAGAGTGTTTTTATCAGACCCTCTAGATCATCCCCATCTAATTCCTCGATAAATTTAGCATAAGCCAACTCCTTAATCTTTTTTAATTCACCCTGATCATCATCTACCTCAGCTTGATTTGGGAATATTAAAGTTGTGGAGAATCCATAAGTATCTGGAAATAGTAATTCATAAAATTCCTTAGAAGTGTTACGCATAGCTTCTTCGATATCACTCCCATATTCAAAATCTAGTATTGCGTTAGCTAATTCAAAATCTGGATTGGGAATAATAGGTAACGTGGAAAACCTCCAGCGGCGAACTGGGTCTATTATATACAGACCTGAATTTAATAAGAAATGATTCTGCATCTCCTCGGGAGTAAACTTTAAGTAGTTTTTTCCAGACTTCTTTGATATTTGAGGAAGGGACGAAAAATATTCATCTCCGGCACCAACTGTGTAGCCACAGACAGCATCAAGTATATATGCTTTGAAAAAATCAGGGCCATCCCATGTAGTGCCTACTAATAAAGAAGAAGATAATTCAATATCTTCTGGAGCTTGTGCACCTATAGTATCTAATATTGAACTAGAAAATTTTATATCTTTATTGGATTTCGTATAGAAAAGCAATCCGGAAGTTTTATCGAGTATATCGTATGCTATTTCATTCGGGTTCTTTGCTTGGGAGCAGAATACAGGCATTAGAGTAGCCCAATACAATTTATCTCCTGATTTACTCATAGTTCTCACACCCAGCTATTAAATAACTAGGGTGACCTACTATATTATATTATTGTTTAGATGGAAGTCAAAAGAGAGTTCATAGGACGCATCTTATCATCTTCTTGTAGCCATATATTCTCACAGATTGTCTGATACTCGATTCCAAATTCTTCTACTTCACTAGCGAAATTCCATCCCTTGAGAATTACTTTTTCCTGATCTAATCCCTTAGTATCAGCCACTGTCCATATAACTATCGCATTAGCCCTACAATATTTTTTCAGTTGCCTTGGTGGAATCATTCTTTTGAATTTATCCCACTGATGTCTTCGAAGTCCTTTTATTTCTACTGGTGGTGATACTGTTCCTCCAGTATATTCGATTTGAACATCTCCTGGTAAACCATTAAAAGGTGTTATATTTTCATAATGGCGCAAGACTAATGGCTGTGAATAATTTACATCTTTGTTAAATTCATTTTCCATCCAGAGAGCTGTTGCTAGTTCTCCTTTAACTCCTACAACATTCGAGCCGACTTTATTATGTGAATACACCCCAGATCCTTTGGATCCGTGTCCATCATATTTTTCCACGATAGCTCGTGCGTGATCCCAACACCACTGAATTTCATCATTTGATAAGGTGATAACGATTGAATCAGACACGCTTTTCACTCCATTGTGATTTTTAATCCTGGTTCGGTGCAATTTGGTAGGGACAAGAGGTGCACCACTTCTCTTACAACCATACCAAGGAATACCAGGTATATAAGGCTTCCGACTTAAGTCTCAATGCCTACTAATTTATGAGCAATTATTCCCAAACCAAACATACCAATTATTGTGTAACTTATTGGGATTTTGAATATGTAAGTTATTGCATAAGCACTCACTATCGTTAGAGAAGTGTCAACAAGTGCTACATCTCCAGGTAATCTGTAACTGTGTAGTCCTTCTTTTGGCTTTCCTAGGCTGTGTTTGTATTTCTTTAAATCCATAAATGTTCACCTTATCTTTTTGTAGAGCGTATTTTTTCGGGACATATATGATATCACTTGAATACTTAGATATTGGCTCCAGTAACTTTGTCGTGGATCGCATCTGCCATCAGATTAGATCCCATTGAAATTAATAATCCTCCAAAGATAGCTGCAGCTATTCTTAATTCGGTTCTATCTGTGGATGACTTCATGAGGTGACGTAAATGATAAACAGATAAGGTTCCACCGAATACAATAAATGCGAACCCAATGACTGTGGTATGTTCGATAGGCTTCTTCACCATGATCCAATATCAGATAAACGACTATTTGAAAGCTATGCTTCAATGGAGAAAAAAGAAGTGAGAGCGGGTTGAAAGACAGAGTGAGTGGATGAATGAAATTTGAAAGAAAAATACTCATTAACTGCCTTGCTTCGAACTCTCAGTTGTGCCCTTTGCTTCGATGCAATTTATAATGAAATTTTCTTCTATTTATATGTTTGCCTCGTTACCTCCATTATAGCGTAAACCAGCGTAATTTATTGGTGCAAGGAGTAGGATTCGAACCTATGAAGTGCTTCACACCGGAGCTTAAGTCCGGTCCCTTTGGCCACTCGGGAATCCCTGCTTAATGTCTCCAAGACCCTAAATGTATTTGCCTATTGGGATTGAAGAATTGGTGACACTAGATGCAATTTGATATTCTTTCGTATGTGTAGAATCTCCGAAAGACTTAATAGTTCCTCTCGCAACATAAACTCTTAACATTGCTCCAATAGAACGTCCACTTAAGGATCCTCCCACAGAACCATATGGTTCTATGAATTCAGCAATTTGAAGTGCTGTATATCTTTTGGTTGGATTCAAGGCAAGATTCCTAAGAATAGTAAATTTTGCAAATGATCTTCTGCCGCCTAGGTTGGACATTTCTTTATAACAAGCTCTGCTACAGAAAACTCTATTTGAGTGTCCTAATTTATTGTATTTGATCTCTATTGTATTATCAGAACACCATCCACAAGGGATAGTTAGGTATGGCCAGACCATGTGTCCATTGTGTCGCTCATGAGAGCTATAATTTCTAAGTGAAACCTTTTCTCTTATTCCTTTATGGAAAGCAGTGAAGCAATATTGATTACAATAACCTGGATATGTCTGTCCTGTCTTATCTGAAATGCGACACGATTCTGGGAGTTCTTTCTTGCAAAGACCACATATTGTTACCATGATATTCACCTCAGTGATAGTAAATTACTGTTTCAATTAAATAATAATCTTGAGATCCGCCATTAAGTCCGTGATCCGAGCCCACCGATTGGATAACTATTGAAAATCCAGATTGTTCTCCGCTGGAGTTCGCATCTAATGTGATTGTAAAGTTGAAACTCTCATTCCACCCATCACCTGTGTATTCTTCAGAAGCCAATGTAATTCCATTCTGTTCAAAACTAACATTTACATATCCAGAGGATCCTATCAAGGGTTGTTCAAACCTATATGAAATACTCCAATGTAAGTCAAGAGTAACATTTATGCTTGCGTTGTAATCGTGAGTAGTAGCATATCCAGATCCCATCACAGTAGTAAATACATGGCTATCATTCCAGGTTTCATTATAAATAATGGTTGGGAGCTGTCCTTGCTCACAACATTCGTCATCATCTAAAAATGTTCCATCTAAACATCCAGCTAGGCTGAACGCAAACAGCATTATACATACCAATCCCGTGCGGGTCCTATCCATGTGAATAGCTAAGTATCATCATCTATATAACTATTTCTGTGTCCATGGGACTAACATGATACGATTTATCTCATCTGGGAAGATTTTAGAGCGGATTTTTATCCATACATTACCATACTGATCCTCATATTCCTCGTTCAAGGTAGTTATATCATCATGTGAGAATTCTCCGCCCATGTTCATATGATGGGGCTCATAGTATTTATACCCTTCGGATTGTATTCAAGACCCATTGGTTGCCGTTCCAATTGTGGGTGAAGGTTGCGGGGTCGAATTTATTACTTTTACTACAGTTCTCGGGTCCCCACATTGGTTGAAGATTTGTATAGTGAAAACATTGTATTTGTTCATCTGGATCCGAGAGATCGAAAGCGTCACAAGGTTTTCTATGATCAACGTGCCACCCATGAACACCATAATTATCCCAAGACATCTTAGAATCAAATTGCGATTCTAAATGTTTCTTTAGCTCTGCTGGGGTGCAATCAATTAAAGTTAAAGTTCTATATTCTTTCTTATGATTTTTAATGGCTTGCCAGATCCTGGTTCGAACACGAGAAACTAAAACTTGTTCTGGGGCGCATTTTATACAATTGGCGTAGCGGATAGAATGTTTACATAATTCTTTGTAACCGTTAGGATCACAACCAGGATTGCTAGACCCACAACGTTCTTTTCTAAATCCATGATCACAAAGTCTATGGGGATTTCCAACACCTTCCGTTTTACATTGAGTGCACCGGTATCCTTGAGCTCCATGAGAACAAAATAAATTTGATACACCACAATCTTTACAAGAATTTATATTTCGCTTGTGAGCTACACATCTAAATTGACTTCTTGCATATCCTTCGGATCCACCTGCTGGATGCCAAGTAACGGGAAGGTGAGTCTGAGTTGGATGTAAATATATTTTATTTTCTTCTCTATCTTCAAGTGGGGCGACTTTATATTTATTTTTAATTTCTGGCACGGATCGTAACCTCCTCTGGGTGTCAATAATAACGCTACGGGAGCGTAACTATATTATTGAATATGTGTGAAATAACATCTACTGTCCAGGCATTACCGCACATTTTATGTCTACTGGAATCGACAATTAAATTATTATTGATTTTGATAGCTGTATAGCCCTTTGGGATAGTCATTAATTGTTCCACTTCTTCGGCGGATAGATATCTCCAATCAACACCTTTAGTATATTTTGTAAAAGCTCCTGGATGTCGACCTGGATCTAAAGCTACTAATACTGTATCCTTTTGAACTGTTGTCAGACAATTAATTTTATCTTGTTCCAATCTGACTTGGAAACATTGGGTGTATTTAATATTTTTATTATAATCTTCCCTTTTTCCTTGGGCATTTAACTTTCTACCTACTATGCTTCCCGAATTCCATGTAATACCTTTACTAGATACTTCATCACCCGGTGCAAAGATAGAAGATAATTTAATATTTTTGTCAGAGGGGGCACTTACTCCTGGTATATTTGTCCAATAATTTCTTCTTCTATGGGATGCAGAGACCAGGGCACTATCTATTTTAATTGGTTCTACTCCCATGTGTTTAGTAATAATAGCTTCCCAAGTTGCCTTCATCCCTACATTTTCTAATAGGAAATATTTAGGTTTAAAATGATTAATTATATCTACGAAATCGAAAAATAGTTTAGATCGAGGATCCTGGAAATTAAGTAATAAACCTGCGTGACTAAAACCTTGGCAGGGAGATCCACCCATTATTAAATCTGGTGGGCCGAATTCAGAAAAATCCCAAGCCTTCCAATTTTGAACATCTCCCAATTGCACTGTATTGGGGAAATTTTTATTAGTTACTGCCATAGCTCTCTTATCTATTTCTGAAGCATAATATACGCTTATCGGTATACCGGCTCGCTGTAAAGCTAATTGCCCACATGAGATACCATCGAATAAGGATAATACTACAATAGGCTTCATCTAATCATCTCTACTAGTTATTAACTATTTTAACCTTTGAACCGTAATATCATAATATTTAGAGTCTAACTCCATCAATACATAATTTCTATTCAGATTTTTAGCACCTACTCCTGTTGTTCCACTTCCACACGCATTATCTAAAATTACATCACCCTCATTAGTATATGTTTTAATAAGATATTCAATTAACTCTAATGGTTTTTGAGTGGGGTGAAGGCTATTATGATTGCCATTACTAAATTGTAGAAGATTAGTAGGATAATTTGTATATTTAGCGACAGCATCATATTCTTTTTGCTCACCATAAACTCTTTCACCCTTTTTATGTTTAAAATGATTATCTCTTTTATTTTTAAACTCACCTTTGATTAATCCTTGTGGATTATATGTAGGTTGTTTTTTATAAAAAATACATATTTCCTCAACCCTTCTTAATGGTTGTTTTTTACAATTCAAGTGATTAGTTGAGGTAATTTTGTCCCAAGTATAGGCATATTTGAACATTTTTAAATTGCTACTGATTAGTGTGCTGGTAAAAGGTTGTGAACCAAACAACACTATTGCGCCATTATCTTTGATAACTCTTTTATACTCATTCCATAATCTATCCAAGTCAATAATACTATCCCATTTACATTGAGTTGTTCCATATGGTAGGTCGCAAAAAATCATATCAATACTTTTATCTTCAACTTGAATTGGCATTAACTCTAAACAATCCCCCAAATGAACTTTATTTATCTCCATATTAATACTCTCTAATCATCACTAGAACCTATTACCTATTTAATACAAGTGGGTTATCTTATACTATATCACTGAAACTAATGATTCTGGTTTGCCGATTCTGTATATTGTAGACTGTGAGATATCCTATTTTTGGTTTACTGCCCATCATTTGCATGAAACCAGTCAATCCTTGGAATGTGGATGAAACTATTAATGGTATTCCTCTCCACCATTCGACACCATGAGAATGTGTGTGTCCTGTTACAAATATGTCTGGTTTATCTACGATAACCATTTGATCTTCTTCTTCAGGAGATAATGCATTTCTAAGTCCCCATGCTGGAGCTAAATGCCTCTTTCTCAACATTTCTTTCATTCCCTCAATTGGCTTATCATATGTTACATGACTCATCATAGGGATCATATCGTCAAGACTCTTTCCATGATAAGTTAATAAATCTATTCCAGATAAATTAACTCTCCCTGGATTGCCAGTATGAATAGTATTAGAATAATCTTGTTGAATGTCGGGTTCTAGCATTGGCTGTGGTTCTGCAGGGCGAACCGCATCGTGGTTTCCTGGACTCATAATAGGCGTAATGTGGTCTGGTAATTTATCTAACATGGCTGCAAAATCTGAATATTGTTTGTAAACATCTGTTATGGCCAAATTCTTCTCGTGACCTGGATAAATTCCTATTCCATCTACGCAGTCCCCAGCTAGAACTAAATATTTTATATTTTGTGCGGTCTCAGCTGAGCTGTTTAAATATGTAATCATCTTATCCCACTCTTTTTGCTTGAAATATTTGGATCCATAATGCAGATCTGAAACGAATGCAATTGAAACTGGGTCATAAGAACTACCACCCTTATTCATAGAAGGAAGAATATCAGGATAGTGAACTGAATTTACCCAAAACATTTCTCCATTTTCTTTAGAAAAAGTGCCTTGAACGGCGATTACATCATCTTGGAGTATCGACCCTGCAGCGGGATCATCTGCACGAATAAATACTTTCATTGTATCCGTAATATCCTCGAGTTCTAGTAATCTTCCGCCTGTTTTTGTTCTGCGAACTTCCATTACAATTCCCAAGATACAAGCTGGGGCTCTTGTATAATCTGTCCATCTATTTTTAATTTCTCTAATAGTTCCTGAAGGGTGTTGACCAGTTTGATTTTTAATAATTTTAGACAACTTTTGAAAGCGATCGTGAAATAATCCTACTAAGTCGTCAAACTTTCCCTTTTGGCGAGTTTGACCTACGCGAGCACCCACATTAATTTGGTCTGGATAATCCCAAGCTTTAGCTTTCCAGCTATCTTCTAAGTTAGAAAGATCTCCGTCTACTCTGCGTGGACCGTAACCGATCCCAGCATCGACAGTTCTAGCTAATCGCTTATCATCACCCATACTAGGGATAGATGTTTGCACCTATTTAAGTTTACTCCCATATCTCTGATTCAGGAAAATCCTTGGGTCGAGGTGGTGGTGGAAGTGGGGGACGGGGCATTTTTATAGTTCTTTTATTAGAAATAGGCTTTGAAGGAGCTAATCCCCAAGTAGGATTATTCTTATTTTGATTCACCCCTTCAGAATCGTCAATTAGGCGTTTCATTAGCATAACCATGTAGGTCATCAAGCCTAATGAGTATCCCCAAAAAATCAATATTATTGCATCTATTGGAAGCATTAATTCACCGATCCATAAGTAACAGATAGTGGCGTTGAGTGATCCTCGAATACAATAATTGCTGATGCAAAATTAGGTCTTTCATCAGATCTTGTTACACCAGCCCTCTTGAATTTAACTCGTCCTTTGATAAAGTGGATCCTGCTAGCATTGGGAAATATTAAGTCTTGAAACATCTTTGTATCTGTGCGAACCGCTAAAAGCATGACTACTTTTGGACAGTTACCTTTCTTTACTTGATCGATGGCTCTTGCTACAAATTTCTTTGCTTCTGTTCCATATGGAGGATTACACCAAACAACATCAGTAGAATTCCAGGGAGTGACTAGAGCATCCATATGTTCGTCTATATAATGGAGAGCCACAGAATTATCTACATCTGCTGCCGCATCTAGACCTACATAGCCGAATTCCTTATGAACCCACTTTAGTATGTATTCGGGCGTAAGCCAAACATTTGTGGATCCCGTCTTAGCACGACCAATGGAATTATAATCATCTCCATTCACTGAGGAAGCTTGTCCGCCGCCTTCACTATCCATATCTTGAGCGTCTGCAGGATCCTCTCCCAATCCTTCCAAATTAGCCTTGTCCTTAGACAGCTTTTTTCCTAACTCAGAGGCACCCATAGTGTCACCGCCTAAATGCCCATGCCTTGATTAATCAGAGTAACCGCAGCCATGATTTCGTCATGGACTTGTTCTGTGGCTGTTTGAGCATCGGCTAGTGATTTTGTGCCTGTAATCACACATTTTCCACTGCTAAAGATTAGACAGACAGCGGTTGGATTGCTAATTCTGTATATTAGTCCAGGGAATTGCTCTGGCTCATACTCAGTTCGGTCTAGGGGTAGCGTCATTGAGAGAGCTGGAAGCTGAAGTGGAACTCCAGCATCGTAGGTGACTACAAGATTCTGCATCAAAATATCCGCATCGTCTGGAAATGACCATGGATTATAATTGTGCTTGACTAGCTCATCGTGTAGTCTTTGGAAAGCAGCCCTAGCATCAGCATAGGACTTTGCACCAGTGGCGACTACTTTGCCGGATCGGAAAACCAATACACATACCTTTGGATTGGTAACTCTAAAGACCATTCCAGGAAATTGCTCAGGTTCGTAGTGAACATTCAAATCAATAGCCAATTGAACTACATCAAGAGTAGTAGCCAATCTTGTAGATGCAACCAAATTTACTACATTTGGTGTAGTAGGAACTCCAGTTGTAGGGGTAGTTAATGGATTTGCAGTCGTCTTTTGGGTAATATCATCTGTCCTCATATATAAAGGGAGTATATATCAAGTATATAAAGGTTGCGGTCATAATGGCTTCAAGACCCTATCGCACACGGCACAGTTTAGGGCATGAAGTGGGGTCGGAGACTCGCAGTCTGAATAAGAACATTTGCGCAAACCTTGAAGCTTTAATAGCTCTCGATCAAAATGTATTTCTTCTTCAGCATAACTAGACTCTGCTTTACGCTGTCCATTGGCCTTTTTGAAGGATTTCTTTCTTCTTCGTGGAACTTCAGGCATTTTGAATTACTCCTTAGCATAAATTAAGTCTGTTTAAGCATAAAACGATTTAGAATCATTTCCTGAATTATTATTATTTGGCTGGGGAACTAGATCAGATGCTACATCTCCTACATTGTATACTGTCGATAAAATAGTTTGTAAAAAATGGGCAGTAAAATTAATAATAAATAATACATGGACACCCTTGGTATTATTAGAAATATATTGAATAAGCTCCATTTGGCACTTTTCTATGGCTGCCGAATAATCATCCACAGACATAACTGCGTCAGTTACTATATGGTTTTGAATAATCAAACCTA
>Ga0233429_1003538_pt1 | contig 14605 bp, 15 predicted proteins | sample SI_118_April2016_3_FD_179879 | JGI IMG/M metagenome (GOLD analysis project Ga0233429, IMG submission 179879) | Seawater microbial communities from Saanich Inlet, British Columbia, Canada - SI_118_April2016_135_MG | ecosystem: Environmental > Aquatic > Marine > Inlet | place: Canada: British... | reverse complement strand
CACTCTCTCGCCACCACTGTGTCGTAGAGCCCGTAATGGCTCAGGCCAGTGTGGCTCTCAACTCCGGTGTAGCGAAGCGAAGCGTCCTCATAGCGACGGAAGGCGAAAACTGCCTGGTTCATCTGCTCAGTGTTGAACACCCTCATCCTAACAAGCAGGTGAAAGTCCTCCACTGAAAGGCCCGTTACGGCCAAGAACAGATCCGGCTCCAGTTTTGTTATCACATCCTGAAGCGTGTTCTCGCGGAAGTCGGTCAGGTACATGAACGCCGGGATACGCGTCGCGAACTTGACCAGCTTCTCCTGCACGAGCTTTCGCTTGGACTTGTACTCCTTTTCCTCGACCGTGAGTTCCTTTTTCTCCCTCCCTGTCAGTTCATTCTCCTTGGCTTTTTTCTTGAGTTCTTTGACTTTCTCGCTCTTGTTGATGATGGTCTCGATGACATGGTCGCCCAATGTGCGCCAGCCCTCTATGCGCTCCACGGCGGCCATCGCCTCAGGATTACCCATGATCCGGCGCAGTGTATCGTTGTCCACGTTCACCAGCAGCGCACTCTCCCACTTGCGCGCCAACAGCGTGGCCGAGGTACCCGCCATGGCTATATCTAGAATGCCACCTGCATCGATCTGGGTCATGTTCGCGCCGTCGTAAGCCAGCACCGGCAGAAATGATACAAGGTCCTTAACCGCATTCTCCGGGTTCGGCTCATTGGGCGATAGGCCGATCCCATACTCAGAGAGTTGCCGCAGCGCGCGCGTGGGCGCGAAGTCGAACACGAAGCAGACGGGTTTGAGGATTTCTTCTTCGTTCGGGTTATCACCATTCGGGTTTTTTATGGACCAGGGGGATTGAACGCGAAACGCAGCTTGGAAGTAGGTCTCCGGCGACTTCAGGTTGCGCAGCATCAGGATGGAAGACCACTGCTGCACAGTGACGCCAGTGGTTAGTTTGCCACACGACAGCGTGATTGTCTTGTTTTGGAACCCGCTCCCAATCGCCTTACGTACCGGCGGCAGCGCGTTGAGCCCGATCCCCGCCGACGCACCGGCAGCTATGACAACCTCGTATTCGTGCCAGAAAGTGTTGTGCTTTTCAGCCAGTAGATTTGCCATCGCGTGGCAGGCCGCGACATTGGGCAAGAACCAGAACGAGTGCTGCAGGTAAGGCAACAAGCGCACGTCTGAATACGGGAACGGGGGCCGCGTGCCTGTCTTGAGGCTCTCGACGGTCTTTGGTCCGTACTGGCCTCGGATGATGTCCAGCCACTTTTGTACGTCGCTCTTGTGCTTAAACTGCGCGGCGTTGCCTGTGCCGCTTGCCGCAAAGAACTCGTTGAGGTCAAACTCGTCGAACTCACCAGCGCTCGCGACCGTCACCAGCTCATCTGGCATTTGGTACGTCAGAAGCCGCATCTGCGGCATCGCACCGTAGGGGTTCCACTTGCCGGGGTGTTTGGTGGCAAACTCTTCTTTGGCGCGCTGCTCGTCGGTATACGTCCAGTTAAATAACTGCTCCTCGATGAACTCGCCGGTGGCCAGCGCCTTGAACGGCGTGCCTGAGAGATAGAGGTAGGCCTTGGTGGTGATGGGGAGGAACTCTGTCTCCTTCTGAGACAGGACGGTGAGGTCCTCGGGTAATGCTCCCAATTTTTAGCGGTACAAATGAGTAGAATTTTCTCGTAATGTTTTTTGAGGAGATTCAACATGAAACAATCACGTTATTCTGACAGCCAGCCCAGCGGCGTATTCAAGCTTGGCTTCTTTCTTGGAAACCGCCTCCTCCTCCCCTTCAAAAAGCTCCTTTGCGGTCTCTCGCCACGCGCCAAAATGATATTCATCGAACACCACGAGGTCCCAATTCACCTGGTGGAGCCATTCATTCTTGGGTTTGATGTTCCCTGCTGCGTCACGACCCAATAGGTCCTGGAAGGAACCGAAATAGACCACCGGCTTCCTGCCGTCGATCTGTGTCGGGTCGCCACCGGAGGACTTCGACAGGTACTGCCAACCGTCGAAGTCCACGTGGCCCTCAAGGTCCGTCTGCCAAGCATCCTCCACAGCGGGTTTGAAGGTCACCACGAGCACACGCTTGGCGCCGAGCTTCTTGGCGAGTTGGTAGGTGGTGAAGGTCTTACCAAAACGCATCTTTGCGTTCCACAGGAAACGCGGGACAGCGTGCATATCCTCCGCCCAGCGAGAGTGGAAATAGGCGTGTGTCACGTTCACCGCTTCGGCCTGCTCTCGGCGCGTCGGGAAGGTCTGGTGATGCGTACCGGTAAACATTTGACCCGTCCGCAGCTCGGTGAGCACGGTCTTCATATCGCTGAGCGTGCAGCGCATCCACTCCAGCTCGGTGTTCTCAAAACCTTTTTTGACGAGCGCCGCACGTACCTCGTGATCGCTGAAGATTGTACCGTCGTCGCTCTCGGCGGGTTCGTCCAACTCAATGCGATAGTTCTTGATGGCGGCGGTCTTTAGCTGCTCGGCGACGCGTTGCTTTACGTCGCGGGTCGTTTGCCCGACCTTGAGTAGACCAGCGTGAGCTTCATCTGCAATCGAGTATGCGTAGATGCGTGGCCGGGCTTGCGGCTTTGGCGCTAGGATGTCCTCGATAGTGTGCTTACTCATTGATAGCATCATCAAGGTTCATAACCCTGACCTGAGACTCGATATATTCTTGCTCCTCCGGCGTTATACCATACTTCGCGTAAAGTTCTTCGTCTGTCCAAATACGATCCCATGTTTGGGCTGGCACCCAAGCGTAAGTAGAGTGAGTTGCGTGTTGAGTAATTTTGCGCAGCGAGACAAGAAAGCGGAAAAACCGTGTTGTATAGTATGATTGAAGGCTCTTTGTGGCATCGCGCGAGTCAACGTAAAAGAACAAGAATGATTGGGTGCAGACTGATGGCAATGGTGCGATCAGCGGCTTACCCAAAATTTGATGAGGAACCGCGTCACCTCCATTGAACGCTTGCGGGACTAGTACCTTCCATGTGTCGACCAGCCGTTTGCTTTTGGTTACTTCTTCGCGAGCAATATGGCCGACGCCACGCTTCATCTTCCTAATGTAGTATAGAGGCAAGTCTCCAGGACGTTCCTTTTCGTGAAATCCATCGAAGTTCGAGGTCCAGCCAAACTCCTTGTCACGCGCGAGGATCGTGTTGATAGATGGCTCGCCGCCATTCAGGACTTTGTGTAGGATCGAGATGGAACCGGCGTCTCGAACAAACACATCGTATTCAGCGAGGTTTCTTGAAACTGGCCCAATAACATCCCCGCTACGTACCGTAGTCACCATACAATCGCCATCGTGCACGGCGTCCCAAAGGAAATAGCAGACCCCCGCTTTTACCTCGACACCCGGAAATACATCGCTTGCTGCCGGAAAATCGGCAAGTTCACGTATGCGACGATCCCCAAGCATTGTCTTGCGAAACTCGTTGAGTCCGAGGCCCGAGGCCATCCACCTCGAAGGAATGACCATTGCTAGGTATCGCGGCTGCAGCATTTTTGCTTGATCAACAAAGCGCTGGTAAATTGGAACATCCCTGGTGCCCCCGTCGGAGCCGAGTTGGTATGGCGGATTGCCGATGATCACGTCAAATTGCATGTCGTCTCCAAACAACTCGGCGACCCGAGTCTTGATATCGTCGGTGTGAATGAAAGCATAGGCGTGGGTTTCTAGCCCTTCGCCCCGATCGAGCGCTTTCTGGCTTGCTCCGCAATACTTGCACTTGCCGTTCCCCCATGAGTGTTCGGTGCGCTCGAACCAAATGTTGCCAGCTTCGCTGTCAAAACTTTTTGCGATCGAATGCTCGCCGTTGGCGTGCTTCGAGCAATACACGCTGCGCCGCGCCAATAGGCTGGTGAGGTATGTGATGCCGATGCCGAAAACCTGCTTGGTCAGAATGTGGTCGATGCGCTTCTCAAGGTTCGGAATCTCATCGGCCAGTCCCTCGGTGAGGCGGTCGGTGATCTCTCGAAGGAAAACGCCCGACTTCGTGAACGGGTCGAGGAACCTCACCGACTTGTCGGCCCAGAGATTGGCGCCGTTGTGATCAGCCGCCCATGCATCGGCCAGCGTGTCTAGCATGCGGTTTGCAAGCTCAGGTGGTGTGAACACCTCGTCGTTCGAGAGATTCGCGATGCATGTCAACACATCCGGGTTGCGCCCGCGCAAGGTAAAGCCAGTCTGCATGCTCATACTGCCTCCTTCGGTGTGTCTCCGCGAACGGCGGCCAGTTCGCGAACCGTCATCGGCGGGTAGGTCTGGATCGGCTTGAAGATTTCGTGTTTGCCAAGATGGGCAAAGAGAGACCCCTCAGCGCTGAAGGCCGATGATCCGGTGAGGACGTCAAAGCGAAAGTCGCGGCGCTGGAACTTGCCCTTGCCGATGTAGCCCCACTCGGCAAAAGCAATCGGCTGGCCGTCATGCGTTCTCATCGTCAGCGCATCACCATGTACGAGGTTGTGGGACAGCACATGAGATGCCGCGTTATACAAGTCATCTGATTTATCTAGGCTCATATACCCGGCAAAAATTTCAATTAGGTTCGAATTGCACTCTTCAATGTTGTCTGCCAGCAGCTCGATTCCGTAGATACACATCAGAGCGAGAAGAGCGTAGTGCCGCTTTTCAAAATCCGCCTTTCCAAACTTGAGTTCGACTGCAGCAAGCTTCCGCTGTAAAATCGGGATAAGGAAGTTCCCACTGCCGCACGCAGGCTCCAGGAATCGGGAGTCGATGCGCTCGGCTTCATCCTTAACGAGGTTGAGCATTGCTTCGACTAGCCACGGAGGAGTGAACACCTCTCCATGATCGGCGACGCGTTCCTTAGATTTTATCAAGCTCATGACTTAAATGTTTTCATAATAATAATTCGTGTCCGGCGTCGGAATATTTGGGTCAGTTACTGCCCTGATTAAGAGATATCCTAACCCATTTTGTTTGATGCTAGTCGGGTTGGCATTGCGTTCGTGCATGGTCGGCTCTGCCCGGTCAAGGCGCTGACGTCAGACAGCTTTTCCTTTAGAAAAAATCTTCTGCCTTACTGACGGGATTAAACGCGAACCCCTTCTTGGGCTTTCCTTTAACCAGTTCTGGACGCTCTGAGGGAAGGGGTGATGCCGGTGTCTCGATCGGTGCATTCGCCAATATCTTGGAAGATGCAGAAATCTCAATGGGGGCGCGTCGCAGGTCGTCGCGAATGGGTTGAACCTGTCGCCTGAAACCATTGTAGGTGACCGTGATATGGCCACGCTTTACAAACATGTCATAGACCTGTTTAACAGGCACGCCCCTGACCAGCTCATCCTTGATTTCCTGACGAAGTGCCAAGACTTCGACCCTTGCCTGTCCCCAACGCGCCATGACTTAATCTTCCACAACTAAAACAACCGAGTTAAACCGATTGTAACGGAAAATAACCGAAAGCAACAATGAATAACCGTTTGAAATGACAGAATAATTCGAAAACAACAGAGAAGAACGGATCTCAACCGAAATAAACCGATTACACATAAAAAGAACCGAAAACACACAACTTTCCCTGTCGTAAGAGTGGCAGGATAGTAGAAGTGGCCCACTTTCTGCGAAAGCGCCGCCACTTCAATCCTGTTCGCCACCCTGTTTGCCAGATGGGCGAAGCCTTATTCGCAGCCTTCGGTGCTCAACGGGTCATTTCTCTAAGATTGTGAAGGGTGATCGCCTCAACATCACGAACGCCACTGTTCCAACGCACACAATATACGCCGTAGCGTATAAGTGTGGTTTATACGTTACAGCGTATATTGTGTTTTTATACGCTGTAACGTATATTGAAAAAAGAGAGAGGATTCTATTGATGGAAAATACAGCGCGTACCGCAAAACAGACTGGCGATGCAATCCGCCGCCGGCGCAAGTCCCTGGGCTTAACCCAGCGAGACGTCAGCGCAAGAGCCGGCCTGCGCCAGCCAACCGTTTCAGCCCTGGAGGCTGGAGAGGGCGGCGTCAAGTTAAGCACACTGTTCGATATCCTTTCCGCCTTGGGTTTGGAACTGATTATTCGCCCACGGTCGCAAACAAGCGCAAAAGATATTGAGGATATATTTTAATGGGTCGCCGTCGCGCATATGCGCCGCTCAATATTTTCCTCAACGCTCGCCTCGTTGGTCAACTGAACAGAGAACCCTCAGGCGCAATCGACTTCCGCTATGAGGCATCATGGCTGACATGGGAACATACCATGCCTGTTTCATTATCGCTGCCGCTACGCGAAGACCGTTACATCGGCGAGCCTGTGATGGCTGTGTTCGATAACTTGTTACCAGATAACGAAACCATTCGCCGACGCCTGGCTGAGAAAGCGCGAGCCACCGGGCAGGACGCTTTCAGTCTGCTCTCTGCGATAGGGCGTGATTGCGTTGGCGCATTGCAATTTATTCCTCAGGGTCACGAGCCGGAAGCGGCTGGTGCACTCACGGGTCGTCCAGTCGAAGAAGCTGAAATAGCACGGATCATTAGGAACCTTGCACACGCGCCGCTCGGCATAGACGAAGATGAAGAATTCCGTATCTCAATCGCCGGGGCTCAGGAGAAAACCGCGCTCCTGTATCACGAAGGCCGCTGGCACATTCCCCACGGTACAACAGCGACGACCCACATTCTCAAGCCGCAGATCGGCAAACTAGAAAACGGTATCGACCTAAGCCAGAGCGTAGAAAATGAACACTTTTGCCTGCGCCTGCTTGGCGAACTTGGTCTGCCTGTTACGAACTCGGCAATCATTGAATTCGAAGATGTACGTGTGCTTTCTCTGAAACGTTTCGACCGCCGCTGGGCAAACGGTGGAGAACGCCTGTTACGCCTGCCGCAAGAGGATTGCTGCCAGGCATTGTCCGTTTCACCCACGGGTAAATATGAACAAGATGGCGGTCCAGGAATTGGACAAATTCTTGAGCTGTTGAAAGCCAGCGATACGCCTGATGACGACCGCAAGCTTTTCTTCAAGGCGCAGGTAATTAACTGGTTGCTCGGCGCGACCGATGGACACGCCAAAAACTTTAGCATTTTCATCCACCCAGGCGGCGGATTCCGATTAACGCCCCTGTATGACGTTATGTCGGCCCAGTTGAATGTCGATAGACACCAGATTACGCAAAACAAAATGAAGTTGGCAATGGCGGTTGGAAATAGCCGACATTACCGGGTTGGTGAAATCGCACCGCGTCACTTTCAGCAAACGGCCACGCGATGCGGCCTCGCCGATGCTGTTGTTGAAGCAACCTTCTTAGAGCTTCAACGGGATATGGCTGGAGCATTGGATAGAACCCGCGCCGCAATGCCGGAAGGCTTTCCAATTCAGATTGTAGATTCCATCGCAAACGGTGTTTTGGGGCGTATGCGCATGGTCGATTTGTCTCACTCTTAATCATTAAGAGAGACGTGCGGCCAAGGCGTTGAGAATATCGCCAAACTGGCCGCCAATGTCGAAAGCAATGAGAAGGGCACCTTCCCAAGGCCGCCGTGACGGCCCTGACAGTGATCATCGATCAATTGCGCGATCTGAACACCAGGATCAATGTTCTGGAGAAAGAGATCGTGTACAGGCATGCTCCCGCTTTCAGAGACACTTGATCGTAGTTTTAAACAATTTTCTAGTTCGACCTATAATTCCAAATGATGATCAATTTTTGTGCGTTGGCAACTGAGTGCATAATTGACGTTTTACACTGAGTTGGCTGAAAATCGGGCAAGATAGGGTTGGTTTGCAAATGGGTTGAAAGAATGCTGAATCGGCTGTGAGGGGAAAATTGATGTTTTACACTGGAATTGCCGTTTCTAAATGCCGCTCTGTAAATTCAAACACATCACGGACACTTCCAATAGGGATTGCACACCGAGGAGCCCCGTAAGACGGGGACTCTGAAAGCCTGACCGTTACCCTTCTATGGTGTTTCCGCTTTTCATGGGCTGCAACAGGCCAATTCATCATTCAAATATGATTAATAATAGGTATACCGCTTGAGCGATCGGTGGAAACCTGCCTTCCCGCGCCTGCCTCTGACGGTCATCTGTAAAGCATCTAAAGATCAAGCTCGACCTGATGACGTTTCCTTGGTTTTTTAGAAGGTTGGTGAAAATTGGTTTTTCTTGGAGTTTTGTCGAACGTCAATAATTTCAACATCTTCTTTTGCGCCTGAATAATCGCGATGGCGAGGGGATCGTTTAGGGCTTCCAGTTTGAGGAACTGTTTCCAGCTGCTTGCCGCTTTGCCGACCCATGATCCTTTGTCGACCTTCCTTGATTGGTAACGGCTCCACACCTTGGCCGTTGCCTTATGGTTGGTGGTTGGTATTGCCTCATAAGTTTTTTTGACCTTTGGCCGTTTGGTTTTGTTTGCTGCAACGAAAGGGCCAAGCTTCTTTTTTGCTCTGGCAGCAAAACTTCGCTCCAATGTGCTGGCTTTGACCATTTGTTTGCCATCCAAGACTTTGATGATCATGCCGTTGCCTCGAAGTTTTAGTTCCAGGCCATAATCGGCGAAGGTCTCGTGCAAATCTTGCCAGGTGTCGGCGTTATTCAGGCCTTGCTTTAAAGGCTCTGCGTGTTCCCTGACATAACTATCCAGAGATTGCTGCCACGTGTGGGACTCAAAATCTTTGGCAGCTTGGTTGGTATTGTCCTTGTTTTTATCATGTCCCTCCTGCATGCCCGGATCGACCTTGAGGGCATATTCTTTCTCGATCTCGCGGCAAACATTGGACAGCTTTTTGAAGTCCTGAAAGGGGGAGTGGGTGACCAGGGTTTCCGGGTGAATTTTGTTATAGGCAATATGCATATGGAAATTATCGGTGTTTTGGTGGGTTGCGATGACGCGCTGATGGTCATCGAACCCTAGCGCCCTGGCGATGGACTGTTCGATTTCTCTCAACTGGTCTGAGGGCGGTTTTTCGTCACGGAACGAGACGATCAGATGATAGGTCTTGTCGGCATTGCTGCGTGAGTTTAGCGCCTGGGTAGCCTCGATGTCTCGGATGGCGTGGCTTAGGTCCTCCAGTTCGCCCCCGGCGTTACTATTGACGATCCATAACGCGTCCAGCTTCTCGCCCTGATCACGCGCCCCGGCAATGTAGCGTGCAAGGTGGCCAAAGCTGCTGTTGCCGGTTCGTTTAACTCGCTTGGCTATCATCCGAAGGGGCTGGGTTACAGCTTCTCAATCTTTGTTTTTAGTAACTGACGGGCCTCTTCCATCCTTTGGAATAGTGATTCCGGTGCCAAGTCGGAACTCCTTGGCACCGGAAGATCAACATCGTCCATGGCCATCTTGAGCAGGTTGCCAAGCCGAGCCAGGTCTGCGTTGACCTTGTAAAGATCACGGACCGACCTAGCGTTAATGGCGCTTTCGGGCAGCCTGAAATTGATCATCACACGCCGTATGTAATCGGACACCGTCAGGCCCAAGCGGTGAGCCCGGGCCACCAGTTGTTGGCGTTCACCCGGTGTAACATGGGCCTTGACGGTAGCCGTTCGCAGGGTCTTGCTCATGCCTGTGCTACAGGTTAGCCTGGGTGATCTGTTCATTGATGGCGCGCCAGGTCATGACTAGGCGCTGCCTGGTCATAATCGTAAACTTCGGGTCCGCCAGGGCTTCGGCAAAACTCAAGCGCTTCTTCAGCATATTTTCAAAATCGTAACCAAATGTGTGTTTGTTCAACTCCGCGATGGTAATCAGGGCGTGAATTTTATGCTTTGGGTTGTTGCATAATTTAGTTTCGGAGAAAGTCGTTCCGTTCATCTCTGTCTTACCAAAGTATTCATTCAGCCAGACCGTGGCTGGGGTGTCCGGGAAGTTCACGAATAAGGCTTCGAGGCCGCTCATGGTGTCGATAAGCGCCTGACCGCCGGTCACTACGGAATGAAACATCACGCTGTGGCCTAACTTCTCAAGGAAGGGCACAACGTCGTTATCGTTCAGATAGGCGCAGAGAGGCAGGAACGTAGATGCGCCATTATCGATAATCACGGCGCTATCTTCCGGCGCTTCGATCAGGGTTTCGACAAGGTTATCGAATTCCTGAACGCAGATGATGCCGTCGTTCAGGATATCGATGGTTCTGACGTTAAAAGCATTGTAACTCGCAAACGTCTTGTTTACGGGGTCCGTGTCAAAGCAGATGGTAGCGATCTCGCGCTTCATATAGTGTTGCGTCAACAAAGACGCGACGAGCGATTTTCCGACGCCGCCCTTACCTTGCAGTACAAAATTGATTGTGGCCATGGTGTAGTTTCCTTTTCAAATATTGTTAGGGGAGATCGGGATTTTTTGCGGCGCCAATACCGGCAGGCATCATGATTACCGCGAAGGCATCTTCCTTGGACGGCCTCGTTTTCTGGGAGCTTTTGAAAGTGATGGCTCGATGACCTTGCTCTCCAGCCATACTTCGACATCGTCCGCGAGATAAACCGCGCACTTGCCAATAATTCGGTAACGAATGCCGCGACCCTGGCTCGCCATATGCGCCAGGTGGGAGAAACTTATCGGATAGCGCTCGGCTACCTGTTTTCGTGTGAGGTATGTGTGCATTAATGGCGTTCCTGATCCTGTTCGATGAACGGCGATCAGGCTGGCTTTAATTCGATGCCATTGCCATTGTTTGGATTCATGAATTGACGGTTTCAATTCATGAAATCATTTTATCTTGCCTTGGTAGTGACCCTTAATGCTGTTGTAAACGAAAGAAACCTTATGATCTGCCTGCCAAATTTCATGAATCATCAAGGCGGCATCATTAACACCTTCTTTCCTTGGTTTATGAACTCCGATCTGAATCAGAATGTCCAGGAAATTACAGTAGTCATTCTTCGTCATCTTAATATTTGGTTTTTGTCCTCTGCCCGTCGGCCTTGGAGCCATTTCCTTGAGCTTGTTTATGACCTGAGCCGGAACTTCGCCCCATGCGTGCCAGCAATAACGCATCGCCAATGATGTCGTTACCATCAACCGATTCAGGATATCCCAATGATCATTTTGAAGATCGTTGATGGTTATTTTTTTTAGTAGCCCAATATTTCCTCTTTTCTGAGTTAGTCTTTGATCCGATAAAATATATCTAATTTCCTTAAAAATTGAATCCGCCAAACCCGGTTCAAACCAGTGCAAGATAGAAAGCCTGTCCATTGGGATTTCCAAAAACTCCGGCCCCCCTCGTGCGTCGGGAGGCTTAAGTACCGGTCCAGTTGCTAATTGAAAAATCTCCGGTCGATACCATCCGGGCTTATGTTCAAACAGAAAAATTTCTTCCTCGGCCCGCAACCACCTCATTAAGAAGTCAAACCCGACATCCTGTGGTGCTGTCCCATTCATTTTGTAGATGAAGTGAGTTATCTCTGAAACTGTTACCCTCTCGTACACTATTACGGCCTCCGGTTAATTCTTCTTAGTCAATCGAGGTGGCGGTGAACAGCTCCCGATAAATTTGTTCGAACACTCCGGCCTCTTCATTTGAAAGGGCGGTGAATTCATTTTCTCGGGCGCGCTTGGACAGTGTGCCGTCATTTTGTTTGAGGAAATTGAAAAGCAGATCGACGGTTGATGCGGGCATTTCGACATGGGCTTCGATGCGCGATTTAAATTGATCGTAGCGCTCCAAGAAGGCGACTTCCTCGGGCAGATCTACCTCGATGGTTTTCCGGGCGCATTCGAACAGAAACTCGGCATGAAGCGTTGCATCAAAGTATTTATAAAAATCCGCCGTGTCATTCTCGACGCGCACATTCATGCTCTCGGTGGGCTTCCACTCGATCAGTGGTAACAAACGTTTGGAGTAACTTTCCAGCACGCGCCTGTAATCATCGATGCGCTGAAGGATAGCTGAGGAAACCGGGAAGACGATTCCGGCGGGATTAAATCCGCGCGCGGTCAGAACGTGATGTATCAAATAGCGATGCAACCTGCCGTTACCATCGACAAACGGGTGAACATAGACAAATCCGAAAGCCAAGACCGCCGCCGCGATCACCGGGTCAATTCCGCCAGAGAAATCCCGGTCAAAGTCGATCATGGCCTGCATGAGCGTCGGCAGGTCCTCGTGCCGGGCGCTGATATGATCGGGAAGCGGCAGGCGCGTTCCTTGCTCGTGCGCGCCGATAAACCCGCCTTCATCACGAAACCCGAGACGAACGAAACGATCCGAGCCGATAACCACCCGCTGCAACCGCAGAAACTCTTCAAAGTCCAGCGGGTGCTTTCCGGCTTCGCCAATCGCCTTGCCCCAGCGCTGAATGCGGTTGTGCGGCGGGGATTCACCCTCAATGGCATAACTGGACTTCGAATCTTCCAGCAACAGGAAAGCCGCTGTGCGTGCCATGACTCCCGGCGATACCTTGCCGACAGCGTCCCGCGCCAGTTCATCAAGCCGGGCGTCAACAAAGCGTTCCAGTTTTTCAGTGCGCCAGACCAGCGGGCAAAAATGCGGTGTCCCCGGCAGGTTGTTGCGAACACGATGCCGCTTTGAGGTTACCCCCTCCACCGCCCATTGTTGCTTGCGATCAACAATATCGGCGTAGCTACCGGTTTGGGCATTGGGCAGATCAAGCTCGCGTCCGAGCAGCCACTCATACAGAAACCAGATGCGCCGGGCATAGCTGCCGGTCGGTTTGGCGTGGACGATGTTTTCGATAGTCGCCGGAGCGGTCGCTTCAAACAGCCGCTTTAAAATGGCCAGATCAAGTCCCTCGTATTTCAGGGCGAAAACAAGATGCCCTTCCAGCGTGGCTCGGGGCGCATGACGGGGCGTGTAAACCCGCCAACCGTCATCCTCGTAGACTTTATGGTGCGCACCGATGGCACAAAGCGTGCGCGGCAAAGGCACATGAAGATCATAGGCTCCGATCAAGGCCGCATAGCCCACGGGTAGGGCCACTTCCGGCAACCGGCATTCACGAAAAACGCTGACTGGCCCTGAAAATTGATCGTTATCCATGATCCTGGTGAAAAATGCTTTCATTGTATGAATTTTAATTTACAAAATAATAATTTCATGAAAAATGGTTACTTGCAATGAAATTTACTCAAAACCCATAATCATTCATGAAAAAAGTTACATATAAATCACTAACACCAGTAAATCTCCTTGCGATGCAACATTAGAATTTCGGGAACTATCCGGTTGACGTACCAAGACACAGGATGTAGATATTATGGCTGACAGGCCGGTGCTTCCAGAGATTGAAATTACACCTGAGATGATGGAGGCGGGGGCGATTGCGTTTTCTGGTTATGACCCAAATTTTGATAATTCTGAAAGCATCGCATGTGAGATTTTTTATGAGATGTTTGGTGTTAGTCCAATGGGACATGCCTGCCGTCATCAAAAAGTTGTGGATTAGTAGCGCGCATCAACCCATCGGATAATAATCTGGCAGTCGCTAAAAAACGCTTGCGCGGGTCGTCTAGTGGTAAACCAAACAACATGGAACTTTCTTGACTCTCCGTTTGGTCGGTTATGGTCAGCTTCTTACAAGCGGCGTGGATTTCTGGGGTTGAAAACGAAATGGCCTTACGCGAGTGAGCAAATGCGTTGCGTATTAATCGGACGATTTCTAGATTGTTTAGGGTTTTTTTGCCGATGAAGCCTAGAGCGTATGCCAATTTTATACGTATGCCGTGGTTTGCTAATGGGCCCGCTTGGCCAAACAACTCATTGTCTTCTGTTTTGTTTAAGCTAACCATGCTCGTGCGGATAAATGCGATTAAGTGATCCTCAACGCCGGTGGCGGCTAGAATTGCTGCGATTCGGTCGTCTGTTTCGCTAATATATTTAGGCATGTATAATGCCTCTAGCAAGCCGCCAGGGTTATAAGCCAGCTTTTTAAGATCGGAACGCCATGCAGGATCGCGAGTCATCTAAGGGTCTCCAAAACGAACATGGGGCCGAGCAACAAAGGGATGAAATGTTGCTGCGTTTATTAAAGACGCCGCCACAACCGCGCCCTAAGCGCGAGCGCGCGCAAAAGCCTACCCCAGTGAAGAAGCTAAAAAAGAAGGCCGCAACCAAGTAACCAGATCAAACTCGTTATTTCTTCTTTTTGGGCGCAGGGGGTTTAATGCGGACACGTTCTTTCTCGGTTGTATCTGGATGCCGCTCCGCATCTCGTTTCGTCGTGAATTGCCCATCTTTTGAATCTCGATAAACCGTTTTCTTTTTCTCGACCATAGGAGTTCTCCTATTTCTATTATTAAGTTATCGCCAAGCGCGAGGCACGATCCTGGCGTATGGCAATGCAAATGCGGGGCCTATACGTTTTGGCTTTATTCTACGGGGGTTGCTTATTGCAGTGAGTGCAGGGAAGAAGCTGTATCTATGGATGGCTATTGGACGATACCAGCATCCCGCGAATCCGCCGTATCGGTCGAAATCGTGACTCTTTTACAACCTAAGAGTCAATGATCAGTTTGCTTCTTTTTCCATCGTAGGAACGCCGTGGCTTTCTGTTTAAACGTTCGCGGTTTCACAAGGTTGATTATACATGAGCCGCTTGCCTTTTGCGCCCCTCAGCAATTCGTCGCCCCGTTCGGCGTCGGACATTGCGCGGGTGTTGTGCCTGAAATCGAACTCTGCAAG
>Ga0233429_1003533_pt1 | contig 14621 bp, 9 predicted proteins | sample SI_118_April2016_3_FD_179879 | JGI IMG/M metagenome (GOLD analysis project Ga0233429, IMG submission 179879) | Seawater microbial communities from Saanich Inlet, British Columbia, Canada - SI_118_April2016_135_MG | ecosystem: Environmental > Aquatic > Marine > Inlet | place: Canada: British... | reverse complement strand
TGCGACATACGTTTCATGAGTTGTTTTTTGGCCGCCCTGACTTCCTTTATTTTCTTGGCGGCTTTGTTGAACAGAACCAGAGCCTTGACGTCATCATTAACGACACCAAAACCGTCCCTGTACATCTTGCCAAGAGCAAATTGTGCTTGCAGGTGCCCCTGTAAGGAGGCTTCCGTCAGCCATTTGACGGCTTTTTTGTATTGAGACTTTGTCACGGCCAAATTGCGGAAAATCACCCCAAGATCATATTGGGCAGGAGCCCAGCCCTTTGTTGCGGCCTTGTGTATCCAGGTCGTGCCTATAACGACGTCCGCCTCCACCCCGTTTCCATGACGATACATCTGACCGAGGATATTCTGCGCCCGGGCATCTCCTTTTTTTGCCAGTGGGGCTAGTTCTTTAAAAGCAGTGGCGTAATCATGGTTATCATAGGCAACCCGACCACTGTCATAATCTGCATAGGCCTTGGTCTCGTAATAAGTTATGAGCAACAAGGTCGCGATAAAAATAATTCTAAAGTTAATCACAATCGAACCTTTCTCCTCCAAACAGGGACATGTGCCTTCTATATAAAAAATTAATAACGAAATTCTCATCAATTGTGAATGGGACATATCTGTTTGGGGTCAATTGCTGATGAAAAGCTTCATTCCATGGATGTCTGTTCTACCCCTGACACCAGACCAGATTTCTGCAACCGCGGATATCGGGTATTCAAGCTTCACAATTTTCTAAACCAGTAATTTTTGCACATTGAAGCGATACAATCTCGTTGGGGACGCCACTTCATTTATTTGCTAGGTTTTAAACCGTCACTTGAAGGGGGAACCCGAGGCATCATGTTTTCGCACAGGATGGAGACGTTGCGGGGTGAGTTGGCCGAGCGCGATATCGATGTGGCGCTGATCACCGATGACGACAGCGTCTACTACTTCACCGGCTACTATGACTATCTGCACATGGATTTTGGCCGGCCGACGATCCTTGTTGTGCCGAAGGATGGTGACAGCCTGCTTGTCACCCCAAGCATGGAAATGGACATGGCCGGAGAGGCCGCCCGGGTTGAGCGTATCGCCGTCTGGAACGACGGCATGGGCGATGAATGGCGGGCCGAACTGCCGGGCGCCCTTGAAGGCGCCGGGCGGGTCGCCATCGAGCCCACCCTGATGCCGGCGCTGGTCAGGGATTACGTCCAATCGCTCGTTTCAAAAGAAACCCTGGATGACATCACACCGCTTGTCGCCGACATGCGGATGATCAAGTCAGCTGAAGAACTGCAACTGGCCCGTCACGCAGGCCAGGTCGCCATGGCGATGATGGACGCCGGGCGGGCGGCCCTGGGTGATGGTGTGGCGGAATTTGAGGTGGCCTTGGCGACGAACGCGGCGGGAACCCGTAAGGCGGCTGAACTTCTAGACGCCCACTATGACGACACCTGCATGTCACCAAACACCCACTTCCTGCAAATCATGAGCTCGGGAAAGGAGATCACCAAACCCCATCACCGCGCCTCGACCCGCATCATCAGGCGCGGCGAACCGGTCTTCCTTTGTTTTTGCGGAATGACCAATTTTCACCGCTTCAAACTGGGCTTTGACCGGACGTTCTGGATCGGCGAAGTGCCAAACGACGAGCAGGCCCAGGTCTATCAGGTCGCGGTTGATAGTCAGGCGGCGGCGCTAAAGGTCTTACGCCCCGGTATCGCCGCCCAGGATGTCCACGCCGCCTACGCCGCCGTTATTGAAGGGGCCGGATACGACTACCCGTTCCGCTGCGGACGGGCCACCGGGTACAGTTTTCTGGAAAAGCCGGAACTTGTTTTCGGGGATGAAACGATCTTACGCCCCGGCATGGTGCTGGCCGTTGACGGATCGGTCAGTGTGGCAAAAACCTTCCGTGCGCAGGTGGGCGACAGCTTTATTGTCACCGAAGACGGTTACGAGCAAATCACAAATCATGCGAAAGCGCTGCCCGACATGATTATTTAAGGATCAGCAAACGCCGGTGCATTCAACCACTTCGATGGAACCCTTGCCCTTGACTTCGACCTGACCCAATGAGCGGCCTTCGCATTCATCCTGAACCTGCATCCAGGAATCGAGGGTCATGGCCACCGTTCCAGGCTGCCCCAGACCGGCCATGCGGGCAGCCATGTTGACGGTGTCGCCCCAAACATCGAACTGGTATTTCTCGTCACCGACGATGCCCGCCACCACAGGTCCTGAGTGAACGCCGACACGAACTTCCCAACCGTTATCCAGGGTTTTTGTCGCCTCGACCATGTCGTGGCCGCACTTCACAGCCGAGAGCAGGGGCTGGTAATTTTGCAGGGTCAATCCGGCGCTGGCCATGAACTCGTCGCCAATGGTCTTGATTTTCTCCATTTGATAGCGATTGGTGATTTCCTCGAACTTGACAAACAGTTCCTGCAAACTGCCGACCACTTCCTCCGCTGTATGGCTGGAGCAAAATGTCGTGAAGCTGACAATATCGCAAAACAGGATCGCCGCGTTGTCGTAGCTGCGCGGCACGACCTTGCCGGTTGCCTTAAGCTCGCTTGCGGCAGATGAAGGCAGGATAACGTTGAGCAGCTGATCGGATTTTTTCTTTTCTATTTTGATCTGGCTTAAGTGATTGCTTTCCATGTCGCGCAGCCGCTTCTTTTCAAGGCTGGCGTTAACCCGGGCGCGCAACATGACCGGGTTAAAAGGCTTTGCCAAATAATCTTCGGCGCCAAGCTCGATACTTTTGACGATACTGTCCATTGCCTCGACACCGGAAATCATAATTACCGGAATATCGCGAAGCCGCATATCCGACTTGATGGTTTCAAGGGCGGCAAGACCATCCATTTCGGGCATTTCGATGTCCATCAACACCAGGTCAAAGTCACTACCGCGAAGGGTTTCAAGAGCTTCCGCGCCATTGCTCGCCGTCGTCACATTGCTGAAACCCTCTTTATCGAGATGCCGGGTTAACAGCTTCAGATTGAATTCCTCATCGTCCACGGTGAGGATTTTCGGGCCATCAGTACTCACGCTTAACGTCCTTTCAGCAATTCCGGATCAATGACCGAGGATGCCAGGGCCAACATGATCCGCTTTTCCAAATTCGTCTTTGACACCGGTTTTGTAAGAAATCCGTTTATGCCCAACTGAATGGATTTATGGATACTATCTTCGTCAGAATGCCCCGTCAGAATCAACACCGGAACATTGGGATTGCTTATTGTCTTGTCATTTCGCAGCAGACGGACAAACCCGAAACCGTCCATGTTTGGCATTTCCAGGTCGCAGATAATTACGTCAAAGCCTTTTCTTGACTGGCGCACCTTGTTCATTCCATCAGCGCCATCTTCGGCATCAACGACGTTCTTGACGCCCAGTTCAAAAAGCATGCGCGCGATCAGTTTACGAATAAACGGTTCATCATCGATAACCAGGACATCCAGACTGCCTAGAGCTTCCGCGTTCATTTAAATCTTCTCCCGTTTTTCAACCTGCGTTCCAATATACACGCATCATAACGCTTCAATATAGTTCATAACGTCCGTCATCGAAGGTTCTAGACCGGGCATCAGGCTATCGATAGTCTCCCAGTCTTCTGCCTTGCCAGCTTTTTCAAGTTCGGCACAAAGATCGGCAAGGGTGTGAGCGCCGACGGAACGTGATGATGATTTAAGTTTATGGCCGGACGCACCAATGATTTTCGCATCACGGGCTGAAAAGGCATCCTGAATTTCCTTGACGATGGCGAGTGAGGGCTCGCCGAAATCGCCAAGGATCTCCTTGAAGGTTTCATCATCGTCACCAAAGATATCTTTCAGGGCGCGATCATCAATGGCCGGACCGTCGGAAGGCGCTTGCTCACTGGAAACTTCCGGTTCTGACACATCCTCGGGTTCTGCAGTTTCCTGCACTTCGGGTTCTTCTGACACCTCTTGTTCTTCTGACAATTCCAGTTCTTCGACGCCCGCCGTCGCAGATGCCGGCATCCACTTGGCCAGTGTCTTCTTGAGCTTGTCCATCTCCAGCGGTTTGGACAAATAGTCATCCATACCGGCATCCAGGCAGCGATCAACCTCACCTTGCAGGGCATTGGCGGTGATCGCGACAATCGGGATGCGCTCTTCGTCCCCGGCCTCCGCTTCCAACTTGCGGATCGCACCGGTAAATTCGTAACCATCCATTTCCGGCATATGACAATCTGTAAGAACAACCGCGTAGGAACCGCTTTTCCAGGCTTCCAAGCCCTGGGCACCATCATCAGCAATCTCGCAAGCGTAGCCCAGAACACCCAACTGACGGCGGATTACATCCTGATTGGTGACGTTGTCTTCGGCGATCAGAATAAGCTGACCTGCCGCCTTCGCCTCGTCAATCGTCGGCGCTTTTTTCTGGGCTCCCTTTAATATACCCTCGTCGTTATCGATATCAGGACTGGCCCTGCCGGCGGCCATGGCGACCCCGCGCAGAAAGGCAGAACGACGTAAGGGATAACTTTGGACAATAACCTTGTCGGGCAGCACCATCCCTCTTTTGGCTTTTCTATCGTCGGTGAGCAGCACATAGCGAAGGTTTTTGTTATCGCCCCTTAACGTCGATATCAGCTTCTTCTGTTCTTCCGCACCCAAGGTAGAACCGAGCACGAGAATATCGAAAGACGCACCTTCCCCGGAAGCCGTTGCCAATATTTCCTCAATATCAGAAATATTGTCGGTCATGGTGGCTTCGGAACCATAATGATTGAGGTAACCACCAATGAACGTGCGGGCATCAGGGTCCTCAATAGTTGCCAAAATCTTGAGGCCTGAAAGATCGTAACTATCTGATGTTCCGGGTACCTTTTCAGCAACCTCGAAGGGGATCGAAATCTTGAATGTCGATCCTTCTCCGGGGGTGCTTTTGACATCAATTTTACCCTTCATGATATCGGTCAGGTTTTTGCAAATTGAAAGCCCCAGTCCGGTACCGCCGAAACGGCGGGTGGTCGAACTTTCCGCCTGTGTGAAGGGTTTAAAGAGGTTCGAGACACCGCTTTTTGACATACCGATACCATTATCGATAATCGAGAAGTCTATGATGACATTTTTCTTGTCGCGTTTCTTGCCCAGATCTGCACGGATAATCACCTTGCCTGGCTTATCGGGTTTGGACTCGGTGAACTTGACGGCGTTACCGGCAAGATTAAACAAAACCTGGCGCAGGCGCACCTGGTCACACAGCAGCCAGGATGGAATTTCCGGATCAATGTAGATGATCAGGCGGATACTCTTGGGAACCGCGTTGGGTAACAAGGTTTCTGAAACCCCTTCAATCACATCGCCAATCGACACAGGGATCAGCTCAAGGTCCAGCTTGCCGGCTTCGATTTTCGAGAAGTCGAGAATATCATTGATAATTTGCAGCAAGGAGAAGGCGCTATCACGAACGGTGCGCATCATTTGATGCTGATCGGGGTCGAGCTTGGTTTCACGCAGCAAGTCGATCATGCCGACGACACCGTTCATGGGGGTGCGGATTTCATGGCTCATGGCGGCCAGGAAGGATGATTTGGCCTTGGTTGCCGATTCCGCTTTTTCCTTCGAAACCATAAGTTCGACTTCCATGCGCTTACGCTCAGTGATGTCGTAAAACCAGATCAGGGCGGCTCTGCGTTCCTGGTATTCAATTGGGTTAATCGACATCAGGGTCCAGATGTCGCGGCCATAACTTCCGATGACCAATTGTTCAACATTGACAAAACCTTCCCCGCTATCGAGGGCTGCTTGATGCTCATCCCTTTTCTTGCCCTTGGGGATGAAACTTTCGGTCTTGATTGTGCCAATTTCCGTTTCCGGTATTCCTATCATTTCCAGAAACTGCGCGTTGGCAAACGTCACGGTGCCGTCTTCATCCGAACCATCGTCTAGTGATATTGCAACAGCTACCGGGCTATCCTCCAGAATATGCCGGACTTGCTGCTCACTTTTCTTCAATGCATTTTCTTGGCGCTTGCGTTCGGTCACATCGGTTAAAACAACGACAGCCCCGCCGCCTTCGATTGGGGCTTTCCGCAGGCTGATAATTCGTTTGTCCGCGTTAATCGACAACTCGCTATCGACGACCTGATCGCTTAATAGTCCCAGTCGTTGTTTCCTGACCAGACCATCGGTATTACCCTTACCGTAATCGCCCCTGGCGGCATGCGCTTTAATGACATCGCTCACCTTTGCGCCAATCTGGATGATGTCGCCCGGAATTTCGACCAGTTCCCGGTAACGGTTGTTAAACAGGACATATTGCATGTCACCATCCAGCATAAAAATGCCATCGGTCATGGTGTCCATCGCCAAACGTAAATGCGCTTCTTTCTCGGCAACTTCCGCTGTGCGCTCTTCGACCTTGCGCTCAAGTTCGTCGCGGGCCTTGCTCAGTGAGCGATTTGCACTTCGCCCGACCCAGGTCGTTAGGCCGGTTAAAATCAAAGCCATAGTGACGGTGACGCCAAGCACGATTAACACCGTGTTGCGGATGGTAAAATACGAATTGAGAGCTTCATCGACATCGACTTCCGTCGTCATGCCAAGGCTAAGATCTTCATCCCACAACCACGCCCCCATCACCGGTACGCCCCGGTAATCCCTGTATCCCAAGACATTCATGCCGTTATTTCCAGCTGTTGCCTGGGCCGCCATCATGGTCAAGGGCAAGCCCTTCAAGTCCGTTGGCAAGGGATGACCTTCCAGAAGATTGCCGCCGGGATCACCAACCCGAACCCTCATTATTGAATGCTCATATTCACCTATAAGACCAATTTGTTGCAGATCACCGGCAAACCGGCTTTCGGACATCAGCCCACCCTGCTGATCGAAGGTATAGGTCTCTCCCGATAGGCCCATTCGCCCCAACTGGATAATGCGGGAAAATTCACCCGTTGGATCAAGGCGCATTGCCATTGCTGCGATCACTTTTTTACCGGAAAGGTCCATAACCGGTGCAACAAGGAACATTGTTGCGGAATTTTTTGCGCCGCTAAATTGTATATCAGAAGCAATCGGAGGGATCAGGACGGTTTGTCCTTTGAAAACCTTATCAAAAAGCAGCCTCTTCTGTTTGTAAATAAGATTGGGTGTTCCGATATTCTCATCTCGCATGGAAGCAAGGGAAATACCATCAGGCGCGATAACGAAGAAGCCTGTGTCGCCGATCTTCTTTTTTTCAAATTGAAGCAGGTTTCTGATTTGAAATAGTTCGCCGCTTTTGAGTAAATCGTTCTGGTTTCTGGGTACTTGCAAAAGATTTCGGACCAGCGTGCGCGGCCCAAAAGATTCCGTAATGGTCAACAGGTCGGTTTTTTTGCGATCCACCCACAAAATCAGGGCTTCGTGGGTGCTGCGCAGAATCGTTTGCAAGGAATAGCCGATGTCCTGACGGGTTCGATCCTCGACGCTTTTCACCGTATACCAGGCCGACAGTACGACGACACAAAGGAAAATTCCGATCAACAAAAGCCCCAAGCCCTTGAGTTCTTTTGACTGATATATGCGGCCACTTTCTTTGCCCTCGAGAATGCGCATGGCAAAAACCATAGCCATCAACAAGACGATCATGGCTACAATGCCGATGCCTGTCTGCAGGATTATATCCTCGTCAATGGCATCCTTTTTTTCAGCCTGAGGAATTGCCATACTGGCAATCCAGCGATCACGAATTTCGCGCTTGTCTTTCTCAGGCAACGCCTCCAGTGCCTTGCTGAGGATCGATGCCAACTCCGGCCAATCCTTGCGCACACCGATGTGCTGAATATCGTTCTTGTAGCTTGTCGGGGACGCTACCTTGAGATTAAGCAATCCCTGTTCCCCGATCAGATAACTGCCAACCGCCAGGTTGCTGACAAAAGCGTCCGCCCTGCCGAAGGAAACCGCCTCCAGTGCATCCTTGGTCGAAGCGACAACCAGCAATTTGATTTGCGGATGATCCTTCTCAAGCAACTTCTGGGTTATGAAGTTTTCCTCGACGGCTACCGTGCGGCCATGCAGGTCTTCAAGCGAGGAGATCGAATTGTCATCATTGCGGGCAAAAATGACCCTGGGGAATGACAAGTAAGGTTCAGTAAAGGCGACAAGTTTTTCACGCTCGGCACTGTGGGCGATGGTCGGAAGTAGATCGATTTTTTCCAGATTCGAGATGCCGTTTAGTGCCTCGGCCCAGCTTATCGGAACAAATTCAATTTCAAGCCCGACGTTTTTAAGTATGGTCTTGACGTAATCAAGCGCCATACCCTTGGGCTTAGCCTTGTCCATGAAATGGAAAGGCGGCCAGGTGCCGACCATGACACGGACGGTCTTGTGATCCTTTAGCCACGCAGCTTCTTTTTCTGTTAAGGGTAATTCCTTCTTGTCCGTCTCTTTATTTGACGTTCCCACCCATTTTTGAAGAATAGCCCGGCTTTCTTCCTGGCCGATATCGTCCAGTGCTTTTTGCAGGATGCCGGACAGGATCGGCCAGTCCTTGCGAACGCCAACGGCCAAAACAGAACCGGACTTGTTTAACCGTCCATGCGGCTTGAGGCCCAGCATCACTTCTTTTTCCATGATGTAGGAAGCAACCGCCCGGTTGCCGCCGTAAGCATCGGCCTCACCGCGGGAAACCGCGTCCAGGGCGGCGCGTGTGTCTGGATATTCCTTGATGGTGATGTTCGGAAAATTGTTTTGAAAATATTTTACATTGCCGAAGCCTTTTTCAAGGGCAATGGTTTTACCGTTCAGATCAGCTTCAGTCTCAAAGAAATCTCCGTCCTTGGGGCCGATGATGACATGGGGAATCGTTAGATACGGTTTGGTGAAATTATAGATTTTCCGCCGGGAATCACTTGGCGAAAGATCAAGAAGTGCGTCAATTTTGCCCTCTTTTAAATCCGTCAGATGCCCCTTCCATGGGCCGGGCTTGAGCCTAAGACGTCCGCCGAGCCTTTTGTTGATAGCCTCGACAAAAGACGGACTGATCCCGCTTTTGATACCGTTATCATCGACGAAACTAAACGGCGGCCAATCGCTCATCATGCCGACCTGAATTTCCGCATTGAGGTCTAGCCAATGACGCTCCTCGACAGTCAGGTTAATTATGCCTTGGGAAAGTTCCCGGGCTTGCTTGGGGTTAAGCCACTTTTTCTCCAGTGTCGCCAGTTCGCCCCGGGTCAGGGCGTTCATGCCCTTTTGGATAATCGAGAACAGTACGAGACGGTCCTTGGGTATGGCGATCCTGAAAGAACTGCTTTCGTCAACTTTCGCGTCGCTGACTTTAAGCCCCGTAACCCCGCTTTCCCGCAAGGCATTTCTATAGCCAATTAGTTGCCCGATGTGGGCGTCAATTTCATCCAGCGCCAGCATCCGCAAGGCTTCATTGTCGCTGTCGACTTCAATCAATTGCCCTTCGCCTACATTTGCCCTGGTATCAGCGGTCACGGCTATCCCCTTAAGGACGGTTACTTTTTTACCTTTCAGATCAGCCCTGCTCCTGATCTCACGATTATCCTTTCGTGTAACCAGGACAAGGGGATCGTAAGCATAGGGTTTGGTGTACAGAACTTTCTTTTCACGCTCTGGTGTTCGTGAAAAAGTGAACACCCCATCAACATTTCCTGCCAGGGCACTGTCGACGACTTCGTTCCATTTGCTAAAAAATTCAGGGACGATTCTTGTCCCCAGTTTCTTGTTTAGCAGCGCCATCAAGTCAGCATTCAAGCCGCTGTAATTCCCGTTTTTATCGACAATATCGACAGGAGAAAAGAAATCGGTAACGGCGAAACGCAGGAATGGATGAACGGCGAGCCAATCTTCCTCTTCGCGTGTTAATTCAACAGTATCGACAGCCTTTCGATAAAAACGATCCGCAGGATTACGCAACCAGAATTTGTCAAATTCGGCCAATTTGGTAAATGGCAGGGAAGCAAATCCTTCGTTTATTTTCTTGAGAAGTTCCGTGTTTCCCTTCTTGACGCCCGCGTAGACAAAATTGCTGAGCAGTTCATCCGAGCTGCGGGCAATATCCCTGCTCACACCCAACTGGTCCAGCAATAATTCAAAGGTTGGCGTTTCCCAGACCGCATAGTCAATATCACCTTTCATCAAGGCCGAAATCATCGCCTTGTGTCCAGTTGGTGCCTTGATCTGCAGCTCAGGATATTGTTTTTTCAGGAAATCTTCCTGAAAGCTTCCGGCGAACGTTCCTGCTGTACCTTTTTGCAGGCCGGTTTTCAGAAATTCCTTTTCTTTCAGGTTCAGGAAATAGACAGCGGTCTTGATTTCATGAATGGGTTCTGAATAATCCAGCCATTGTTCGCGTTCATCATTTTTGAAAAGGCCGAAGTGAACGTCAATACCACCCGTCTTCACCCCTTGAAAAATTCCATCCATGGATATTGGAACAAACTCGACGGGAATTCCCGTCTTCTCGCTCCACAAAGTCCATATATCGATCAACAGCCCTCTGGGTTGTCCATCAAGACCGACAAACGAGAACGGTGCATATTCACTTGCAACACCAATCGTTACAGTTTTTTCCTGGGCATTAACAATACTGGGGGCGAATAGAAACGACACCGCAAACAGGAAAATGACCGAAGAAAAAACCTTCCTGATTATTTTCAAGCACACTCTCCTGGTTTCAGGCCGTTCAAATAAATATCAATCTTGTATATGGTAACGAGACAGGCCATCTTAATACCTTATAAAAGGTGTATAATAATTATTTTCCAATAGGTTGTTAATCAAATGAACGGCTTTTTCAGGATATTTTTGCTGGCGGGAGGTGTGACTTTAGCCTCTCTTTTTCCAGCATACGGAATTGTCGCAGCCAATGAAACGTCAATTCATACCCATATAAACTCTCTGATCAGCAAGTACTCCAAGGCTGGTAAACCCTTTGCAAACAAGGGCGTGGGAAACCTTTACAAAAAGCAAGGCTTTCGTTGGTATCTTGATTCTTATCCAGTGACGGAACTGTCCGGGGGGTATGTCTGGAAACTTGGGGCTGGCCGCGAGTTCATAGGCCCCCTGAGCAAGTTACCCATCAAGGCACCCTTCAGCGATTACCTGCCCTTGAAGGAAGGCCCTGTTTTGGATGCTTCCAAAACCTACCGAATAGGCTTCGCCTTTCACGGCGCCGCACATCCGTGGCTTATCAGCCTTGCCGATACGGCGGTCTATGAGGTTAACCTGCATCCTAATGTCCGCATCGATGTCCGTGACGCCGGTTTCGATGACAGAAAAATGGGCCGTTTCATTGATGACTGGATTGATAGCAAGTACGACGCCATCATCTTGTGGCCGGTACGCGAAGCGCCCATGGGCCCACCTGTGGACCGGGCCATTGACGCCGGGATTCCGGTGGTCAGTCTGGACAGGAGGACGTCTTCTCAAAATATCAGTTCCGAAGTGCTGGGAAATTTCTACGCTAACGGCTTGCAGCAGGGGTTGTTGCTAAACCACATGACAGGCGGCAAGGGAAAGATGATCCTGAATCGCAAGGCGCTGGGGAGCACGGCGGATTCAATGCGAACAGGTGCTTTTCTTGAGGCCATCGGCGATCAGAATTACCAAATTCTGGAATCATTCCACACCAATAGCCAACGGGCATTGGCGGTGAAATCAACCGCCCAGGCCCTTAAAGGACATTCCGATATAGACATCGTCTTCAACACCGGTGGCGAAGAAGCGTTGGGTGCACTGGATGCCGTTAAACAGGCTAAGCGCCTTAACAGCGCACCCGGCGGTAAAAAAATCATCTTCCTGGCCAATGACGATTCCAAGGCAACTGTCGAAGAAGTGCGTAAGGGAAATATAGAGGTGGTGGTTCCCTATACACCTTTCCTTGGCGGGCTTGGCGTGCGCGTCGCCCTGATGCATATCGGTTACAAGGAAGGCCTGATCAAGACAAAGCCAGAGAAACAGATTATCACCCCTAACCTGCCGATGATCACGCGGGAAAGGATGAACATTGATGGAATCCAGACCGTCACCCCCGATGAATGGCCATACGCTTACGGACCCGCTCCACAGCAATAATCCAATAAAATGATGTCTAATGATGATGCAGAAGCTGGCCATCCGCTTGCATCTACAGACATGATGGCTAATAATCTTTGGCACGTAATTTTTTCTGACCAACCGCAGGTTCAGGTACTATTTTTGGGGGTATTTTTCATGCGTATTCTTTTGACAGCTTTGCTATTGACGTCATTCATGCCACTTGCGATGAGCTCTTCTTTCGCCAAAACACCGTGTAAGGCTGAAATAGAAAAGGCCAGTGCCATTTATAATAATATCCGGCAAAAAGCTCTAAACACTCAAAAGAAGGGGATGGTCAAGGATGTTGACATCCTGATGAAAAAAGCCCGCAAAGCTCTCGAAGAGGGTGATGAGAAGACCTGTCATAATCATACTAAAAAGATCATAACCAAGAGCAAAAAAATTAAATAAACCGGCGCTCCTGCTGGTCGATTTGTTCTACATCCCTAACTTGTCGGCGATGCGGTGCCACGTCATGACCGCCGGCATGAACCAGGGGTGCCCCCCATAAAGCGGGCGACCCTCGAAGGGCAAATTATCGAACGCCGTCTCGGCCCCGGACTTACTGAGTATTTTCAGCCCCAGTTTGTTGCCAAAGTAGGTTGAACGCGCGACCCCTGACCCACAGTAGCCCATGGCATAAAACATCCCGTCCTGTTTTCCACCACCGAATTGACCGATATGGGGGGCGTGATCAAATGTATAGGCGACAAGACCCGACCAGACATGGTCGGTGGCGACGTCCGCCAATTGCGGATAAATCTCGAGCATGAAGGAGCGCAGCGTGCGCAGGTTGGCGGCGGGAACGTCCTTGAAGCGCGCCGCCCGTCCGCCAAACAAAATCCGGCTGCCGTCTGGTGACGGGCGGTAGTAAGCGACGACCCGGCGACTGTCCCCGTAAACCCGGCCCTTTGGCATCAATTGCTTCATCAATGCCGGGTCCAGGGGCTCCGTTGCGATCATGGAACTGCGTAACGGGATCACCCGGCGTCGCAACTCCTGGGTTACAGGACCCGTATAGCCGTTCGTACAGACGGCCACTTGCCCGACCTTGATATCTCCGCGTGCTGACTTAAGGATATACCCGGCGGTGGTTTTTTCGATTTGCGTAACCGCTGTTTCCGCCGCGATCATAACACCGGCTTCGCGAACCCGCCTGACCAGTCCGTCATGATATTTGGCCGGGTGCAAGCCGCCATCCCGATCAAGGACAATACCGCCATGAAAGCGCGGCGAGCCGGACTCCTCATGTTGATCGGCTTTTGCCACCAACGCGCCCTCCACACCAATTGATTCTTGCAAAATTTCCAGTTCCCGGGCCATAGCGTCGAAATGATCAGGTCTCAACGCGCCACGGAACCGCCCGGTACGTTTGAACTCTGCATCAATACCTTCAGTCGTGATAAAATTTTCCAGATAATCGACGAAACCGATGCTTTCGCGAAGGATGGCGTCAGCGCGGGCCACCCCGAATTTATTCTTCAATCCGGCAATACCCAGTTTGTGAAAGCTGGGACCGACCATGCCGCCGTTGCGGGTGCTGGCTCCGCAGCCCATTTCCCCGGCCTCGTAAAGCATTACCGAAGCGCCGCCCCGGGCAAGAACAAGGGCCGCGCAAAGGCCGGTGTAGCCACCGCCGATAACAGCGACATCAACCGAACCCGGAATTTCTATCATCTCACAAGGCTTTGGCGGCGCATCTTCCCACCAATAAGGCGTCATTTTCATGGCGATTTCCTGCCCCTACCTGTTCGGTTCGTGTATTGCATTTCTACGTAATGGTATATACATGACAGAGAGTGTAGATATAGTGACAATATAACATCCCTGCTCAAGAAGGTTAAAGATGTCTAAGACCATTTTGATTGTTGAAGATAATGAACTGAATATGCGGCTGTTCACGGACCTTCTGCAAGCCCATGACTACAACACGATACAATCGGTAGATGGCTCGGACGCCGTTGATCTGGCCCGCGAAAAATTGCCCGATCTGATCGTTATGGATATTCAGTTGCCGGGGCTGTCGGGTGTTGATATCACCAAAATACTGAAGGCCGATGAAAACCTGAAACATATCCCGGTTATTGCAGTTACCGCTTTCGCCATGAAAGGGGATCAGGAAAAAATTATGGAGGCCGGTTTTTCAGCCTACATTGCCAAACCAGTCTCGGTTCCCAGTTTCCTGGAAAATGTCGCCCAATTTCTTGACTAAATATGAATTCTAAAAATGCCAATCTTGCCCTGTTGCTTGGGCTTTCATTTTTATGGTTTTTTTTAGGTATCGGGGCAACCGTCGTTTTCTCATTAGCCCTGGGCTACTACGGTGATGCGGGCGATCAAACGACACCGATGATGATCGTTTCCCTGATTTCCCTTATCGCCGTGCCAATGCTCTGCGCCCATACGCTGGTCCATGGATGGCGACGCTTTGCCGCCACAAACTATTCGGGAATTATCAAGGTGGCGTTGCTGCCAATCCCCTTTATCGGTATCGCCGTCGTTATTTTTCGATACGCCTGGCCATGAACAAAGGGTTTTATATTTTATATTTATTAAGGCCTGCCAACGCTAC
>Ga0233429_1003524_pt1 | contig 14653 bp, 9 predicted proteins | sample SI_118_April2016_3_FD_179879 | JGI IMG/M metagenome (GOLD analysis project Ga0233429, IMG submission 179879) | Seawater microbial communities from Saanich Inlet, British Columbia, Canada - SI_118_April2016_135_MG | ecosystem: Environmental > Aquatic > Marine > Inlet | place: Canada: British... | reverse complement strand
ATTTTCAATCGCAGACTCGGGCATCTAAATATTCGTCAGATTCCATAATTACGATAGATGTGACTCGCTTATTGAGTTTATTTGGCCAAACCAATCAGATGATCAGCGCTCGCGATCGTGGAATGTTTCTGAAACAATTATAATTTTAGAACAGATTGCACATAGTCGAGGGGTTCTGGTACTATGGCCGGACCTTTTGTACTTGTGTCGAAACAAATTGCCCCCGGAAATACCGGCGGGATGGCGCGAATAAAATCAGTCAAAGCTGTAGAATGAGCAACACCTGTAATACAAACTATCAATGCTTTCGGATCCGGCGGCTGAGTCAATAGATGAAACAAAATAACCATATCGACCCACATACATTGAAATAATAATAATACGTCTATTACGTTAGCCAATAAACATAAATTGCAATTGTGTCGACCAACCGACAACATTGAGCGATGAGACATAAATCCTGCGTCTAAAAATTTACTCATGTGATAATTACCGTGTTGTGCAAGCTTGTTAATGTAATCAATTCGATATGACTCCAGCACATGTTTTATTTTGGGAGAGGGATGTGCCCCTCCGGTGACTGGGTCATGTATGAGATCATCGACCGTGCAATAGTTATAAAGTGTGACGTTTCTCCCATGTATACTCAAGAATCGGCTCACTTGATTGAATGCAGATATTACATTATCCTCGGTTGGAATATCTTGTGAAGAATCGTTGAGCCAATACGTGTAAACTCTGGACATGCTATGCATGTCATCGAATATTCCCAAGGCAGCATTTATTGCCTCTCTATTTTCTACACCAACAACGGTAACTTTTGGGTCTAATCTTGGGGCGTCGCGCATAATATCGAATAAAGCATTAACCGAGCCTATATTCGCCGGTGTAGGATTAGCTACCAATCCATGAGGTCGCTCAACAAGTACTGTTATTTCAGAAACATTGGGATAAGATGCGAGTTGGTTGACGTAATCTGATATAGTTAAAAATCCCGGCGGACCTGGATCTGGTTCGCAATGATTCTCGCCGACGAACATACAGTTGGTCGGATTTAGTTCACCGAGTGTTGTGAACATACTAACATACTTAATGCCGCGTAACCGTACATAACCACCGCCCGCGAAAACTCCAAATCCGGATGTTATCGCACATATGACTGCGAGAACAATTATAAAAATCAACAAAATGATACCAACGGCAATTCGATTCATTATAATAATAAAAAAATAATTGCTTGCTTGCTCGTGTAAATGTTTATTTTTACACAATATCCAATAGGGCCAAATATTCGGCCGGATCTGGAATGCTCACCGGTCCGTACTCCTGTGCGTCGATAAGTTGCGCTTGCAAGAACCACTTATCGATGTGTCGATTAATAAAATCAGTCAATGCTCTGGCGTGATAATAACCCACCGCGCAAATTATTATTGAGCCAGGTTCTGGAGGAGTCGATACAAGCACACGGAGCATATCCATATCTTGTATCACCCAGTGAACACGAAGCATTGCTTCGATTGCTTTGTATAGCACTTTAATACGAGGGTTCGTTCTGTCTATTGGCATTATATCAGATGCTGACGTGAATCCTGAATCCAGAAATTCGCATATGTCGCGATTTGTTTCGTGAGCAATAATTTCAAGAAATTCGGCCCTGTATAATTCTAACATTTCTCTAACATTTGGAGTCAATGGCGCAGCGGCATTCATTGGACTGTGTTCTAAATTGTCAACAGTGCAGTACGTGTCATAATTTCTGATGTCTCTACCCCCTGCGTTCAATGCCTGTGCTATTTGATCAAACGCATGTACAAATGTCTCGTCGGGTGGAGTCGGAAGTGACTCATCGTCGAACCACGGTAAAATTGAACACACACTTCGCATTCCAAGTTCCAAACTTATGGCCTCAAATATTGCACCTCGGGTATTTGCTCGGACAATCTCAACTTTTTGCCCGAACGATTGTATGTTGATGAGAATGTCATTTAATACATTCACCGGATCTCCTTCGTAGTACTCGAGGGGGTTGGTTCTGGAAAACTCTGCCAATACCGTCACTTTTGTGACATCAGGATGCGATGTGATGTGATTTATGTATTCTGATATGGATACCGAAGGACTCGAAATATCACATGTCCATTGATCGTAGTGATTTTCTCCGACGAACGTACAATTTACTGGATTCACATCCCCGAGTGATTTGAACATACTGAGATAATTCGCACCGCGCAGATATTTACCACCCCCGCCGACAAATTTGTTATATTTAATAATCGTCAGCACATACGCAAAAATCGCGAATACTATAACTATGAACAGAATAACACTAATCGCTTTGTGATGCATTATATTAATAAAAAAAACAAATTATTGCCATTTATTCAGAGTCCGATTCATCCAACTGTTCGCTTATTTTTTCAATAAGTCGCTTCAATTCATCAAAACGAGCATCTATATGTTCTAGCATCATTTTTATTTCCGGGGGACAATCTCGTACTTCCGAGCTGGCAGGTTCACCAACCTCACATCTTTTGCTCGGCAATTTTGGGCGAGATTTTAATCTGCATTCCTCGCAAGTTTTCAATTGTTTATCTTTCTTCATAAAATTTACCAATGTCTTACTCGTTTTGCATCGGGAACATTCAACTGTAGACATATCGATGTATGACTAAAGATATTCAGTCAATCAAATTTTGAACCTCCAATTGATGCTAGAAAATAGTGCATAACTGGATATATTCGACTGATCAAATTTTGAATGCCCAGTTGATAACAAAGAATACAATATACATGAACGAAAATCAAAAACGATGCATTGAACACGACGACTACGCGGTGGTTAAAATACGCATATCGTCGCCCGTAGTCAGCGAACATAAGAGACCCCTACCACAAAGCTGTGATGATTTGCCATCGAAATTCATTTGCGAGTATTACTGCGCCATACACAATAGTGATTCAGAAATTTGTCGAATATATGACTGCTCTGGGGGTTCGCGACGCGTCAATAAACCGACAAATTATTTAGCGTAATTACTCACTTCGAGGCAGTGTTTCAAGTTGATCTTTGTCTTTTTTCGACACAAGCCAGCGCTTACCCTCGGACAACGCATGATTTGCTTTGCGCCTAAACGAATTATCCATTTTGCCCAGAGGAATTTTCTTGACGGCATCTTTTTTGACGACATAGAATGGTCTGGGTGCATATTTTCGCGTACTGCGTAGTATGGGTTCGAGATCGATTGCATAATAATGTTGTTCAGATTTGCCAATAACAACTGCAATTCGGCCATATGATTCATTTCGTTTACTCGTTATAATAATCACAGACGCAATTGTCATTATATATATGAGGAGTTGTTTCAAATTTGAACTTTAATCATACCGATGGTATATGTCCGGATCTGCGTAACGGACAATAAAATGGCGAGCGACACAATCGAATTGCTGGAAGTCCCTTAAGTCACAAATACCGCCCCATGGTAGAAATATCATTTGGCACCTTGCGTAATGGCGAGGGTATGGTAATAATTTTGTCGAATTGGGTGATCAGCAGCCAAGCGCCTAAGTTTCGATATGGCGAAGGTTCAACGACTAAGTGGTTGTGGCTCGGACGTGATTATTAGCCAGAATTTCTCTGGAGATAAACTATGATTTTCACGCTTCGGGTTAAGATATAGTCTTATGCGCGTGGGAAACTTCGCGCAATACATACCTTGGCAAAGTATGTATTAATGTGATGGAGATGCCATGAATGCTTATAACAGTCACACGACTGCGACTATTGCAGAAGCACAAGTAATGTCGCACGTGTCAAACTGGTTTATTTCAACGAAACATTCCGGACCTGTCAATGGACAAGCTCAGGATGCAAATTCTGGATGTTTCGAACTGACAAGAAACGGTATAAAGGTTGATAAATATCATGCCATGACATTGTTTCAGAATGCCGGACCGAATTTTCCAAAATTCACCGAAAAAGAATACACGGGCAGAGACATAATATCATTGTCCTTAGATGGATGCCCACTTAATTTCACCAAGAATGCAATGTGGTACAATGAGTCATACGCACCTTTCATTGACTACGATCCAGAAGAAATACGAACAGTAGTTCGTAAAGGTAAACTTATTTCTGGTGTGATTGATAAAAAATCGGTCGGAGAGGGCGCAGTTAGTGGTATGTATCACATGACGTCCAAGGAATTTGGTGTGCGCAAGACATTTGATATGATTTTCAGCCTACAGCAGATCGCACTCGAAGCACTATGTAGCACCGGTTTTACTATAGGAACAAGCGATTTCCTACTCGCTCGGAATAAATTAGATCGGGTACATCAAATTGTTTCGGAAAGGATTCAAGAGTCACGATTAATATCTGAAAAACTAATCCGCGGAGAATTAATTCCGCCGATCGATTTAACAACTCATGAGTTTTATGAGCAAACGCAAATTCAGGCGCTGAAGATACCAGATGAAATTATTGATCCGATATTAACCAGTATTTCACCAAACTCAAACGGATTATTCAAAATGATGGCGATAGGAACGAAAGGCAAATTTAATAACATATTGCATATTATGGGCGCAATTGGTTCTGTGTTAATTAACGGTACTCGAATGAAAGAAACATTTACATTCGGTCGCACACTTCCGTATTTTCCAAGATTTGCCACCGATCCAGATGCATACGGATTCATTGCAAATAATTACACAACCGGAATGATTAGTTCTGAGTACATTTTCAGTAGTATGAATAGTCGCTTTGATTTAATTAATAAAGCATTGTCCACAGCAAAAACAGGCTACATGCATAGAAAATCCATATGCACTCTCCAATCAATTATTGTCGATAATTTCCGAAGATGTTCGAAAGATGTTAAACTTATTCAAATGCTGTATGGCGAAGATGGCCTCGATCCACGAGCCGTCGAACCCGTATCATTTGATACAATAGTTTTAAGCGACAGCGAATTGCTCAAAAATTACACAATAGATGTGAGTACTGTGTTTAAAGATTCTGCCAGCAACCTTAGTAAATTGCAACAAATAGTCGACGAACAATTCCAAAAAATTAAGCGCGACCGAGATTTATACCGAATGATATTCTCTAGATTCGAGAATATGATATTTAACAAACCGATGTCTACGACTCAGATGCTTCCGATTAACGTGCGGCGAATTCTGTTTAATATTTTTGCTGACGACCAACCTGCATCAAAAAATACAGCAGTTGATGTCATCAATAATTATAAGCTGGTTGCGACGGCAATTGATAATCTTGCATACGTGCTGCTGAATGATCAACAAGAGAGATTGAACATGCCAATTCCAGATCATATTAGAACCGCAGTCGTATTGGCAAGTATATCGATGCGCGCAGAACTGAACGTTAACGTACTCATGAAGTTGTCGACGCCTCAGGTCGAATACGTTATTGAGCAAATTAAGGTTTCGTATTCGCGCGCACTGATTGATTATGGATCTTGTGTGGGCATTACGGCCTCACAATCAATTAGTGAACCTCTCACACAATATATGCTCGATTCGCATCATAGATCTGTCGGCGAGGGAACAAATAAGAGTGGAATGACCCGATTTGAGGAAATTGTAAGCGCTGCACCTGTCGGAAAAGAAAAGTCGTCAGAGATGGTCATACGTGTGAAGCCAGAAATCGAAAGGAATTTATTAAGAGTACAAGACGTTGCGAGTAATTTAGAATATTTAACATTCGGACGATTCGTCAGTAGTTATCACATCTTGTATGAAAAGTACGGCGAACTAGTTTATCCACCGTATGCAAACGATATCGAATGGATACACAGATACGAAAAAACACATCCGCTCATTAAAAAACCGACGGATTTAGCAAATTGGTGCTTATGGTATGCAATAGATAAAAAAACAAAAGTGCTCAAGGGTATGAGCTTGGAGGTCATTCTTGAAAAACTTCGAGAAATCGGAGATAAAATTTACACAGTACACACCGATGAAAATGTCAGTGAGATTCGGTTAAGAATATATCCGAGAGCAGTATTATTTAAACGCGGATGTGAAAATGACGAAACCAGAGCCGCAGAAATTCATCAAATTGTTATGAATAAACAACTCAGAGGGATTAATCAAATCAGTAAAACTGCGATCATAAAGAAAATGGTACACAAAATTGATGAAGACGGCACAATGTCTCGTGATAATGGAGTGTATGCAATAAAAACTGTCGGTACAAATTTTGCAGGAGTTGCAACGAATCGAATGGTCGTACCTGAATATATCAATTCATCTTCGGTAGATGATACATACCGAATGCTGGGTATTGAGGCTGCCAGATATAAAATCATGACAGAAATGAAAACTTTTATGGAAGATAAAGCAACAGCAAACTTTAGACACGTTTTGATTTATTCGGATACTATGACGGTAACAGGAGCAGTTACAACGTTAGAACCCCGAGGATTAAAACAAAGTGAAAACAAAAACACGCTATTGCAGATGGGATCATCTAGTCAAATACAGGCAGTAACCAACGCCGCCATGGTCGGTAACGTCAATAAAGTTACAGGTATCTCTGCACCAATTATATTGGGCGGAATTCCCAAAATTGGCACATTGTACAACGAGGTATTTCTCGACAGTGAATTTATGATCGCAAACACGAAAAAAGTTGGCGAGGTGTTCGAAGACATGGACGAATTATAAATAAAATAACCCCAACATATTTTTTTGGGACAAATGAATTACATGTCCACGCACGAACTATGGTATCATTGTATATAACGATCACATGGGTAACATATGCGCAAGTTTTCAAGACATCAAAACGTCTCGAGCTGTTACATTCGATGAGGATCCTCCAGAAATTGAAGATATAATGGCTGATTCGTCTGCTACAACACAAGCTGGTGAAATGGCAATTCATTCCATCATTGACCCGCAAGACGCGTCGATTATAATGAGTGAGCCACTAGAGCCAATTGTCCCTGCCGATGCTCATAAATTAACAATGCAAATGATCGAAATTAATAAATTGTGGGTAGTATTAGATCAATGCTATCAAACGACACAAATTGCGGTTTCATTTTTAGACTCTGACTTGAAAACCGAAGGATCTGAATCAATACTTGCCGTATCAAGTTTGAGCTTCGGGTTTGTTGTGCAAAAAATATGCGAGAGTTACTTTGATATCCTCAATGACCCAGCATTGGATGTACATCTACGAACTAGTGAACACGCCGAACGAATAAAATCAGTGCACGATCAAGTTTTGCAATATTTAACACTAGAACATGAATTCTGGGGAACGCGCATAATAAATTTGTGCTTACAGTTGGGAATAAAAAGATCGAACGTCTGGAGTTTGTTTGCGCAAACATTTGCATTTCAGCTCGCGAGTGTAAAAAAACCAACACCGACCAAATTATATGATCCCCTCTTTGGTTTCATTCTCCCGACACAGACATGTGAGCAATTGATGCAAAAAATTCATCAAGACGACGGCATTCAATACATACAACACATGCGCAAAACATTCCAATCAATGTTGGATCGCATGGAAACAACAGGAAAAATTCAGATGTACATGATTGACCCCGAACAAGTCGAGGTTTTGAAAAAAATGACCACCGAAGACGGAAACAGAGGAGAGGTGTTGTACTCATGGATTTACGACGGCGGAATTTCTAAACAAACTGATGCAGCAATTTTTCAAAAATATGTAGACAATATGCTCTATAACCCGAATACATCATTAAGTGGGGTGCTCACATATTCGCCATCGGGAGATGGCCGCGTGATTATTGACACAATATATGCCGGAATCATTACGCCGCTACAATTCCAAACGCAAATGGGTCACAGTGAATTAATTTATGATTATTTAATGCGAGACCCCGGCTGTGAAATTCCGGCAATACTGTCTGCGGGAAATCAACACGTGAAGTTATCGAGTATTCCGCTTTTGGAGATCGTCGGAGCCGGCGAAAAGAACAGCAAAGCTTCGCCTGAATTGTTCATTGCATTTTTCGTTATCATTGCAATATTTGTCATTATTGTATTTACGCTCAAAGATTCGTCTCTGTGGGTAATATGGTTGCTTGCATTTATTATGACACTGAGTAGTATATACGTGATGTTTCCGACGAAACGGAACAAAAAAAGATTTATTGAGTCTTAGGAGACAAATTCATCAATTAATCCGTCGACTTCATCTTCGGCTTCTTCTGGAGTTACATGTCTCGTTGCAGGCGCTGGTCTTGGCGGCTGTGGTGGTTCATCATCGCTGCTATCCATTGCATCAAGCGCGTCATACACTAATGCGCAATGTCGCTCTGAAACTAGTGTGTCCAACCTCGCCGGAATACTTGCTCCCATATTACTGAAACAGACAGAATCAAGTCTAACGACGCCATTATGTATTGACTTCGCCGTTATCCAATTATGAAGATTATGTGCATCAATTGGTTTTTCATCAACAGTTGCCTTTTCAAAACGTTTCTTTTTCTCCACGAAGAACAATTTCGTTCGGTCATAGAATGCCGTTTTAAAATTCTCACCATTTAATGGCATTGTCATTCGAGCAATTGGATTGGGCAGTTCTGCTCCGGCATTTTTGGGCGCGCTTGCTGAAATATAACGTTGATACATATTTATCACGTTAGTATTGTTGACCACGAGAATTCCTTTGAGTGAACCTTTGAGCTTTGTTCGCTGCGACTGATTTATAATTTTTCCCATCTTTTTTTGTAATTCAATCTCGCCCTGAAAGGCTTCATTGTATAATTCAATCGCAGCAAAGTAAGGACTAATGTGACATGGGTCGGGTAATATCTCCTCTCCTTGTTCGTTAGTCTTAATCGTTATTCCATCATCTTCGGTACCGACTTGAACTCGGTATTTTAGAACATCGAGCGATGGTGCCATATTCGGATCTCTCTTTTTGAGTTCGTACTTGAATCGAGACTGCATAGCTGCAATTTCATCGTCATCGATCGGCATAATCATTTTAGAATGAATTTCATCTGCAAACTTGAGCGCAACGCGCTCTTCTTTTCCATTAATTATTGCGTACACATTTACCCATACTGTTCCGCGCGCATCTGGTTTCGCTTTCGACCAATCAAATCGAAGCACTGCCGACCACCAATTAAATGGGCCCGTGTCTTCACTTTCTTGAGCAATATCAGCCGCACATGCATCTTTAGCTGTGCTTAATGCATTGTAGAAATCAGATACTTTGACAGGTATGGTTCGGAACATGATAAACTGTGATTATATAAATTTATAAATTCAATTGTCACACTCAATACGCGGCAGTAATAAGTGGCACTTTTGGGCCAAAAAAATATAAAAAACGAATGCATAATTAGTAATAATCTCTAAAATCTTGAGCAGTTATTAAATGAGTCCGACAACAACTAGCTACTATTCCCAGGCTATCAGTGACATCTCTCATATTTATCTCTGAATAATTATCGATAATTGCCTGCATTGGGGTTTCGCTTGTTGCTTGTATATGTGCTCTCACTCTCTCGATTCTGATGTGCCGAAAAATTTCAGCAATGTCTCCGATGGGATATCCACATGTGAAGCATCGGATTGGAACTAGCATATTGATAATAACTATATTGTTGCGATTATTTGAATTCAATTTCCGATCTACGTGTTATGTGTTGTCGCAGCAATCATGTCTGGAGGAATTGTCCCGTAATGCAAAATAATTGATTGTAATTCTTGTTTCGCACTTTCGCTCAGCTGCGGCGCTGCTGTCATTTTGTCACTTCGTTGCAATGCTTCCATTCGGCTGTGGTGCAAATTTGTGACGCTGAAATCGGATGGATTATATAATTCGCCTTTTGGCTCGCCGACCATCGCTTCTGGTACGGGGGAATACAAGAAATCTGAAGAATTGATGAATTTGACAAATAAATAAAATTTGTCGTTGGGCGAGACATACAATTTGTACATCTGTGGATCGCTGAGTGAGGCCTCTTTGTAATAATCATTGCCCTGGCGATTAGAACGCAGAGTTCGAATGATATTGTGAAATTGCTCTTCGTCATATTGACCGCTATAGATATGTTCCATTGCGTTGTGTACAATGAATCGTGTCTCATCTCGATGGATACCTTGGCCGGCTTGGAAATATCGAATAGATGCCGCTGGATAGATTGGACCAATACCATTGATCGTGTTATCAGTGGCCATTGTTTCGTACGATTTCCGGACCTGCGTGGGCGTAACGAGTTTATTCAACTGTGATGGATCGCCTGTGAGCATTTGTCGAACTGAATCGATTGCCGCAGCCACACCTTGCTGATTCTGAAATATTAACGGAATTTGTCCGTCTTCTTGTGCGAACTCTGCAGCAAGTGTCTTGGGTACCTCATTGAAGAAGCGTTTATATTCTTGCACAGCGTTTGTGTAATTTTCAACACCGTTCCATCCATTCGGCCCAAATAAAATCTCATCAGATATTAAATACTCGCCAACTGTTTTGTACGGTTCAATAAGAATGTAGAATGTTGTAAATGGATCGAAGTCCAGAAATGCTAAAACAGAATACAAAACTCGTCTGTATTGTTTCTCGAGGAAATTCAGCAACGAGACACATTTTGCCAAGTACGGATTGTAATGAGCGCAACGATCTTTTGTCATGCAATGGCTGAATAATTTCTCCAAATAATATGTCATTTCTGTCCGAATTGGTATAATCGATTGGGGCGATTTCATAAACATAACGGGTTCGGGTACATCGTCGCCGCCGGCTCCAACTTGGGTTTTGGCTTTTGGTTTTCTTTCGGGTTTTTTATAAGGTTCGCCCTCAAGAGGAATTCGGCCCGCGGTAATGTTCCACACAGAAATGTTGTTGAAACCAAGAACAGTGAAATTCGTTGCCTGAGTCAGACTGATCCCACCCTTGAGCGTAACAGTGTTGCCAGATGCATCTTCAACATCGAGTGTAACATCATTGCGAGTTCCAACGGGGCCGCGTTTGAAATCTTCAGCAGAACGAAGTGACAGCGGAATCATCAGACTTTTAATCATTTTGAGTGCAATTTCTGCGTCGTCCGAGTACGTTTTATCTAGAATTTCTTGTCTGTATTTTTTATCCTTAGGATACAAGAACGCAACACCAAATTCGCTACTATTTGGTCGCAGCATCCCACCCGCGCATAAGTTGGTAATAGCATCTAACAATTCCTTATCATTTTGTAATAGCCACACCGATAAACTGCAAAACTTGGTAAGTTCTTGTTTCTTGCTCATTAATGATATGATATATACTATACAAGATATAATATCAATAATTAAGTATATAATCATGCCGAGGGTACATTGACACGGGCCGATGGATTGAATTTTCTGCGACCCGCATTTTCGACCGACAGCTCGTTATCATCAGCAAAAAAGTTGCGGTTCATTACAAATCGGCGCGCATCAAAATTGATTGATTAACATTTAAGTTTTTTTGTGCTTCTATTTATATTCTCACGCTGAATGGGTTCACGTCAATCATCATTAAGCTCGCAACCAACGACCGCAGCGCAGCGAATAGCTGCGCATAATGCGCACGTTGCACAAATAACAAATCGACCAAGCGTGCCTCTGCCGCGCAGAGCCGGTCAGGCGGCATCTGCATTAGAGACTGCGAAAGATATGCAAAATACCCATCCCGAAATGGAGGGGGCGTATAAATTAGCAATGAATCGATACAAAAAAGGAGCAGGCATTAGTACATCTGTTGGATTTTTCGGAGGAGATCCCAGCAGTACACCAATGGCTGATATCAAAGATTACTACAATTCGGTCGCTGCAAAAACAAAGGAAGATATGATTAGAAACATTGCCCGAGCTCTCAAGCGCGCAGATTTTGACGTTAATGCGGACGCTCCAATTGATACAATTATCAAACAAATTATGCGAGAAATTCCCGACCCACGCAAGGGTAAAACATTTACGGCAGACGCAAAATCACACGCTCAAATTTGTGATATTATTGCCCGTGTATTGAATGACCAGTTTACGCCGGGAGCCAAAGCGGTAGATCGATTAATTGATACCGACGCAGGCCCCACCTCAATTTGTCGTGAAGTGGCAGAAATAATTTATTCTATGACAACTGGATTGCACAGCGAATTTCTCGTGACATATGCTAATGTTAGACAAGTTCTGCGAAATATGGGTATGCTCAGTGCAATGCTCAAAGAAGATTATGACGGTATTATTTCTAAAATTAAAGATGCCGGAGATATTCAGCTTGAATCCGACATCAGTATCGTTGATGAAAATTATCGAAAACTTCGCGCGCTACTCAAAAAACAAGAAGCTATGCTCAGCGGTTTCTTGCATGTAACGCTCGCACCAGCCGATGTTGAAATTGAGAGAGCAATTCGCGAGCAAAACAAAAGTATGTTGCTCATTGAAAAGATGGGAATAACGCCCGGGACAGTTGATTTTTCGAATGCGATTTCTCAGACATTGCTCGGTCTAGGACATACATCTGCGATTGCCAAAAAAGTTGATGATGCGCTAAAGAAGATAGGTATGAGCGCCAAAGAATTTTCTGACTCGAAGACTGCAGACGATCTCGAAGCCAATATTGAGACACAATTCGCAAAATTGAAGACCAAACCGAAAGAACTGGGTAAATTCTTGACAAGTGCTCGAATTGTCAGAGATAATTTTAGTCGCAAAGCAGACTTCGAAGATGCGCTGAAGAAACTATCGACTCAACGCGGTTCAGGTCAAACTGGAGGTGTTTACGATCGAGATCACGGTACTCCAGTTTATAAGCCACCAATCAGAGGAGGCGCAGGAGGATCAGTTGGTGATACTGTTGATGATTATTTACTCGAAAAAGATCAACTACGAACTCCCCTCGAGCGACAAATGCGCTTGAAAAAGACAGAAATTAAACTCGTGGTTAATGATTTCGCCAAGAAAATGGTGCGATCCTACGACAAATTTCTCCGCGCAGTGACTGAAATTGGTCCGCAGCTCGGTAACAAAATTCCGATAAGCGACGCGCTTAAGAGGTTACGCGATGCACTGGCTCGCGTCAAAACCGCCGACGTGAAAGTAAGAAAACTCGAGTTTGCGCTACTCGGGCTCTTGAAGGATGCCGATTCAATCAATCGGAGAGATGCATTTATTCGGGCGCTGGGTTTGGTCATCCAAGAAATTGACGCATGTATGTCGCTCGAAATGTATCGCAAAAATTCAGAACCATTCGCGTTGATGAAATCTGCGCTAAGTGGAATTCTCGACACAATTAAAATATACGCGGCTGCGATTCAACAGCAGCACGGTGGGGGCGCAGGAATGTATGGCGGAAACATGGGTGAAGAAGAACAATGGTTCATCAGTCTTGATTTCACCCCCGAAGTTAATAAAACTGTATATGACATGAATACTTCGATTAATGATTTCATGTACTACTTCTACATTGCTAAAATTCGAGAAAATTTACGCCGGACATCCAAGAACGTGGCAAAATACGGTGAAGGTTATGCCGCAATTTTGGGCGATGCAGTTGCATCGCGTATTCGCGTAATTGAAAAAGAATATACGGACCGAGTGGCTGAACTCACGAAGCTCACTGAAAACGGAGATGGTAATTTATTCAAGGAGACGAACCCAAGTAACCTGCGCGGACAGTTGACACGTAAGCATCAAGAAGAAATCAAAAAATTCTTGACAAAACAAAAAACATGCAAAATTACATTTTATAAAACACTGCAAGCCATCGACATATATATGCAAGCATTTATCGACGGAATGCTCAAGCATCCACAAGACATTGCAGATTTAAAAGAAATGCTTGATGGTACTACACTGTTGCCGAACTGGTTTAATACTGAGACCGGAGTTGAGTTTGCCACAGTTTTTGAAAAATCGCCTGCGATGGACGCTCATGCTATTTCACGTGTAGATACAGGTCTCGATGGGTGTTTGGCCGCGGGTTACAAAGCAGGCGAGGCATCAAAGGTGATGTCAAGCACCAAATGGAATAAGTCAGCCGGCGGATCAGCGAATGCAGTTGACGCGACTGAGCATTATTACGATAAGGTGTCGGGGGCCGATTCGACAATTGGAGTGCCGTTATATGGATTCTTCCCCGATCCGAATGAATCAGGGGTGACCAGAGTTAATGAAGTGTATGACTCAGTCGAAAAATTCATGAAAAATTTTCAGGCACTCAAGAATTTGATCAATACATTCGCTCGCATTGGTGATAAATTTGGAGGCGTTGAATTGCGCAGACAAACATTTATGAGCCCAACAAAAATTTATCAAAATTTGATGGATTATATTATTTGTTCGACGCTCTCCATGGGAATGCCGCAATGCGAAGTAGAAGGAATTAAACACGAATTGTCACTGTCATTTTCTGGAATTGGTAGTCATTTGGCGGGCATGCCGTTAGATAATGCGTTGAAACAAACATTCACTAATGATCGTGAAGCCGCCCAGACACGAAGAAGTATGAATAAATATTCATGTTATTTCAGTTATATTCAGGGTTCGACATGTTTACCTGACATATGGAAAAACGCGCTGCTTAATGATTTCCACATAGAGGACAAATTTTTAGTGCACATATTTAAATGCGTATCGGCCAAGACTATGACTGTATTAGGTATGTTTGATTTGA
>Ga0233429_1003499_pt1 | contig 14740 bp, 13 predicted proteins | sample SI_118_April2016_3_FD_179879 | JGI IMG/M metagenome (GOLD analysis project Ga0233429, IMG submission 179879) | Seawater microbial communities from Saanich Inlet, British Columbia, Canada - SI_118_April2016_135_MG | ecosystem: Environmental > Aquatic > Marine > Inlet | place: Canada: British... | reverse complement strand
CGGATCGAACCCTAAACCCAAAAATCCCACATCCAGGCCCTGGGCCACTTCCTTGACCTGGGCCAGATGATTATGCACCTCAGCACAGGTCTGATGCAGGTTTTCCAATGGTGCGCCGGAGAGTTCAAACTGGCCGCCCGGCTCCAACGTGATCGAGGCACCGTCCTGGCTCAAGGCAATGACATTGCCCGCCTCGGACACGGGTTTCCAGCCAAACCGCTGTAAACCTTCCAACATGGCCCGGATACCTTGGGGGCCGTCATAATCGGCCCGGCCCAGATCAGAGCGGCGATAGACGAATTTTTCATGCTCCGTGCCGATTTTCCACATGTCCTTTGGCTTTGCGCCATCGGCGATATAATCTACCAGCTCGGAAAAATCTTCGACTGGCGGCAGCGCGCCGGTTGTTTTATCAGACATACAGATTAACCTCGGCTTGCCGTCATCAGGCCTGCCCGCTTCCAAATATAGGGGCCAATACTATTCGAGTTAATCTATGCGGCGCTCGGATGCAAGGGCGGATGCAGGGGAGACGTTGTCTATCGATTGTCACCCAATATCGCCTGCCACAGGCTAAGGGCCGTGACGGCAGCGGTTTCCGCGCGTAAAATACGCGGCCCCAATGACATGGGCACTACAAAGGGGCGTTGGCGCAGTGCATGGCTCTCGTCTGGGTCAAAGCCGCCTTCGGGGCCGATAAGTATGGCCCAGGGTGTTGTTGGCGCATCCGCAAACCCCTGTAGCGCTTCCAGGGGCGGCGGTGCGCCCGCCTCATCACAGAACAGCAGGCGGCGATCCTCGGGCCAGGCATCCAGGATCTTATCCAGGGATTGGACGGTGTGTAATTCCGGCACGGAAAGGCGGCGGCATTGCTCCGCCGCTTCCGCCGCCGTCGTGCCCAGGCGGACCAGATTAATCCGCTCCACCGCCGTGCGCCTTGTGGTGGTGGGCAACAGGGCCGTGACCCCCAATTCCGTCGCCTTTTGTACCAGATAATCCACCCGGCCCCGCTTTATGGGGGCGAACAGCAGCCAGATGTCAGGTTCAGGTGGTTGGCTCAGGCTTTGTTCCACCAGCTGGAGGGAGGCCCAGCCCTTGCCAATGGTATCAATCCGGGCCCGCCACTCTCCATCCCGGCCATTGAACAAGGCTGCCTCATCACCGGGGCCCAGGCGCAGGACAGACCGCAGATAGTGCGCTTGCGGCGCTTCCAGCCCGACAACGCCGTTCGAACCCAGGTCATCCGTGACGTATAGGCGGATCTTGGCCCGCGCGAGTTGCTGTTGTTGATTTTTCGCCATTATCCCAAAAAACCAAAAAAAGTTTCATCAATCCGTTATCTTAGCCCTATGACGCCGCCAGAAACACCAGCTTCATTTACCGATATTCCCGACCAGGGATGGGTTGCCCGCCATGCGCCCACGCGCCTGCGGCCCTATTTGCGCCTGGCCCGCCTGGACCGGCCCATTGGTACCTGGTTGCTGTTGTGGCCCTGTTGGTGGTCTATTGCCATGGCAAGCAACGGGCAGATGAATAATTGGCCCGATTTTTTATGGCTGTTGGCAGCATTTGCCCTGGGCGCATTGGTGATGCGCGGGGCGGGCTGTGCCTGGAATGATATCACGGACCGTGATTTCGATGGCCAGGTCGAACGCACCCGTGGCCGCCCCATTCCCAGCGGCGAAATTTCCATTGGTCAGGCCGCCGCCTTTATGGTGCTGTTGGCCCTGATCGGCCTGAACATCCTTTTACGCCTGAATACCTTTGCGCTGTGGATTGGCGTGATGTCCCTGGCCCCGGTGGTGATCTACCCCTTTATGAAGCGCATTACCTGGTGGCCGCAGGTTTTTCTGGGCCTCGCCTTCAATTGGGGGGCGCTGTTGGGTTGGGCCGCCGTGCGGGGGGAGCTGACCCTGGCGCCGCTGCTATTGTATCTGGGCGGCATCGCCTGGACCCTGGGCTATGATACCATCTATGCCCATCAGGACAAAATGGATGATGCCCTGATCGGTATCAAGTCATCGGCCCGGGCCCTGGGCCAGCGGACCCGGCCGATGTTGTGGGCATTTTATGGTGCAGCGATTACGCTGTTTGCCTTGGCCGGTTGGCTGGCGAACCTGGGCCCGCTGTTTTTTGCCGGCGTCGGGGTGGCGGCGGCGCAGTTGGCCTGGCAGGCGGGGTCGGTTGATATTGATGATCCAGGCGATTGCCTGGCCAAATTCCGTTCCAACACCTGGTTCGGCTGGCTGGTGTTCGCTGCCGTGCTGCTAGGGATCTGGTAGCGAAGTATGGGATAGCCGCGTGGTGTCGAAACCGGGCAGGCTCAGCTGATCCGGCAGGCCGGGGATATATGTCAACGCCACGAATTCATAGGCCAGGCCCGTCACTTCCACCGTAATCAAGGGCGTCACCGTCTGCCCTGTCCCGCTAATATCCAAGCCGCTATCTGCGTAAGTGACAATAACGTTATCGCCGGTAATGCGCGATGAAACTGCCTGCATGGCGGTGAGGATGGCGGTAAAGGAGGCCGCGCTATCAGTGGAACTGCCGCTGCACGACACGCTGGCACCGGTGCAGGTAATCGGCGTCGCATCCAGATCGTTCAGGTCTATGATCGGATCCTGGATCAAGGCCTCGCGTAGGCCACGTCGGGTCGCCTCGGAAACTTTGTGATAATCGAACATGATCAGACCAACTTCGAGAGAGCCGATGGTCAACAGCAACAACGCCGGCAGGATCATAGCAAATTCGGTCGCTGCGGTGCCACGACGGCAGGACCACCAATTTCTAATCGTCCGGATCAATCTTTTGGGTGTGTGGATGATCATGGCCTAGTTTCCGACAAAGGCTTGTTCGTGGGAGGCCTTCATGGTCAATGTGGTAAAACCCTGGCTTTCCAAAAACGTCAGGAAAAGCGGCTCGTACGGCACGCTCGCCACGACCCGGATAACTTCATAATCAGTGCCACTGGCAGTGTGCGTCGACGTTGTCACAGCGAAAGAAGACGAACCGTTGGACCAGCCGGGCACAACAAAATCGGCAGAGCCGTCAATTGTACCGGTTTTCACCAAATTGGCGATGGTGGTCTGGGTGGTGCCCGATAAAGGCAGGTCGGACCGGGCCGCTAACATGGCGCCGACGCGGAGGCTTTTGTCCAAATCCGTGGATTGATTTAGGTAATAGCCGAATTCAAACACACCGACCATGACCAGGGTCAGCATGGGCGCCAATATGGCGAATTCCACGGCTGCCACCGCCCGTCGGCAGAACAGGGCGGCTATCGCTTTGGTTTGCCAGCTATTGAATAAGTTGAACATTGATATGAACGTCGTCTGAAAATTGTTGCAACAACGGACCGACCACTTCCACATAGGTACTGGCCCGGGTGCCGTCGACTTCTTCGGTCAGGAAAACTTCGACATAGCGGCCATAGGTCGGGTAGTCGCCGCTGCCCATGACACCAAGTGCGTTACAGTTCAACACGGCGATTTTCAACACCCGGCGCTTTAGGTCGGCAGAGGCCGCGGATACCGGCACACCGGTTGCCGGAATGGCGGCGCCGGGCGGTGTCACCGTGCTATAGCCCGATGGTATCGTGATGTCTGTTGTCGGATAGACGGTGTTATTGTCGTTGCGATAGAAAGTCTCGCCCAATTCATAAAGATAGACCTGATAGCGGGTATAATTGGCCAAATCCGTCGGCTGGGCGTCGCTGGGATGGTTGGTCGTCCAATAGGCTTCCGGATCCCAATCGCCATTTCCTAGAATGGTGGAACCGGACATGTCGGAATCACGACCATAGCTCATGATATTTTGCGCCGGATTCTTGGGGCTTTTGTTGCCGGCGTCCAGGCGGGCATTAATGCCGTTTCGGGCTTGCTGGACCTGTACGCCAGGCGAAGTTGTCACGATCGAGGTATAGCAAAGGCCTGGATCATTGGCTAAGGCGTCGCCGACACTTGCCGCGCCGCAGTTGCCCACCGATGGACACAAAAGGCCGAAGTTACCTGGCGCAAGGGAGCCGCCGCCGGGCCCGGCTTTTGCCAATAACTGCCGACCGGCATTGGCCTCGTCCAACAGGTCATCCCCCGATCCGCCGGATTCTGCCGGATTGCAGGCCATGTACGGCGGCGCGGCGCAGACAATTGGCACAATACCTGCCCGCGCGGTCGCCTCCAGCGTAAATTGATCAGCCACCGAGCCTGAGGATACCGCCTGTAAGGCTGGAGCGAGGAAAATCGAAATTGTCCGTGGAACAAGGGTCACGTCCACATAAACCGCATCATTATCTGCGGTCGTCGTCACGTCCGAGGGATCTACATCGTTATAAAATGTGATGCTTTGGATGGTGAAGGCACCCACAGTATCCGACAATGAGGTGGCGTTCGAGATGGCATTTGTGGCTGCTTCCGTACCGCGGCTGATCGCGCCTGTTTGGCCGTCAAGCTGTGCCGCGGCAGACAGGGCGGCGGCGTCAGCGGCATTCTGCATCTGTGAACGCAGCACCACGACCCGGCCAATATCCAGGGCCAGAACCCCACCTGAAAGAGCCAGTACACCGGCGAAAGCCACATAGATCGTGGTAGCGCCGCGCCGGTCCCGTAATAGAGACAGCAAGCCGATCCAAAACCTGGCTAAAATTCCGTGCCCTAAATTTTTATGCCAACTAGTCATTGCGGTCCCTTTTGCGCTTATTGGTAAATGAAAGGATAACAGCGAATGTAATACCGTGAATGTAAGATTTGAATTCATTTCAGAAACACAAGTGATTGACATCACATCGCGATATACTTAGTGCTTTAGACGCCGGAATTGACTGAAACAAAAGGCAAAACTTGGACTGGTATAGACGATTGAATTACCGTCATGGTATGATAATCACATGAATCTCTCCTACCGCCGCTGCGCGAGAGAACAAAAGTGACCACACCCATTGATGCCGCATCCGCAAAGCTGGAACCCGCAAATGCCACAAATACGGCTAATGTAGTTTCCGGGCTTGCTATAGACGCATTGGCACCGCAAACGAGCCATCGGCTCATGCTGCGCCTGTTGCGGGATTATATCAGGCCCCATGCGGGGCGTCTATTATGGGCCGCCTTGTTTATGGCGATTGTGGCCGGCACCACAGGCTTGAATGCCTGGTTGCTGGAACCTGCGATCGATAAGGTCTTCGTGAAACAGGTGCCGGGCATGTTGTTGTGGGTGCCCATCGTTCTGGTTATCGTTGCCTGTCTGCGCGGTGGTGCGACCTATGTGCAAAGCATTTTGATGCACGGCGTCGGCCAGCGCATTATTGCCGAGACCCAGGTTAAGATGTACCGGCACCTCATCGGGGCCGATCTGGCTTATTTGCAATCCATCCATTCCGGGCAATTGCTGTCTTCATTTCTTTATGACGCCAATTTGTTGCGGGATGCAGTGGGCCGCGCCGTTACCGGCATCGCCAAGGACGCCTTGACCGCCCTGGCCCTGGGCGTGGTGATGTTCGTGCAGGACTGGCAACTGGCCCTGATCGTGGTCTTTATTTTTCCCCTGGTCGGCGTGGCGATCCGTAAACTGGGCAAGCGTATGCGCAAAGCTTCCACCGCCACGCAGGAGGAAACGGGAAAGCTGGCCACTCAACTTAGCGAAACCATCGACGGCGTGCGCCTGGTCAAAGCCTATGGCATGGAAGAGGGCGAGACGGAACGCATCCGCGCCCGCATCGAACGACGCCTGAAGGAGATCATGCGCGGCATCCGCACGCGATCCGCCGCCACACCGTTGACCGAGGCCCTGGGCGGTGTCGCCGTGGCCCTGGCCATTTTCTATGGCGGCTGGCGGGCCCAGCAGGGGGCGCTGTCATTGGGCGAATTCATGTCCTTCCTGGCGGCTTTGTTGATGGCTTACCAACCCTTGAAAGGCCTCGCCAGTTTGAACACCGCCCTGCAGGAAGGCCTGGCGGCGGCGCAACGGATCTTCGCTATTCTGGATGTGGCACCTGCCATTGTTGAAAAGCCGAATGCCGCCGCCTTGACTGTGACCCAGGGCGCGATCCGCTTTTGTGAGGTAAATTTTTCCTACGATGATCAGGTGACGGCCCTGCACAACATCAATATTGAAGTCCCGGCAGGAAGCACCGTTGCCTTGGTCGGCCCGTCCGGTTCCGGCAAGACCACATTGATGAACCTGTTGCCGCGCTTTTTCGATCCCGACAAGGGCAGGGTGGAGATCGATGGCCAGAATATCCGGGATGTCACCATTGCCTCCCTGCGGGACGCCACAGCCCTGGTCAGCCAGGATATCACCTTGTTCGATGATACGGTGGCGGCCAATATCGCCTATGGCCGGCCCGGTGCCACAACGGCACAAATTGAGGCTGCGGCACGCACTGCGGCGGCGGATGAATTCATCGCCGCCCTGCCCCAGGGGTACGACACCAAGGTGGGTGAAAATGGCGTTCGCCTCTCAGGCGGCCAGCGACAACGCATCGCCATTGCCCGGGCCATGTTGAAAGACGCGCCCATATTGCTTTTGGATGAAGCCACCTCGGCCCTGGATACGGAGGCTGAACGTGTGGTGCAGACGGCCCTGGATGCCCTAAAGGCCGGTCGCACAACTTTGGTTATCGCCCATCGTTTGTCGACAATTATGGCGGCGGATCGCATTTGTGTGCTGGATGGCGGTCGGGTCGTGGAAAGCGGCGATCATGACACTTTGATGCAACGCAAAGGCAGCTACGCCCGGCTGTATAACTTGCAGTTTGCCAATGGCGATCCCGCTGCCAAACCCGAAGTCGAAACGACCGCACAGCTGGGGAGCTGATATCGGTGGGCCTGGGCAAACGTTTCTTCAATACCGCTTTCGCCCAGTCAATGATTGGTGTTTTGATGGCGCAGTATGTGCGCCTCGTCACCGTCACCACAAGATGGCAGGTCGTGGACGGCCATGTTCTGCCGGATTTGCTGGCCCAGGGACATGCTGTCATCGCAATAACGTGGCATGGCCGTCTGATGATGATACCAAAGGCCTGGCCCGGCCCCAGCCCCCTGCATTTACTGATTTCCCGTCACGGGGATGGTGAGATGGTGGCCCGGATTATGGCGCGTTTTGGCATGCGCATGGTGCGCGGTTCCACCCAACGTCAGGACCGGGACCGGGATAAAGGTGGCGCGGTGGCCTTGCGCCAGATGCTGACTTTATTGAAGGCGGGGCATTCCGTTGGCGTGACGCCGGATGGTCCCCGTGGCCCGGCCCGGTATTTGAGCAGCGGTGTCATCACCTTGGCCCGGCTGTCCGGCGCGCCGGTGGTGCCGGTCATCATCAGCACCCGATGGCATCATAGTTTTTCCAGCTGGGACCGGTTTCGATTGGCCCTGCCGTGTTCCAGGGGCGCGATAATCTATGGCGCGCCCGTTATCCTGGATCGCAAAATGAATCCGGCCCAGGAAGAAGCTGCCCGGCGGTCGCTTGAAGCCGCACTTGATGCCGCAATGGAACGGGCAGACCGTCTTCTTGGTGACTTTGCCGGTGCCCCTGACAGCAAGCGTGGAACAGCGTTATGACATACGGAATGTATGCCGCTATGACGCGCCTGTTGGCACCGTTGATCGACTGGTATTTGCGCCGGCGTCTGCGGCAGGGCAAGGAAGATCCGGTGCGCTTTCGGGAACGATTGGGGGAACCGGGCAAATCCCGCCCGCCTGGTCCCCTGATCTGGGTGCACGGGGCCTCGGTGGGGGAGGTTATCTCGGTGTTGCCGTTGATAGAGCGGCTGTTGCAACAAGACGAAAACCTGCATGTGTTGTTGACGTCGGGTACCGTAACCTCGGCCCGGATCATGGCGGACCGCCTACCCGCCCGCGCCGTGCATCAATACGTCCCCGTGGATCAACCCGCCAGCGTTGGCCGGTTTCTCGATCACTGGCAGCCTGATCTGGCGCTTTGGGTGGAATCCGAATTGTGGCCGAATTTGATCCATCAAACCAGGGAACGGGGCGTGGCCATGGCATTAATCAATGCGCGCATGTCGGAAAGTTCATTTCGCCGCTGGCGTCGGCTGCCGTTTTTGGCCAGGCCGTTGTTGCAGTCGTTCCAATTCTGTATGGCGCAAAGCGCCCCTGATGCCGGGCGGCTGGCGACTTTGGGGGCTCATAACGTGAGTTTCCTGGGCAATCTGAAGGCCGCCTCGCCGCCTCTGTCTGCCGATCCCCGTGAGCTGCATGCTGTGAAGGTTATGTTTGGTCGGCGACCGCGATGGCTGGCCGCCTCCACCCATCCAGGCGAAGAAGTCATGATCGCCAAAGTTCACCGCCAATTGGTTATGCGGTTTCCAAATTTGCTGACGATCATTGTGCCCCGCCATGCCAATCGGGGCGACGATATTGCCGTGGACCTGGCGAACATGGGCCTGTCAACTGCCAGGCGCAGTTTGGGGCAGGCGGTCGGTGATGACACGGCAATCTATCTGGGCGACAGCATGGGGGAGATGGGGCTTTATTATCGCCTGGCAAATATCGTTCTCATGGGCGGCTCCTTGGTTGAACATGGTGGCCAAAACCCCCTGGAGGCGGCCCGCCTGGACGCCGCCCTGTTGTTCGGGCGGCATATGTTCAACTTCACGGATCAGGCCACAGCCATGATCAACAGTGGCGGCGCGCGGGAAATTGCAAACCAGGATGATCTGGTTGATCAGGTGGCGCTGTTGCTAAGCGATGGGGTCGAGGTTGATCGTCGGGCCAAGGCTGCGGCGACTGCAGCTGATGATGGCGATGATGTGTTAGCGGCAATATTGCAGCAGCTGGCACCCCTGCTGCCCAGTCAATCCCCAGAACAACGGCAACACCAGCGTTTGGATATCGACCGTGCAGGCGCCTGAATTTTGGCGTCGGAACGGTATTCTGGCCTGGTGCCTGCAACCCCTCGCCTGGCTGTATGACGCCCTCGGACGTTTGCGCTGGGCGATATCCACGCCCCGGCAAGTAGACGTGCCGGTGATCTGTATTGGTAATCTTGTGGCAGGCGGTGCGGGCAAAACACCGACCGCGCTGGCGGTTGGCCGGGCCCTGGCCCGCCGGGGCATTGCGGCGCATTTTTTAAGCCGGGGCCACGGCGGCCGCCTGACCGGACCGCTTCAGGTAGATCCAAATCGTCACGATGCCAATGATGTGGGTGATGAACCGTTGTTACTGGCGGCGGCAGGACCGGCCTGGATTTCCCGTGATCGCGCGAAAGGTGCCAGGGCCGCTATCGCTGCCGGGGCCCAGGCCATCATTATGGATGATGGTTTTCAAAATCCTGGTCTGGCCAAGGATTTGTCATTGCTGGTCATTGATGCGGCCTATGGCCTGGGCAATGGCCGGGTGCATCCTGCGGGACCCTTGCGGGAGTCTATTGCTGTCGGCCTGGCGCGGGCCCAGGGCATAGTTTTGTTGCAGACCGGGGAGACGCCGGCATTTCTGCCTGATTTCCGGCTGCCGATTTTGACCGCACGCCTGATCCCCGATGCTACGGCCCTGATCCTTCGCGGGCAAAAGGTTCTGGCCTTTGCGGGCATTGGCCGCCCCGAGAGGTTTTTCCACACGGTACGGGAGCTTGGTGCAGAGGTCGTCGGCGTGCAGGCATTTCCCGACCATCATCCATACCGCGAGGATGAAATCTGGAAACTGGTAGAGGCGGCACAAAGCCAGGGCGGGCTGGCCGTTACCACTGCCAAAGACGCCGTGCGCCTGCCTGCCCAGGCCAGCGCCATGGTGACGGTGATTGATGTCGCACTGGAATTTGATAACGTCCCTGACCTGGACTTTCTGTTGGACCGCACCCTGGGTACTTCGCCATGAAGCATCCGATCCGTTATCGATTGGAATATTTCCTGGTGCGCCTGTTTTGGGCCCTTTTTGCATCACTGCCCCTGGCGACCGCTTCGGATCTAGGTGCCGTGTTGGGTAGAGCCTTGGCCTATCTACCGCCCCTGCGGGCACGGGTGGAGCGTAATTTGCGCCGGGCGCTGCCGGAACTAAGCCAGGAACAGCGGGCCGTCATAAATATGGGCGTTTGGCAGAATTTAGGCCGGGCAATGGCCGAGTTGCCGCATCTGAAAAAATTTACGCTGACCGAAGACACGCCCGGCCCCGGACAGATCCAGGTGATTGGCAGTGAATATCTCAGGCCCGCCTATGATCAAGGGCAGCCTGTCATTTTGTTCAGTGGTCATTTGGCGAACTGGGAATTAATGCCCATGGTGATATCGAGATATGGCCGTCCCTTACATGCGATCTACCGGGCACCGAATAACCCTCTGATCGATAAATGGCTGTACCGGCTGCGCGACGGCGTCGTCCTCAGCGCCCTGGCGAAAGGGCGGTCTGCCGCGCGGGGTATTCTGTCAGCGTTGAAGCAAGGCCATTCCATCGCCATGCTGGTGGATCAAAAAATGAATGACGGCATCCCGGTAGATTTTTTTGGCCAGACGGCCATGACCGCCCCGGCCCTGGCGCAATTGGCCTTGCGCCAGGATATCAAGGTTTTGCCGGTTAATTGCGAACGCCTCAACGGGGCATCTTTTCGCATTACCGTTGCCGCGCCGTTAGTCTTCGCCAAGACCGACGACCATCAGGACGACGTCGCCTCTCTGATGGCCCAGGTCAACGATATATTGGAAGGCTGGATCAGGGCCCGGCCTGAACAATGGCTGTGGCCGCACAATCGCTGGCCGAAATAGATCATTTAGGTTTCGGGCCCAGTAACAGGCCTGGGTCCAGGCGTTGGTTGAACCAGTTCAAACGCCAATCAAGATGTGGCCCGGATGCCCGCCCTGTTTTGCCGACAGTGCCGATCTGTTCACCCTGGCGGACAAACTGCCCGACCTTCACGGTGACGCTGTTCAGATGCATGTAAACGGAGGTCAGGCCATGGCCGTGATCCAGCATCACCGTACCGCCGGTATAGAACAAATCCCGTTCCGCCAAAGCCACCCTGCCGTCGGTGGAGGTGTGCACCGGGCTACCGGTTTTGGCCGCGATATCCAAACCGTAATGGGGCCGTCGCGGCTTGTCGTTCAGGATGCGCTGGCTGCCGTAAACACCACTGATCCGGCCCGGCAGCGGCCAGGCAAAGCCGCTTTCGAACCAGGATGCGGCGCTGTCTTTCCGCCGCACCGCTGAAATCAATTTGTTCTCCCGCCGAATGCGGGCCAGGACGTCTTTTGGCGGTGTAACCTTCTTGGCCGGCAGGCCCTTTATCTTTTCGGTCTTGTAGGTTCTGGCTTTGATATTCAAAATTCGGCTGTGCCTGATGCCGTCCGTGCCGGTCCAATACAGGGGCGCGGTTTTGGGAAAATCCCGGCCAAAGCCAAAGATGAAACGGCCGTTGTCATCAACACGAACCACACGGCCCTGAAACTCAATTTTGGTCCCTGGGACGGTGACACCCTGTACCAAGCCGCCTTGGGTGAAATTACCTCTCAGATCCGGGGCTTGGGCCAATGCCGTTCCGGACCAAAATGTCAGCAGGCAGAAAAGCCAAATGCGCATCAGAATAATGACCCCTGATCCTTGGAGGGTGTTTTGGGCGTTGTCTTAGATGTCGCATTAGGGGTGGCTTTGGTCTTGGGCCTGACCGTCGTTTTTCGTGCCGTTGTTTTGGCCCCGCCATCGACGGTGACGGCGACCTCGCCATCATGAAAGCGTATATCCAGGCTATCCCCTGCCGTGGTACCGGCAGCGGCCATGACGACGCCGCCATCACGGTGGCGCACCATGGCATAGCCCCGTTCCAACACCCTCTCGAAACTCAAACTATCGAGCAGTTTGCTCTGACCCAAAAGGCGCATGCGATGTTCGTTGATGCGACCTTGGGCGGCGCGGTGCAGGCGGCCATCGAAATCACGCAGGCTCCGCCCGCCGCCTTCCACGACTTCCAACACCAGCCTTGGCCGCAGGCGGGCGGTAATAGCGGTCAGGCTGTTGCGCTTTTCGGTCCCAAAGGTCAGCAGGGCGCGGTGCAAGCGTTCCGCCCCCTCATCCAGACGCTGGCGGGCCAGGGCCAGTAAATCCCGGGGCCCGCGCAGACCACGGGCCAGACCCTCCAGATCCCGCCGCCGCTCCGCCAATAACCTTTGCGCCCCCAGGCCAAGACGCCGGTCCAGATCCTGGGTTGTTGCCACCAATTCGGCCCGCACGGGCACGGCGATTTCCGCCGCGGCCGTGGGCGTCGGTGCGCGTCGGTCAGAGACGAAATCGATCAATGTGGTGTCTGTTTCGTGCCCCACGGCCGAGATCAGGGGGATTTCACTCTCCGCCACGGCTCTGGCAACGACTTCCTCATTAAAGGCCCACAGATCCTCGATAGAGCCGCCGCCACGGGCGACGATCAGCAGATCCGGGCGGGGCACGGATGACCCTTCGCCCAATGCATTGAAGCCACGGATGGCAGCGGCGATCTGATCTTCCGACCCCTTACCCTGAACCAGGACCGGCCATAGCAGCACGCGGCTGGGGAAGCGATCCCGCAGGCGGTGCAGGATGTCGCGAATCACTGCGCCGGTGGGTGATGTCACCACGCCGATGACGCCCGGCAAATAGGGCAGGGGCTGCTTTCGCTCTTCTGCAAATAGGCCCTCTGCCGCCAGCTTTTTGCGCCGCTCCTCCAGCAAGGCCATCAGGGCGCCGACGCCTGCCGGTTCCATCGCCTCCACCACCAACTGGTAACGGGAGCGGGGGGCATAGGTGGTCAGCTTGCCGGTGCAAATCACCTCCAGGCCATCTTCGGGGCGAAAGCGCAGTTTTCCGGCGCTGCCGCGCCAAACCACGCTGTCGATCACCGCCCGGTCATCCTTCAGGGAGAAATACATATGCCCCGAACGCGCCGCCATAAAGCCCGATACTTCACCCCGCACACGCACGTAGCCGAAATTATCCTCCACCGTCCGCTTAACGGCAGAGGCTATTTCAGAAACGGAATATTCCGGCAAATTGGGCACGCTGCCAGAATCACTTTTGGCATCACCTTTGGCACCATTTTCGGTCATTGCCCATAAACCTCGACTTTATCCGCGATCATCTGCTTTCGCTCTTGCCCGGCTATGATACAAGGGGGGCCAACGGTGTAAACGGTATTGAATAGTCTAAAGAGGTTCGAAGGAATGCATGTACTGGTTATCGGCGCGGGCGGGCGGGAGCACGCGCTATGTTGGGGGGTGGCGCGTTCACCATTGGCAACCCGGTTAAGCTGCGCGCCAGGCAATGGCGGTATCGCACGTTTGGCCGAATGTGTTGATATTGCGGTCGATGATTTTGATGGCATCGTTGCCTATTGCCGGGACGAGGCGGTGGATTTTGTCATCGTCGGGCCCGAAGGCCCGTTGGTGGATGGCATCATTGACCGCCTTGACCGGGAGGGCATTCTGGCCTTTGGCCCCAATGCCCGGGCCGCCATTCTGGAAGGCTCGAAAGTCTTTACGAAAAATCTGTGTAAGAAACACAATATACCGACCGCTGCATTTGAGAAGTTTACCGATCTGGACAAGGCCAGGGAATATATCCAGGACCGGGGCGCGCCCATCGTGGTCAAGGTGGACGGTCTGGCAGCGGGTAAGGGTGCCATTGTCTGTGCAACCACTGAGGAAGCTTTGGCCGCCGCAGAGGATATTCTGGGCGGGCAATTCGGCGCGGCAGGTGATGCCATTGTGGTGGAGCAGTTTATGGTGGGGGAGGAAGCCAGTTTCTTTGCCCTGTGCGATGGCCGCAACGCCCTGCCCCTGGCAACGGCCCAGGATCATAAGGCGGTGGGCGAGGGCGATGTGGGGCCCAATACGGGTGGCATGGGGGCCTATTCCCCGGCTCCGGTCATGACGGACGAGATGTGCCAGAAAACCATGGAACGGATTATCCTGCCCACCATGCGGGCCATGGAACAGGATGGCCGGCCCTTTAAGGGTCTTTTGTTTGCGGGCCTGATGATCACCGACCGGGGGCCTCAGTTGATCGAATATAATGTTCGCTTTGGTGACCCGGAATGCCAAGTTTTGCTGGCACGCTGGCAAAGCGATCCTTTGGCAGCCCTTGTTGCTGCTGCGAAAGGACAGTTGGCCGGTTACGAGGTGGATTGGTCGGACAGGGCCGCAATTACCGTTGTCATGGCGGCCCAGGGCTATCCCGGCGACTATGGCAAAGGCAGCGAAATCAAGAATATCTCCGGTGCGGAGGCCATTGCCGGTGTCTCTGTTCTACATGCCGGCACCAAGTTGGGGACCGGCGCTGAGGGCGACAAAATTCTCGCCAACGGCGGGCGTGTCCTTGGCATCACGGCTCAAGGGTCTGATATCAGAACAGCACGGGGGCGGGCTTATCAGGGTGTTGATGCCATTGATTGGCCGGAAGGCTTCTGCCGCCGGGATATAGGCTGGCGCGCGGTGGCACGGGAAGAGAAAGCGGAGCAAGAGGGGGAATAGCCAGAGGATGAGCCGGGCGGAAAAAACCAGAGCTGATTGGCTGGCCACTCTGGCCAAGTTCAAACACGACCCGGACCGGGCCGCCAATGATGCCATGTGGTCGCCGCGCCTTGATGCTGCCTCCCGCGACGAATTGGTGACAATACAGAACGAAAAGCTCCGGGTTGTAACGCCGTTCCTGTATGAAAACAGCGATTTCTATCGTGACCGGTTTGACCGCCTGGGCCTGGCACCGACGGATATCGCCTCGATCGAGGATTTGGTCAAATGGCCGGTGGTGGACAAATCGGAAATGACCGCTGATGTGGA
>Ga0233429_1003496_pt1 | contig 14747 bp, 17 predicted proteins | sample SI_118_April2016_3_FD_179879 | JGI IMG/M metagenome (GOLD analysis project Ga0233429, IMG submission 179879) | Seawater microbial communities from Saanich Inlet, British Columbia, Canada - SI_118_April2016_135_MG | ecosystem: Environmental > Aquatic > Marine > Inlet | place: Canada: British... | reverse complement strand
GAGATTGCGATCTCGCAAATAGAATATTGCCAAAAGAAAACTTGCAATCAGATAGGACATCAATATTACGCGTAAGGTTTCTATATTCATACCCTGATTGTATAGGCAGAAGAGGGAAAAAGCAAGAAAAAAGAAAAGATGTTCTAGCATCAAAAATACGCTGAATCGAGCAAATAACAAAAAAACCTTGCGAGAGTTTAAAACTCTCGCAAGGTTTCATATCTTTTGTTTTTTCTCTCCCGCTCGCGGGAGAGATGCCCTTTAGGGCAGAGGGGGAGAAAGAATTACACCCAGCCCCTCAGTTCCATTGCCTTCACAACGCTATCAATTGCAACCATATAAGCTGCGTCGCGCATATAGACATCTTCTTTCTCAGCCATTGCCAAAACTGCATTAAAAGCAACGGTCATCTTTTGGTCAAGTTTTTCTAGAACTTCGTCTTTGGGCCAATAGAAATTCATATCATTCTGTACACCCTCGAAATAAGAGACCGTTACGCCACCAGCGTTGCAAAGGAAATCGGGGATATTGAAGATTCCTTTTGCTTTAATGACTTCGTCTGCTTCGGGCGTGGTCGGGCCATTTGCACCTTCAGCAATCACTTTTACGCGATCACTAATTTTCAAGATGCTTTCGCCATTAACTTGTCCTTCCAATGCCCCGGGCATCAGCACATCGCATTCTTTGCTGATCCATGCATCGCCGTCTTCACGGATATATCCAGCGGCATCCGCTTTTTCTTTATCGACCATCCCATATTGGTCAGTGATGGATTGTAAGTATGTAGGGTCACAGCCATCGGGATGGCTATAAGTATAAGAAGTATTATCTTCACGATCCCAGCAAGAGATACAGGCAATCTTGCCGCCAAGCATTTCGACAAAACCGATCGCGGCATATTGACTCACGTTCCCATAACCTTGAACAGCCATTATCGAACCTTCAGTTTCTATACCAAGATGTGCCATCGCCTCACGAACAGTGTAAATCACTCCGTATCCAGTCGCTTCGGTACGACCCAATGATCCTCCGCCACCAAGGGGTTTGCCGGTAAATACGCTGGGCGTAAATTCACCAACCAACTTGGAATATTCATCCATCATCCAGCCCATCATCTGCGGGGTTGTTCCCACATCTGGGGCAGGCACGTCTTGGCGCGGGCCAATATTGCGGTACATATTTTGCACCCAGCCGCGTGTCAGGCGTTCTTTTTCAGCCGTCGAAAGCGTAGCGGGGTCAACAATAATCCCGCCTTTACCGCCGCCCAAAGGAATATCTGCAACAGCGCATTTCCACGTCATCCAGGTGCCGAGCGCACGGACAGTGTCCATGGTCTCGTTCGGATGAAAACGGATGCCGCCTTTATTAGGTCCACGCGCATCGTTATGTTGCACACGATAACCCTGAAATACGCGCAAAGTACCATCATCCATGCGAATAGGAATACGGAAAGAAAATTCCCGTGCAGGCCAGCGCAACACTTCAGAGATTTGCGGATCTAGATCGAGCAATTGCGCAACATGATCGAACTGTTTTTGTGCCATTTCAAAAGCATTGATCTGTTCAGACATTTTGTCTCCTTAAAAGACGGTCATAAGTTGAGAAAAGATAAACGGGCATACCGATCGGTATGCCCGTTGTTTAAAAAGGGTTTTGCTCCAAAACTTTCATCTTATAGATAGGGTACATGAGATTAGAAGCAAGGTCAATAGGATGGAAATCATTTTATTAGATGATTTCTATCAACCTTTTTATCTATCCAACTGCCTCATCAACTCTTCTCTCAGGATTTGCGGATTCGCACGTCCGCGCGCCTTTTGCATGACCTGCCCAAAGAGCCAATTTGCGACCCCTGTCTTTCCCTCGCGATAGCTCGTGGCCTCGGCTTGGTGTGCGTTTAATATATCGGATACCAGTGCCCCGATCAGGTCACCGTCTGAGACTTGTCCTAAACCTTTTTCTGCTACGATGGCTTTTGGACTTTTTCCACTTTTAAAGACATCGCCGAGCACTTCTTTGCCGGTGTTTTTATTGATCTCACCCTCTGCAACGAGCGTGACCAATTCTGCCAATGCCTCGGGCGTGACTTTGATCTCGTTGATCCCAACTTCGGATTGGTTCATGAGCGAGAAGAGTTCGCCCGTCATCCAATTGGAAAGCACCTTCGGCTTGACTGTAGATGATAGACGATTGACGGTATCTTCAAAATATTCGGCAATTGCTTTGTCGACGACCAGCACTTTGGCATCATATTCATTGAGATTAAATTCGGTGAGAAAACGCTCAAATTTAGCATGCGGTAATTCGGGCAGGTTAGCACGAACACGTTCACACCAGGCATGATCTACTTTTAACGGTGGCAGGTCTGGTTCAGGGAAGTATCGGTAGTCATGAGAATCTTCTTTGCCACGCATGGTATAGGTTTGAGATTTCGCTTCATCCCATCCCATCGTGACCTGATCCACTTCATCGCCCTCATCCAAAATTTTGCTCTGGCGGGCAATTTCATAATTGATCGCGTCTTCCATCGCCCTGAAAGAGTTCAGGTTTTTGACTTCGGTGCGGATGCCCAGCTTTTCTGTGCCGATTGGGCGCACAGAGGTATTCGCTTCAAAACGGATCACGCCCTTCTCCATATCACCAGAATTCACGCCGAGATAGCGTAAAATATCGCGCAAATTTTCAGCATAAGCGCGGGCTTCGGCGGCGGAGTGCATATCGGGCTGGGAGACGATTTCGAGCAGAGGCACGCCCGCGCGGTTGAGATCGACAAGGCTGGCGCCCTCAACGTGGGTGAGCTTGCCCGCATCTTCTTCGAGATGGGCGCGGAGAACGCGGATGACCTTTTCGCCTTCTTTGGTTTGAATGAGCATCTCACCATTGGTGGCAAGCGGCTCTTCAAATTGCGAGATCTGATAGGCTTTGGGCATATCAGGGTAGAAGTAATTTTTGCGTGCAAAGATGCTAACCGGCTCGATAGTGCAGCCCAGTGCCAGCCCGACTCGTATTCCATATTCGACCGCGCGCTCATTGGCAACAGGTAACGCCCCCGGCATCCCCGAACAGACGGGGCAAACGGCGGTATTTGGCTCAGATTCTATCGAATCAACAACAGGACAGCCACAAAACATTTTCGATTCTGTAGCCAACTCAACGTGGACTTCTAGTCCGATTACGGGTTCATATTTCATAAAATTTTAGCGATTGTTTTTTATAGATGATTTCGCAGTATTTTATCATCCCCTTTGGTTTTGCTGTGAAGCAAGATGGTGCTTATTTCCCTATCTTTTCTTATACAATCTTGTATAGTTGATGTCTAAGAAAACGTGCTGTTTCTTACGTTGGCGTGTGATCCGGTCAGCTTTGATTTCCGACAATCTTAACCCTTAGCTAATCTTGAACCACATCTTATCTAATGGCTTCCAATCGTCACTTTGCTCAGCCAACTCTTCCCAATTTCTTTTGCCACTCCAACTTTCTATTTTTATTGCATATACCGACGTACGCTTCATTTCCTTTTCAGTTACAGGTCGAAATTCTTCACCTGGATTCATTCCAGGAAAGTATTTCTCAATCAGACCATATAATGCTTTTCTTTTCTCATCTTCATTTTCAACTATTTCGACCTTCCCAAATACGATTACACTCTCATATTGCATGCTAAACTCTAGTGCAATATTGGATGGCAAAAATTGACCATACTCGCTTGTCTCAAAACATACATCTGGATGGCGTTCAACATTTTCTCTGATTCTCCCTACTCGATTTGAGTGAAAATATATTTTTCTTTCCTCCCCATCATACAGAAATGTGCTCGGTGTGATAAATGGTTGTTCATCCCAGCGTGTCGCAATATGACCAATTTGAGATCTCCCTAAGAATTCAACTACCCACTTATCATCTTGTTTATATTCCAATAGCCGTTGTCTATTTGCTGGTGTATTTCCTGAACTGTAATCCTTTTTACCCATTTTTCAATTCCTTAAACCTGAAGTATTCATGGATTGTTATGATTTGTACCTAACGTTGGCGTAAGCTACCCTCCGCCGGTGATGGCAAGGCTACACAACTATAATAATATGAAGCTTTGAAAACTGCGCCAGCATACAACCGCCGTAGGCGGTCGGGTACACGCTGTGTTGGGCGCATTATTTTTCCGTAGCGTCGACCAGAACATAATCTCACATCATCAGAGTCCCTTAGTAGATCCCCGGAAACAACCGATAGCGCACGCGCCGCGCATATTCCTGATACCCTGGCAACTCTTCCTGCAGCGTTCGGTCTTCCAGCGCGGTTCTGATTACCGCGATGACCAGCGCCACAGCCGCCGGAATGAGTGTCCACAAGGAGCCTAAGGCCAGCACAATGCCCAGCAGTGGTAGAATATATCCGGCATAGCCTGGATGTCGCACGATTCGGTAGGGGCCACTGTCACACACCACATGCCCTCGATCCGCTTGAATACGCACCACGCTGGAGAAGAAGCGGTTCTCTACCAATGCCCACATAGAGAAAGCGTATCCGAGCGTGATTAAGATGATGCCGAGCACGATGCCCCATAGCGGGAATACGGGTGACCAGCCAAAGCGGTGGTCCAGCCCTGCCACAATGACCAGTGGGAAGCCTATACTCATCAGCGCCATCAGCGGGGCAAGCACTTTATCCCATGCTTTCGCAACTTGGATCTTCTCAATATTTTGTCGTTCTGCCAATAATCCCGGATGCCGCCGTTCCGCCAAAATACGCCCCCCTACACCGGCTGCAACAATCAGTAGGGAATAGATTCACGCCTGCCACCAACCGAAATCTCCTCCGCACACAAATAGAACCAGTGGTATGAAGAGATATACCACAATCAAACCGATCCACTGGCGATGGGACATTGTTTGAACCGCCTTTTGATTAACTGTCTTCAACGTCATACCATCCTCCGAACCACGCGAGAATCAGTCCGTGATTCCATCGTACTGCTTTTTGAATTCGCCGTAAACAATTCCACCCTCGCCAACTACTAAGTTCTACCCTTCAATTACGTGCCCAACTAGGTGATAGGTGGAATTAAAATCCACCTAATACTACGTTTTGAACATTATACGTCAGAAAACGCATGCGAAATGGCTCTTTCTCAGTATTATGCATCAAAAAACGCGGCATAATGTTAGAACCTTAGTGTTATATGGAGAAAAATTCCATATAAATGACTCTCTACAGCAAAAAAATATGCTGGCTTAAGCATTATAATATTCTTGATATGTGATTTCCCATTGATAAAAAACATCACAAAATTCAAATTTTGGTGATGTTTCGTTAATTTTGAAAAGCTCAAGTCTGAAGTCTTATGCCTAAAAGCCTTTTATCCTACCCCTCGCGCTGCCGCGACCATATTGCCCAGCTTGGCTAAAACCAATTCTCTGTTGAGAAACCCCAAGCCACAATCTGGCGCAGCGATTAACCGATCTGCGTCAATGTGCTCAAGAGCAGCATTCAAACGCTTGGTGATTTCGTCAACAGTCTCTATACGGGATTGGGCAATAGCGATAACGCCAAAAATTACTGAAGTGGTTTTGAATTTTTCCAACAGCGATAGATCATTATGACGATGGGCATCTTCAAGCGAGATGGCTTGGATGCTCGAGGCTTCAATGGCATCAGCTAACTGAAAATAAGCCATCTGGTCGGCTTTTTGAAAATTTTCCTGGTCCAGCTTTTCAGGATAACCACAGCACATATGAACTGCCCGAGTTACATGGTCTGGCACGCCTTCAAAGCAGCGTTCCAAATTTTCAAAACCGTAATCCAATGCCTTATTCGGATTACGTGCAAAAACAGGCTCATCAACTTGAATCCAGGTGCAACCGGCGTCAACCAGAGCCAGAATTTCTGCGTTGAGCGCGGTAGCAAGAGCCGCTCCCAATGATTTGTCATCGTTATAGTAGGCGTCAGCAACAGAGTCGGTAATAGTCATGGGACCAGGCACAGTGATTTTGATCGGTCGATCGGTGACGCCTTGAGCGATCCGGTAGTCACGGGGGAGAAAAGGGTCGCGGGCTTCGAGCGGTCCGGTGATGGTTGGCAAGTCTGCCTCCCACGCTCCTTGTCGGGAAACTTTTCGGGTCAGGTTTTCAAAATCGAAGCCCTTGATGTGGCGGCAATGGTAATGAATATAATTTTCTCGCCGCACTTCGCCATCTGCAGGGATGTCGATGCCGACACTCACCTGATCGTTGACAACTTCTTCTGTGCCCCGGTCAAGAATTTCTTCGATATTATCTGGCAAGTTGGCTAGATATTTTTGGTAGGCTGTGGTCGGGTTTGAAATTCCTGCACCCCCCTCTCTAAACCAATCTGGTGTAGGGACATAATCTGGTTTGGGATAAGCACCAATGGTGGTTGTAAGTAGGCTCATATTATTCTCCAATAAAAAGATAAGTGGGATGGTTCATCAAAGCTGTGAAAACCAGCATCAATAGATATATTCTCAGAGGAGCTTCTGGATATAAAACCGCTTCGCACGCAATTCAGGCTTGAGAGCCACACCCAAACAGATTCTCAATCTAAACGGGATACGCAAAAAAACACCCTGATTTGGGCATTATAGCATTTTATATGTGATTATTCTCTTCGAGCGTTATAGAAAATCTGGTCTTTCTTTCTTCAAAAAAGCATCTACCCCAATTTTATGCTCTTCGCTTTTCCCCGCTATTTCTTGTAATTCGCCTTCGTACTCCAGCACTTCTTCGAGATTGGGGAGCATCGCGCGATTGAAGGCTTTTTTTGTTGCGCCGTAGGTTTTGACAGGACCCATTGCGAGCATCATGGCGATTTGTTGTGCCGTGGTTGTCAACTCTTCGGCGGGGGCGAGGCGGTTGACCATGCCCCATGCCAGCGCATCCTGTGCGGAGATGGGGAGATTGCTGAAGGTGAATTCGGTCGCCCGAGCAAGCCCAATTAGGGCAGGCAGTAAAAGTGAAACACCAGAGTCGGGGACAAGTCCGATCCCGCTAAAGCCAACGGTGAATTTTGCATCATCGGCGGCAATCCGTAAATCACAGGCAAGCGCGATCCCTAATCCCGCCCCGGCGACTGTGCCGTTAATTGCGGCGATGACAGGTTTTTCAATTTGCCTGATTTGCAAAATGAGCGGATTATAGGTTTCGCGAAGATGTTCGTGATAAGAAATATCCTGATCCTGAACGAGTTCCATTTCAGAAATATCTTGCCCCGAAGAAAAGCTATCCCCCGCACCCGTGATGACAACACAGCGCACCTTAGCATCTGTTGCGAGATCTTTGAGCACAAATTGCAACTCTAAAATCATCTCTCTATTAAAAGCATTTGCCCTGGATGGGCGGTTGAGAGCGAGCGTTAGGGTATGATGTTGAAAGGAGGGGATGATTAAGGGCATAAGAAAACTCTAACCACAAAGAGCACTAGCGTCACGAAGGAAAATCTTTATTTGTTACTTTGTGATCCTTTGTGCTCTTCGCGGTAAAACCAGACATTAGCGGTCGAAATCGTCGTCTGTGTTTTCGTCGTCGCCGTGGTCTATTTCAAATTCAACAATATCAGGGTCAAGATAAACCCATAAGAGCAGAATATGCCCATCTTCTGAATCCACTGTGCGGGCGGCCTGGATGGGGGCTTCTTGTTCCAGTCCCATTTCGTTTTTGTAGAGCAGGTGCATGGTCTCGTAACTGCGCCAGGCACGATAACAGCGTTCGACAAGTTCGGGGCCATTAAAAGTACGCAATTTTGTGAGCGCGTTCACGAATGAACTCGGCCCTTCGCTGATGCCTAATGCCCAACCATCCTGAACAGGTTCAAAAACGGGAGGGGGGCCTTCGATGATTGTAATTTTAGTTTCCATAGTTTTTCCTTCATTGAATGAAAACATCATACCATTAAAGCCCTGATGATTTTGTAGTAATTTCGTTATAATATTCTTATGTCTAAACTAACACCGAAGATCATTATTGAAGGAACACGGTTGACCTTTAAGACTGAAATCGCCTTCACGCTCAACGAGCATCCGCGCGTGGTGGGGCCGCGCAAATATCGTTATCACTCTCCGCTTATTTCTGGAGAATGGTGTGCTTTCACCAATCATCCTTGGGGGCGTGGGATGATCAACTTTGAGCCACAAGAAGAATCAATGGCAATGGAAACCTACCAAACGTGGATGCGTCTCTTTGAACTCCAACGCTATTATTCATGGATCGTTGACCGCTTTCATATTTCCACACAAGCTTATCAGCATAAGACTTATGAGAAAAATTATGATTTCTCTTGGCTGGAGGAACGACTCGCCAAGATCGAATTTCATCTGGTCTTTTGTACACGCACACCTAAATCTTTTGCGGCGGCACGCGAAGAGCGTTTGAAGGTTTCTGGCAATCCTTCTCAATATGACGACATGCAAATTTTCATTGATGAGCAGGAGCGGATGCGTGAGCTTGTCTCCCGCTCCATTCTACCCACGCTAAAAATTGATGTTTCAGATAATGACGTGATGGGCGCGGCTGACAAAATCGCCGATTGGATGGAGTCTACAGGTGGCTGTGGTCTAAGTAAGGGTTTAAACCGCGAAGACGCAAAGAACATGAAGAAAAGCATTTAAAATCTTCGCGATCTTCGTATCTTGGCGGTAAATATTTAAGAAAAAACTGGAGCAATTATGCACAAATTAACGATCTTCTTTTATCCCCCTCCACCTAGCCAGGAATTTGACCAACAAGGTTGGCAAAAATTTATGGGCTTAGCAGAAAAAATGCCCGGACTACGCCGAGAAACGGTTAGTGATGTGGATGATCTTCTTTTTGGCAGTCAGGGGCACCGCTATGCCAAAATCCACGAGTTTTATTTTGATTCGCGAGCCGCGTTGGATACCGCGCTGCAATCAGAAACGGGGCAAGCGGCGGGGGCATTTTTGCACGAATTTACACGCAAACGATTCACGATGGTGATCGCCGAGCATAAAGAGGCCTTGCCGGAGGAGTTCGTGCGGGGGGATAAAGAATAGAAAACGCCCCCTCTGCCCATTCGGGCATCTCCCCCAAATTCTAAGTACGGAATTTAGGGGAGAATGTGTTAAACCTAAAAAGTTTTATCTGTGAAAATCCGCGTTCTATAACGATTGCACAATTTTCTTTACCAACCCCGGTCCTTCATAAATTAGCCCCGTGTAGATTTGCACCAAGGTCGCACCCATGTCCAGGCGGCGTTTTGCGTCGTCGGGATTCATGATCCCGCCCACGCTGATGACGGGGATTTTCCCATCTATTCTTTTGATAATTTGATATAAAGCCGCGTCGCTCGCTTCCCTTAACGGGCTTCCGCTTAAACCACCGGATTCTGCCCTTGTAGCGGATTCCAGCCCCTCGCGTGCGAGGGTGGTATTCGTCGCGATAACACCGTCCATATTGGTAGCAAGTATCACGTCAAGAGCGTCGTCGAGTTCCACATCCGAAAGATCTGGAGAAAGTTTAACGAGCAGCGGCAATTTCTTGTCTAGTGTTTTTTGCTCATGATTCCGTTGATGGTCAAGTTGTTTGAGCAACTCTTCAAGGGCATCGCGACCCTGCAAATCCCGCAACCCAACGGTGTTGGGCGAGCTGACGTTGATGGTGAGATAATCGGCACAAGGGGCAAAAAGCTCGAGCAGGGAGAGATAATCGAGGACGGCATCTTTGTTGGGGGTAGTCTTATTTTTGCCGATATTCACGCCGAGGATTATCTCCGAATTTCGTTTAGTACGGCTTTCAGGAAAAAATCTTTTGAGATTGATCACACGAGAAGATTTGCGAAAGGCGTATTTGCAATGCCCGATCTTATCGAGATTTTTGACGACTTTTGTCGAGCCTTTGGATGGGAAGCCCATCCGGTTGATGATGGCTTCATCTTCAGGGAGGCGGAAAACGCGCGGCTCTGGATTGCCGGGCTGGGCCAAAGGCGTGACCGTGCCGACTTCGATATGCCCAAACCCGAGCGTGGAAAGACTGCGCACGGCGGCGGCATTTTTATCGAATCCGGCAGCCAGCCCAACGGGGTTGGGAAAAGTCAGCCCAAAGGCTTCAACTGGTTTGGGCGGGGCGTTGAAGATTTGCTTGAGCAGCCACTGCGCCCCAAAAATATAGCGTGTGTTATTGAGCGTATCAAGGGTCAGGGCATGCACGTCTTCGGGGTCTAATTTGAAGAGAAGGGGACGGAGGGTTTTATACATGAGGTTATAGGTTTTGTTGGTTGAGTAGCCGATGCTTTTCGGCGTACACCTGCACTTGAGGCGCAGGTACAAGTGTCGAAACCAGAAAAATGTCGCTTGATTTCGATATGGCCGACAAAAGCATGTCGCCCTACTCAATCAGTGCTTTAGGATTTATATCTACCTGCAAATTTCTTGCATTCCACCAGATAATCATCTGCTCGCTCTTGTAAATTTGGCAGGAGAGTGAAATCTCCGTTTAAAAAATCTGCGCCAAAACGGAGTAATTCGTCGCTCTTTTTCTGGAGTTCATCTTCAAGGAAAGCTTCGTCCATTTTGGGAGGCATAAAGGCATCATCGGTTGTTGGGGCTTCACGCTCGCCGAGTTCTACGAGCAACCAATCGAGTGATGCTCTGGCTGTTTTTGGATTATTGATATCGGCGATAGTGATCCAGGGGAATTCACCTTGCTCATAATTCAGCACAACTTCTGTGGTGGGGTTTTGATATATAACAACCACGCCTTCGCTGTGATAGTCTGTTTTGGTCTTTTTGAAACCGAATTTGGTTTCAAGGCTTAAAAAACTTTTCTTTATAAGTCGTTCAAAATTGGCGTTCTTCATTAATCTTGCTCCTAAGCGGGGAGAATCATTTTAAGCGGTGGAATAGAACGTAGATTTCACAGATTCAACGGATTTACACCGTTTTTTTATTTGATTTTATCTGCGAAAATCCGTCTGATCTGTGTTAACCCGTGTTCTATTACTTTAGGCCTGTTTTTTATCGAAGGTCAATTTTACCGCACCTATGAGCACTAATACGAAAGCGATGCCGATCAATGTCCATTTGGTGGCGGTGAAGATGGATGCCATCCACGCGAGGGTAGTTAGCTCTGCTGGATATTGCAGATACAGCGTTGAAAGGCTGATATTTTCAAGGTAATCGCCCAAGACTCCACCCCAGGGGATGAAGACTGCCCAATCAGCAAAATCTTTTTTAGCGAAAGCACGCCGAAAGGTGACGATCAGCAGCAGGCTGATGAGCAAGCCATAGACAAGCGGATAAACCATATCAACCGTCAAGCGTCCAATTGCAGCAGAACGCAAAAGTTCAGCTGGGTATGCCCCAATGATCTCATAAGCACGCTGGGGCGTATACCAAAATTGCAAATCAAGAACGGGCAAATCATGCGTATCGCTTGAGGATACACCGGGGAGAATAACCAGATTAAAGAGCATTTGCAGCGCAAAAAGAAGGAGGATGCTTTTCCAATTCGCCCATTTTTCGAAGGTTGTTAGGAGTTTAGTTTTCATTTTCATCCTTGTAAAAAGTGATTATTGCTTTTTCAATTCTATTCATTGCCACCGCCACCTGTAAAACAATCCAAATCAGTGCATGCACTGCCACTGCTATTAACCTTTGGTGCTAGTTAGTCATGGGGTATCCTCTGGGTTTGCGAAACCAAAAAGAGGAGAGCCCCATGACTACAGAAGATATTATCATACAGATTTTTTGTCTTGTAGACGATCAGATGCCAGATATAAAAAAGCATCCTCAGGCGAAATTATATCCAAGTGAATTAGTTACAATTGGCATACTTTTTTCACTGAAGAGCGGCTTTTTTCGTCCTTTCTATCGTTGGCTCCATCGTGATTATGAAGACTTGTTTGGAAGCGGCTCTCTCCCGCATCGAACACGCTTACAACGTTTACTGGAAATCCATAAAGATTGGTGTGATTTCTTACTTGCAGAACCGACATTCTTTACGGTTATTGACAGCTATCCAATTGAGTTGATTTTCCCAATTCGCGAAGGGCGAAGCTCTCAACAAGTCGGGAAAAAGGGAAAAGATAAAGGGCGTTGGAGTATTGGTGTGAAGCTATGCTGGTTACTCAATGATTTTGGACGTGTCGTTGGCTGGGACTGGAAGACAATGAATGTCTCCGATAAAAAATTCAATCCTTTAGCAGAGCCTTTGTCTGAAAAAAGTATTGTTCTTGCAGATTACGGTTTCCGAGACCGAGATGGCGTTCCTGATAATATGCAGATTTGCAAAAAAGGTACTTGGAACCAGCGTATGTTTATTGAAACAGCCTTTTCTATGGTTACTCTGGTTGCAGACTTGAAACGAATACGGCACAGATTAGCAAAATATATTACCGCTCGATTGACTTATGTAACAGCCATGTTCAATGTGCTTTTGCAATTATTTGTCAAAACTCATCCCAATGCTGATCCTTACAAGATGAGTATCGCTGAATTTTCTCTCTAAAAACTAGCACCAATGGTTATTAAGCTCATTTTCAAAAAGGGTTAGTTCTAAAAGAATAATTTCGCCGAGACTTTGATGGGCGCTCTGGTTTTCTAGACGTTGATGATATTCTTCTGAAACATAGGCACTGATATAAAAGGTGGCCGTAGTAATGATAATTGTCACAAGGAAAATTAAAAGGAGAATTAACGACCTGTTTTGGATGGGTTCACGAAGGTTTCTTTTGCTTCTTTTCATTTGAGAAAATTACTCCATGCTTCCGAAACCATATTTTTGAAAAATGGCTTGCCCTTCTGCTGAGACAGCATAATCTATAAAAATTTTAGCAAGTTCTGGTTCTCTGCTTGTGCTAAGAGATGCAAGTATGAGTTCTTTAGGTGGGGCAAGTTCTATGTTAATAGGAAGAGTTTCTATATACATAGTGTTTTCATCCCAGATAGAAACCGCGAACCAATTAATGACAAGGTCGGCTCTTTTTTCCACAAGAACTGAAACCAAATCTTTAGAATCTGTGGTTAATTCGCGGGTGTTTTGAAGAACAAGATCATATATACCTTTTTCTTGCAGAATTCGGCGAGTTTCTTTGCCTATACTGCCGCTATCAGGATTCCCGATAACGACATAATAGGCTGGGTCTGCCAAATTTTCTAAATCGTTGCCGATATTAAGCGGGTTCCCTTTTTGCACCATCAAGGTAGCGCGGTTATAGCCCACTAAATTAGTTTCTATAATTAGGTTTTTCTCTGTTGCACTTTCAATATAGCTTGATGAGCCAGGTAAATAAAGGTCGCCCACATTATTGATCTCAATGGAGCGAAGCAAATTACCGGAACCACCCTTGATAATGATCACTTTGATATCTTCTTCTTTTTCGATAATATCGCCAATTTCTCGCATAGGGCGAATCATGGTGATTCCGCAATAGATGAGCAATTCTTTTCTAGGAGCAGGCGCGCAAGCAGAAAGCCCTAAAATTATTATTAGAAAAAAACTGAGAATTCGAAAACTCTTCATTTTTTGTGCGAGCTAAAAAACTCTTTCATTTTCTCCCCATAAAGCCTGATATACAGCGATCTACGATGATTGGGAGAAAATGTTCTCTCAACTCTTCTTCTTATTATAACTGCCATGCAGGAAATATAAAGAGGAATTTCATAATATTTATTACCTGCATTCTAGTCTTTTTGGATCTTCTCTTGACAACACAAAATAAACACCGTATATTTCTGTTGAACACCCATCTCAAACTCCTCTATATATGGGAAAGATTAGATGGGACAAGGAGACTCTATGGCACGCCCCAAACAATCTCAGCAACACCCTAATCTAAGCAAAGCGATTAAGGATGTCGCTTATCAACAAATGTCAAAAAATGGCGCTGCGGCTCTTTCCTTACGAGCAATTGCCCGTGAGCTAAAAATCACTGCCCCAGCGATATACAACTACTTCCCCAGCCGCGATGATTTAGTGACGGCTCTCATCGTGGATGCCTACAACTCGCTGCGAGATGCTTTACTTGCTTCGCAAGAGACAGATGAAGAATCTCACGCCAAGCAGATTTTCGCATCTGCACACGCGTATCGCAATTGGGCTTTAGCGAATGCTGAAAAATACAGCCTGCTTTTCGGCACGCCCATCCCCAACTACCACGCCCCGATGGAGATTACCGGTCCCGCCGCGGCTGGGAGCATGTCCGTTTTGTTGGGCACGCTAGATGCCGCTTGGCGGGCTGGCAAGCTAAAAACAGAGAGCGCTCCTCCCTCCACGCCAGATATGATTCAAGCCTGGGTGGATAAATTCAGCTACGACGGCGACCCTGCCGTAATCCATCTAGCGATGGCGAGTTGGGCGCAAATTCACGGCATGGTTTCGCTGGAGCTAAACGGTCATTTTATTGCCGTGCCGATGAATATTGATATTGATAGTTTTTTTGAATTTGAGATCAACATAATGATCGAGCGAATGGGCATGCAATGACCAAACAAACTCAATTCCGTGATGTCTTCAACCCCGCCCTCGTCAACAAACTCGCAGGCAATATCACCCATGTCTGGGATTCCTTTGAGCGGGACGCTTTTCTCGAAGCGATTCTTCCCCAACTTGAATCGCTCAGTTTTGGGGATCGAAATTCCTTAATTGCGGATTCGCTCCACAAACATCTCCCCGACGATTTTCAGCGTGCTGCCCAAACCCTGGTAAACGCACTTGGACCAGAACCTGCTTCCGATTCCCTGAGCGGATTTTCTGGCTTCATCGTGATGCCGCAATGCCTCTTCA
>Ga0233429_1003495_pt1 | contig 14750 bp, 13 predicted proteins | sample SI_118_April2016_3_FD_179879 | JGI IMG/M metagenome (GOLD analysis project Ga0233429, IMG submission 179879) | Seawater microbial communities from Saanich Inlet, British Columbia, Canada - SI_118_April2016_135_MG | ecosystem: Environmental > Aquatic > Marine > Inlet | place: Canada: British... | reverse complement strand
CTCCACCCAAGATAGCTACAAGGCCTTTTTTGGTGTTCAAAACTTGAGATAGCTCTTCTATCTCTTGAGCTACCAATAAACCAGTATAAGCTGGTAAATGCTCACAAATTGCGACCATAGAAGCATGAGTCCTGTGCATATTTGCAAAAGCATCATTGACATAAATATCAGCCAATTTACTTAAGCAAAAAGCCAAATCTTTGTCATTGTTTGTTTCGCCTGCTTCAAAACGAATATTTTCCAACATGACCACCTGACCATCTTTGATATGCATACTATCATCTTCATAAGTCCGCAAATCTTTGTCCCAAAAATCTATAGATTGTCCAAGCATTTTACCCAAATCTTCTGCTACTGGCTTGAGAGATAGTTCCTCTACTCGCTTGCCATCTGGTCTACCAAGATGAGTTACAATAATAATTTTTGATTTTGACTCAATCAAATATTGTAAAGTTGCTAAGACTCTTTCCAGACGCCAAGTTCCATGTTTGGCTACTTGACCACCTTCTAGAGGAACATTGAGATCCAATCTGAGCAAGACTCGTTTACGCTCCAAAGTCCTAATTTGTTTAACGCTTTTATATTCCATTGTCTTCTTGTATAAAAATTGCCACTACATTGTCATCCATAGCAAGCTCACACAAACTATTGGTAGGAATTTCTGCCAAAATATAAGGAGATATTTCAAATAATTGACTACGATCATCCAACAAAATATTGAGCTCATCCATCTTTTTCATAGAATCAACGTTTAGAGGTAAGGTTTTGAAATTGATATAAGCCCCAATCAAAGTAGTATCCCCGTCCAAATCCATGATCGAATCAGTAATAGTCAGATGATGACAATCTAAAGTCTGACGTAGAGTCGTCGGGCCCTTGGCTTGAAATTTATTTATAAAGAAAAAAATACCGGCAATAACAACTACCAATAACACAAAAAACACAAATGAATATTTTGCTTTCATATCTAATAAATCTTACTAATATGTAAGTGTATTATAACATTTTTAAGAAAAAATAAAAAGGTGATACTATAACTATAATATTGACAAAACAGAACTTTTGTGATATATTTGCTCATTACTAGTTCTTCAAAACTCAATAACTCAAGGAGAAGTCATGATGACCAAAATTTTATTTTGGTTCCAAGTCATCATGGCTTGGATCTACATAATCCCTCAAGTGATTCACCTGATCAACGGAAAAACCGCTGGTCTCAATCTAGCAATCTGGTCGCTCTTTATAGGCTACCTACTGGTCGGTCTATCACTCTCAATCCTGTCTTACCGAGAAAAACCAGAACCAATTCGCCGTTATACGGTGATTATCTTTGCTCAGTGGGCCGTCTTTCTTCCTGTCTTACTTATCATAGGATTTCAGCACATCCACTGGACAGTTGGAGATACAATAGTCAGTAGTTCTGCTCTAGTGCTCTACGGCATTGTATTACTACGCTATCGTAGTTTCAAAGATGAAATGAGTCGCGGCTGGCTAGCCGTACTTTGTAAAGGTATACCACAACTGTGGGTTGCTTGGACTATGATCCAAGCCAATAGTTCTGAATGGCTACCGCCACTTTCATTGCTAGCTACCAACATGACCATGTTGCCTAGATTTTTCCAAGTCTATTGGCAAGGGCAACAAGGCGGCTGGGATAGAGCTACCAAGGGACTAATGCTAGGTGAAACTGCTAACGTAGTCACCTGGCTGGTAGTGACAGCAGTCTGGTTTTTCTTGAGATAACAAAGAGCTAGTGAATTTCATTAGCTCTTTTTTTGTTTATCAAAAAACCCCTTAGATAAGAGGTTTGAAAGATTTAATTTGTTTTTCCTTCTCTGTCCAAAACCATTCTAATATCAGTCAAAGCTACTACTTTATGGTAAATATTTGGTTCTATATCAATCCCTATTGGTGCTTTGAGTATTTTGACTTCATCACCAACAGTCATTTCGATTTCCCCTTCTACTAGATACAGAGTTTCAGGATCAGCGTGAGTATGATTGGCACTTATAGTATCTTTTTTTCTAAAGATGAATCTAGCTTCACCACATTGATAAAGCACTCCTCTTTCATCATCTTTCATTACTTCTATTGATAGTAAATCCATACCGTTTGAAATTAACTATTTACTTTTTTATCTTAGCGAAGATTAGTGAATTTGGCAAATAAAAAGCCCCGTTGCATTTTTGCTACGGGGCTTTGGTATAGTTTTGGTAATTTCCATAACTACTTGACCAAGGTCATTTTACGAGTCCAGACGCCAGCTGGAGTTTCCAGCTTGTAAAAATATACGCCTGAAGAAAGACCAGAACCATTGAAAACTACCTGACTGATACCAGGTTGTACTACCTGATCAACTAAAGTAACGATCAATTTACCAGTTAAGTCATAAACACCTAACTTAACATGGCAAATATCACCAACTCCATATGTGATCAAAGTAGTTGGATTGAAAGGATTAGGGTGGTTGTTGTGAAGAGCAAAAACAGCTGGACCATCTTCTGGTACTGCAACTGGATTCTCCACAGTGATATAGTCTGTTTTGACTTCCGTGTCACTTCCCGCACCATTTGACACTGTCAGTGTAATAGTGTAGACACCAGCTTCAGTGTAAGTATGCTCAGGATTTTGCTCAGTTGAAGTGTTATCATCACCAAAATCCCATTCCCAAGATGTTGGATCGCCAGTTGATTGATCAGTTAACTGAACGGTTAGGGGTGAATCTCCAGAGGTGACATCCGAAACGAAATCTGCTGTCAATGCAATTCCGCAGTCCTGTTGAATGGACAAAAATCCAGTGCTAGTAACAGCATAAACGTAGTCCTCTGCCACAAAAACATCCTGAATGTAGCCGGTCTCTATGGATCCAACAACTATGGGATCTGAATGGCTAGAGACATTGAGCAGATGAATGCCATACTCTCTATCTGTGAGATAGACGATATCTCCCAAAATATCGAGCGTATATGCATGAGTTAAGTCATTTAGTGATCCGACAATGCTAGCAATAGACGGATCAGAAATGTCTACAATCTGCAGTCCCTGAGAAACATCTGCCACATAGGCGTAGTTCTCACTAAAGACTACATCATGTGCACTGCCTGGAGTATTCACTCTACGCAAAAGTGTAGGATCTAAAGGGTTAGAGGCGTCAATGATGTGTAAACCTGCCGACTGAGACAGAACATACACAAGACCATTGCAAACCTTGGCATTGTGAGCATAACCCAACAGATCTAGAGATCCAACAATGTAAGGCACTGTTGGACTAGAAACATCAATTACCTGCAATCCAAGACTCCCATCTGCCACGTAGGCGTAGTTTCCAGATACAGCTACACCACGACACTCGCCAGGAGTATCTGTCGTTGACACAAGTATTGGATTAACTGGGTCAGAAATGTTGATGATTCGCAGTCCCCTAGAATAATCAGCTACATAGGCATAATTGCCCTGCACATCTACAACATATGAAATGTACAATGAGCTGATACCTCCCACCAACGACATAGCATTAGGGTCAGAAACGTCTACAATCTGCAATCCACTAATAGTGGAAGCAATGTATGCATAGTTTCCTACTACTTTGACATTGTTTGGCCATTGTGGAGTGACTACGTAATCTTCAATGCAAGGATTATCAGGATTGACTGTGATGTAATCCAAGACAAAACCTTCATGGAAAATTTCTCCATTGCCAACTGTCAAGTACACATCATAAACTCCTGGCGTGTCATAAACATGGATAGGATTCTGCTCAGTAGACGTGCTACCGTCACCGAAAACCCAATACCATGAAATAGGATTACCAGTCGAATGGTCAGTAAGTTGAACAGCCAGCGGAGCTATCCCAGAGGTAGGTGATGCTAAGAAAATAGCTTCTAGTGGCTCAGAATCTTCTACTGTGATGTAATCCTCACGAATGAGGGTATCATCACCATGCTGATTAACCACATAAAGTTCCACAGTGTAAACACCGGGTTCCATATAAGTGTGGCTAAAAGTCTCTAGATCTGTTACCTCAGTACCATCTCCAAGATTCCAGTACCGAGAGTATGGATCACAACTTGACAAGCACGTTAATTGCACAGTCAATGGAAAATTCCCAGAAGTAACGTCAGCTACAAAATCAGCAACTGGCAAACAGACATCCATAACTACAATGTAGTCTGTTTTGATTTCTGTGTCACTTCCCGCACCATTTGACACTGTTACTGAAACTGTATAAGTACCAGCTTCAGTGTAAGTGTAACTAGGATTTTCCAATGTTGAAGTGTTGCCATTACCAAATTGCCAATCCCAATCTTCGGGAAAATTTGCTGACTGGTCACGAAAATGCACTGTAAAGGGAGCGTAACCCAAAGTAGAACCAGTGGTAGTAAAATCAGCAATTGGCGGAATGCCCTGCACATAGACAGTCTGAATGGCATAAGTCTGCCATTGACCATCAATCAAACCACGAAAACGAGCAGTATGATTACCTGGCATGTATGGATAGCAATATATCCACTGCATCCATCCCCAACCAGGATCCAAAACCACATTGTATGAGGAATACCCATAAACCTCTTGACCATTTGGATCAAGAAAGTCTAAACGCAGTTCTGAAATAGTAACCGGAGAACCACCTGCATTCCAAATCTCACCTTCTACATGAATCTGTTCACCCACTGTGCCAGGATTAGGATAGATAGTCCAATGACTAAACTGGATATCTGCTCCTGGTGGTGGATCATCCACATAGATGACCATGTCCCCATCCATAGTAAAATCATCGATGGGAATAACTGCTTCATTGATGACGGCATAGAAATCCTGATAGCTGTCTCCATCTATCAGATTAAAAGGCTCACCAAAACTAGCTACCTCTATACCCGAATGATAGACACCATTAGGTTCAGAAGTTCTATTAATGATCAAAGGTTCAGAACTTTGAACAAGATCCTTAACAAAAGATGAACCTCCACCACCTGTTTCAGCATCAGTAAAAACTGTCTGTCTACTGTGTTCTGAATCAGATGAACTTCTGGGTACAGTACCAGCATCAACTATCAATGTTGCAAGGTCTGCTGGATCGCCGTTGGCATCAAGGATGGTGATGATCTCAGTGTTGGGATCATACTCCAAAAAGAATCTCTGCCAATCACTAGGATCATTGGCATGGTTAGAACCAAATTTCCTAAACCTCTGTCGTGTTTTACTACCTTCAAGATACTCGTCCGTGATTGGAACTCCAAGAACTTCCCAGCCAGGAACACGAATGTCTTCAACTTGATTCATCCAAAAACCCCAAAAACCCTGTTTAAGAAGCTTGGCTTCTCTATTTACCCAAGGGTCTTCGTAGTAAATGAGTGCAGTGTAAGGCAAATCCCAGCCGTTGTCTGGACCATTGAAATCCTGGATCCACATGTCGTTGAGGTCATGGACAAAAACACTTCCACCATTATCCCAAGGATCGCCTAATGGATGCCCGGCAGTAGCCATGTCGTTGTACTTATCCAGAAATTTTGGAGAGATGTCGGGATTCCAACCGTCAATGAAGTAGCCAACAAGAGATCCTGGTACTGAACCAGCAGGAATTTGATTTTCAATCCAATTTATTGGATCAACGAAACCATTTGTGTCAGGCCAACTATCACATGGCATTCTGCCCCAATTGGTCAGAGGAATCTCTGTTCCTGGTCGTACTCCAAAATGGAGATGAATACCATAGTCCCAGTCACCTACAACACCCAATGTATTCCCAGCATACACAGACACACCAACATCTTCATCTGTAAAAGAAGATTGGATATGTCCATATAAAGCAAGGAAAAATGTGCCATCAGACAATTCATGTCTCACAAAAATAGCAACATTTGTTTGTCCGTCAGTTTCTCCCCAACCACCATAACTTACATCTGCGATAATTCCATCAGATATAAGGTACACCGGTGCACCAAGATCAGTCTGATAATCATGGCCGATGTGGTAAAGACCCGGAAAGTATGGATCGCCTGGATTACAACCACTTGATAACCATCCTGCAAAAGGACCCGGATCACTGGTACCGGTTGGGTAATAGAAACCAGTTGGTGTGGTTTCAATTGCGACAGCATTGACACTAAATAGCATCAACACGACTAAAAGACTAAAAAACTGTTTCACAACTATTTCCTTTCTTTTGTAAAGAACGTATTCTGATTACGATTTGTAACCAGAGAATATAATTCTAAATATAAAATTACATTCTCTAGTTATAAAAAGACTAACCTATATTTAGTTCTCAAAATCGCTTTTTTGATTTTATTACACTGTTTATTCTATAAATTTCCAAGAGTTTAAAATTTCTTCGTATACTTCACTTATATTTTTATTAATATCTTCAGAACCTAAATTAACTTGACTTATAGAATATACATTACTATTAGAATAAATCGCTGTATAAATTCCTAAATAATCGAAAGCCCGTAATCCATTAACATAATCATTAATCTTTATATTCTCTACAGAACTACCATATTGTTCCTTAGAAATAGTCCATTTTTCAATCCAAGCATCTACAGAATCATAATCTGACAAATTAGAAGTAGAAATAACAATCAAATCAGTAATAGACCCCTCAAGATAATAATCTTTATTACTATCTTTTAAGTAAATAAAACCGTCATTATTAATTCTATACTCCCAATTACTCGGATACTTAAACTCAAAACCTAACTCTTCATTTCTGTAAGCCTGCCAATCACTAACGTCAATTTGATCTTTATTAGTGTTCGTATTATCTACAATTTCTGGTTCAGTACTCTGATTATTAAAATACCAATATCCTCCTAAAATGATTAGGATAATTATTATTAAAATTATTAAATTTTTTTTCATTGTCTTAAAATTACTTAATTAATACTTAGCTCCTAAAATCGTTCTTCTTTACCTTTTTCACCCCCTCTCTTTCTCCCCCTTGGTAAGGTGGAGATTAAAGGTGTTATAAAAATACTCTATGATAAATTTGATTTTTTATTAAAATATTTGAACCATATTCTATAAGTTTAGCAAAATCTTTATTACTTTGCCAAAATTTTGCTAATTTCTCCCGTAATTTACGATGTTTAGCATAACCCATATCTGGATTGTTTAAATATTGATTAAACTCATAATTCAAAATAATAGTCAAAGATTCTTTAAGGTCTTCAAATTTTGCTAAAGACATTCTCTGAACTTGTGGATTATCTTTGTAATAATGCATAACTTGAAAATGCAATAATTCATGAATAAAAGTATCCAAAACATCTTCAACTGACCATAAAGTACAAAGCCAAATAGACCCACTAGCATAATCATAAGGACAGCGAGGAAAAGTTGTCAAATAAAAGGTAAAATCTTGGCGATACAATGGTTGTTGTGTAACTTTTTCCATAATCTGACAGACATCGTCAAGCTTATCCTTAAAAATCTGTTTAGCTTGTTTGATAATAAAATCAAAATGCTGCTGTTTTTTTATGTAATAATTCTTTAAATAAGGAACTAAAAACTCAAAAGCTTGCTCTTGAGTTTTACCGTGTATATTTTCCCAGATACTTTCGTCAATGCGATTTTTCCAATCAACGCCGTGAGATACTTTATTACAAGAATACCACCAATTCCAGGCGTCTTTTTGAATATCTACTTGTATCTTTATTTTTGGCATAATTTTATTTTAATTCTTCCCAATCTATATATTCACATTCTTTTATATGATAATCACTTATTTTAAATTCTGGTTTGGTAATATCGAATGCTAAAAATTTATCTTGGTTTAAAAAATAAATTTCATTCCAGGCATGTTTCATATTTAAATTTTCTTTGATATATTTACCATTTATAAGCTTTACTGGAATACCCAATGTCCTAAATATAGAAGCAACTACTGTAGCTAATGATCCACAAGAATATTGCCTTTGTTCTAGCACATCTCTAGCTGAAATAAAACGAGATTTTTTAAAATCATTTACTATATTTACTTTATGTAATTTTGGATCAAACTCCTGTCTTATAATTTTAAATATTTCAAAAACTAATTCTTTATCTATATTTAATAAATCCTCTTTTTGAATTTTGTCCAAAAGATGTTTAGGACAATCAACAGTATATTTGCCAAATTCTAAATATTTTTTAATTTCTTGATTCATATATAAATTATATTGGATAAAATCGACTTCTCTTAATATTTATTAAGATCCTAAATCTGATTTTTCTTTCATTCTTTTACTATATTTATCTAAAGTTTTATCTAATACTTCTTCCATGTCTATGTCAAAAGAATTGGCCAAGACTATCAAGGAGTAAAAAACATCACCCAACTCATTCTTTAAATTGTCTGTTGATTTAAACTCAGATTTTCCATAAGAAGTAGATAATAATATTTCTTTTGACAATTCACCTACCTCAGACATTAGGTCTACGACTCTATGTTCAACTGATAATTCTAGGTTATTGTCTTGAAAAAAATCTTGAACTTTTTTTTGTAATTTTTGCATAGAAAATTTTAATTAGTTTTTCTCAACTTCTTGCATTATACACCAAAACATTAATTATGTGTTTTTTGCACAATCAAACTACTAGTAAAAAATTTACGGGTTTTACCATCCATATCTAAACTAACATGGCTATATTCTTTGGAATATATTTCCTTCCACGTCATAAAATATGAATTCAATTCTTTTAAAGAATAAAGTGATTGCATAAGATTAATAAATAGGGGTTCAGGGTCTTTATAAAATGTTTCAATAGCAACAATACCATTATTAGTAATATGTTCAGATATCCAAGGGAAAAAAATTTCAAGCACCCAATTTTTATCAAGAAACTGAATAATATTTCTTATAAATATCAAATTATATTGTGTATTTACTTCAGTAGCACAAAAATCCTCGATCTTCATCTCCTTTATAGTAAGCCTAGTATTATCCTGTAGTGATGATGATTTTGTATCAACTGTTGTGACAATCGCACCACGTTCAAGAAACATCTGTGTAAAATTACCCTCTCCAGATCCAATATCAAGAATCTTATTGTCTGGCTTAACATATTTTAAAAATGTATTGTTAAAATTTTGATCCATATTTTGTAACTTTTACATAAAAAAATTAGTTAAATCTTTAATTTTATATTGAATTTTTTTACATCATTCTCAGTAATATCTCCAATAAAAGTCAAGGTTAAATTTTCTTTATTTAAATACTTATTAACTACCTGTTTTATGCTACTTGCAGTAATCTTTTCTATCTGCTTTACATAATCTTGAGGGGTAACAATTTCTTTTTCTAACAAAGCTGGATAACCATACCATAACAACAATTCATAAGGATCTATTAATTTTCTTAACAAATAAGCTTTAAATGATTCTTTATGGTTAACTAAAGAATCATTATTGATTTCTTTATTTTTTATATAATTAATTTCTTGTTCAATTAAATCTAAGCTTTTATTTAACTTATCTTTAGCAACTGAAAAAACAAAACTGAGATAACCACTATCTCCAAAATACCCTTTAACCCCATCAACCCAATAAGTCAAATTATTATTAATCCTCAAAACTTCAGTCAGCCTAGAAATCCAGCTATTTGATAAATAATGAGTAACAAAATTTAAAATAATTTCTTCCTGCAAATCAAGAGATGGCAATCTATAATTAATACCAAGAAAAATATTTTTATTATCTCTTTTATCAATATTAACGTGCTCTAATTTTTTGAAATCTTCTACCAAAATTTCTTTTTTGTGACCTGTATTAGTGCCTGAACTATTAAAATTATTATTAATAAAAAAATTTATTTTATCAGTTTGTTCATTACTAATAACCACAAAAAGTAAATTGTTATTTTTATAATATTTATCTTTAAAATTCATAATATCTGACAAAGTAGTGGATTGAATTGAATCCTTTGTACCAAAAAAATCCCTACCTAAACTAGAAAGTTTAAATAAGGATTGAGTATTAAGGTGCCAAATAAACTCATTGTTATTATTATAGACTCGTGATTTCTCATCTAAAATAATTTTCTTTTCATGATCAATATCTTCTTGAGATATAACAGAATTGTTTAAACTATCAATCAAAAAAGACAGGGAGTCATAAATTTTATTATAAGGCTGCACTTGATAATAATAAGCCGCTTCCCTATCAGTAAAAGCATTAAAAAATATACCTTTTGATTCTAAAACTTGTAATCTATCATGACTATTAGGATATTTTTTAGTTTTAGTCATTAATAAATGTTCAAAAAAATGTGCCAAGCCTTCTTTATCTTGTGGATCAAATCTAGAACCAGCTCTATACCAAGCAGAAACAATAGATAATGGCAAATCTGGCACAATAATATTTAATAATTTTGCGCCTGATGACAAATCTACTAATTCAATTTTGTGTTTTTTAAAACTCTGCATTGTCTTGTTTTATGTATATATAATAAATAAATATAAAAATTTTGAATGTGCCTAGAGATTATTGATGATAATCTCTAGGCACAAAATTTTAGCTACTTACCACGATTACCGGTACCGCCGCCGGAGCTACCGCTACCGCCGCCACGTTGACCGCCAGAACCAGAGTTACCGCTACCATGGCCGCCGGAGCTACCACCATGGCCGCCGGAGCTACCGCTACCGCCGCCACTACGATTTCTGAAAAACATCATGATAAATTCCTCTATTCTGAAAAGAACCACCAGATCTCTTCTGGTAAGAGTCAACCTTTTAAATAAGATCAACTTTTTAAAAATTAAAAATTAATTATTAAAAAGCTAACCTTATAATTAAAATATGAAAAGGGAGAAGAACTAAATCTCCCTTTTCATTGTAAATGGACAATTCAGCGTTGAAATACCTACAGGGCATTGTGTTGAATCAATACACAAAACATTACTATCTGCACAATGTCCTCCAAAATAATACTCTGGACAAAATACCCTCATCGTCCCTTGAATATCGTGTTCGAAAACACCTTGTAGATAGTTAATCCTTGCCTGACTGATTGTCATTCTTTTCACCTCCTAAGTATTGTATCTTGTTTTAAAGGACTCTTTCCATAAGCCGTCGCTATATATATAGCCGTCTTATTTATTACTTTAAATATAACGTATAAAAAAATACTTGTCAACATTCTGACAAGTACCTCTTCCTGTGAATAAATATTAATAACTTATTTCTTCTCCTCTACTCCATCTATGACCTCATCATACAAAGGCAATGTAAATTTAAAAATGCTACCTTTACCTTTTCCTTTACTTTCAGCCCAAATCTTACCACCGTGTTCTTTAATAATCTTTTGTGCAATAAAAAGTCCCAAACCAGAGCCACCAGTGTGTATCTGAGCCACACCACTACCTCGGACAAATTTTCTAAATAAACCTTTTACTTCTCTAGGATCAATTCCAATACCAGTATCTTTAACCAAGAAAACTAGTTCTTTATCATCAAACTCTACACTAGCTGTGACCTTGCCCTTCAAAGTATATTTGATAGAATTATCAATCAAATTCAGAACTACTTCACGAAGCTTATCACTATCTGCAAAAATCATAGGAACCTTTTTGCGTGACTTTTTATAAGATAATTTTAATTTTTTCTGGCTAGCTTGAGCAGATAATTCTTGGATAACACTATTAATCATGTCACTAATTTGAATAGGATGTTTTTCTAGCTTTAGACGACCTGATTCTATCCTAGACACATTTAATAAAATATTAATCAAACGAGCCAAACGAGCTGAACTTTCAAACAAATCTTTTATAATCTTTCTAAAATTGTGTGGCAAAACACCAAAATCACCTTCCAACATCATAGATAAATAACCTTTGATCGCAGAAATAGGTGTACGTAATTGATGAGAGGCAATAGACAAAAATTCACTCTTACTTTGATCAAGTTCACGTAAACGCAGATTAGCTTCTTGTAATTCTAGATTGATGCCTTGCAAATTTTCATAAAGTTTCAAATTTCTAGAAACTATACCTACTTGATTAGTCAAAGCATTCATCATCTCAATGTCCATTGATGTAATTTTGTCTCTAGAAACAGGTAAGAAAAACTGAATTACACCAATAATCTTAGCTTCAGAAAAAACTGGTACACCAACAGCTGTTTTTACCTTCAAAAGTTTTTGAATTTTATCAATAATATCTTTGTCTATTGATGGAGTCAAAAAATCTGACATTTTATCTGAAAAAATAATTTTGCCAGTCAAAGCAGTTTTTGTACTAAAATTAAAATCTTCTTCCAGTTTTGACTCATACTTATTAGGTTCTTTGTCTAATAATTTAAAAGCTTGTTGTGTTAATTTATTATTAGTAATAGCACCAACTTGTAAAACTTTTTTTTCTTCGTCAATAAAACTCAAAATACCACCAACATAACCAAGTTCAGAAGAAACACTATCAGCAATCATTTGGTATATTTTTTTGAGATCCAAAGTTCGACTAACCATATTGGTCACTACCTGCATGGTTGTCAAAAATTTATTACGATCTTCTAAAGCTACATTAGCTTCCTGCAAGCTTTGAGTTCGCTCCTCTACTTGTGCTTTTAGGCTTATATTTAACTCTTGTACTTCTTCATAAAGCTTGGCTTTTTCAATAGCAGTAGCAATTTGCGGCGTCAAGACTTTGAAAAAATTGATATCATCTTGACCATAGAGATCACCTGATTGTTTGGCACTAAATAAGAAAATAGCTGTAAGTTTATTTTTTTCAATTACTGGAATAACCATTTCTATCCCTAGACTTTCAGCTTCTTTAATAAATTTATCTAAAACTTTGTATTCTAAGCTATCTGATTTAAAATTATCTAAATTACGCATCAATTCTTCTACAATCACAAAATCATGATGATCAGTAAGATAATCTGTAAAATGTTCAGATATTTTTAAGTTTTTTGAATTATTTTCAGAATTAGCTATTAATTTAAAATGTTTGTTAGTTGGTGTAAAAACAGATATTTTATGTATTTTCAGTTTATCTGCCAATAACTCAACAGCTTTTTTTAACAATTTATCAAGATCAATTTCACGAGCTACAATATTACCAGCTTCTTGCAAGAGAACTTGATAATCTATTTTGCCTTTATAAAATACTTTGTCTGTAAGTTTAGCTAATATTCTTTTTAAGGGATCTAAAAATATAACAACTAAAAATGCATCAACAATATAGATTATCATTTTACTGGCCTGAGTATTACCACCAATCAAATTACCAGTCCAAACAATAGAAAGAGCAAAAAAAGCAGCTACCGAAGCGACTAAAAGGCCATAAAGAATACTACGAGTAATGACTAAACGAATGTTCATTAGGCGGTATCTCATTATGGCATAAGCCATAGTTATAAAATAGAATGGTGTTAAAATAATTGTAACTGGATACATATTAATACCATAAATAAGTGGTATTAAAGATCCACCTCCCAAAAATCCTAAAAGTGATGAGAATAATAAATATTTTAATTGGCTTTTTTTTATTCCATAAGTATTTTTAAGGGCTATAATCATTTCAATAAAAACATATTGAGGAATAAATAAGTAATTAACTAGGTGTAAATAATAAAAAGTATTAGGTGTTTCAAAAAAAGTAAAAATTAACTTATGGGTAATATCCTTTATTAAAAAATTAGTACCAAAAAATAAATCTATCAAATTTAATATTAGAACTAATAGAGAATTTAAAGAAAATATAATTAAAATTATTTTTCTCTTCTTAACGAGGTCTAAAAATATTAAAATTACATAAAGTAAAAAAAGATAAACTAATATTGAGCCAATATACAAAATTTTAACCCAAATAAAAGCTAAATTAATATCCTGAACAACAAGTAAAGCATATCTACCTACAGCCCAAATAACAGCACTTAAATTAATTAAAACAAAAAATAAATTTAGTCTAGTCTTAATATTTTTAAATGACACAACTAATGCAATAATCAAACTGCCAAGTGCAGATGATAAAAAAATAATTTTATATAACAATAAAGAATCCATATTTTAAAAAAATAATTTAAATAATTCAAATATAGAAAAAAGTTTTACATTATTCCTTCGTAACTGTTGTGTATGACATCTCTTTGGATAAGAATAATATCTTCCACCCTCTTGTTTAAGGGTACATAAATTTTTAATACCTATAGAGGCTATTACATTAGTCATAATATCTATACCTAATTTCATCAATTGTACATCATGATATAAAATGCTTTTATTTTTTTTAAAGGGTATACTCCGTCTATCAATAATATTACCAGTATCTAAAGTTCTATCAACATAATGAACAGTGACACCAAGATTATTTTCATTATTAATTGCTGCGAAAATAGAAGGAAATGGCCCCCTATAATCTGGTAGTAATCCAGGGTGTATATTCATAGTGCCATATTTAGGAATAGAGAAAACTTCTTCACTAATAATCTGATCAAAAATGCAAGACAGGATTAAATCTGGTTTCTTTTCATATATATCATCTATTACATTTTTGGCATTAATATCATCAACTTTAATAATTGGTATTCCATACAATTTGGCAATTTTATTTATTGATATATAACGCTTCTTGTTAAAGAAAATAATATTAATTATATTAGATAAAAACATTATAATTTTATAAAAAACCATATAAGTACTTAAATACAACAAAAAATGATACCCAGATCGTTTAAATATTTTCTTTAATTGATAAAAAAAGGTACCATGCTTATCATTATATACATTAGATGTAAATATTACTACATCTTTATCTTTTATAACCTTAATA
>Ga0233429_1003483_pt1 | contig 14795 bp, 8 predicted proteins | sample SI_118_April2016_3_FD_179879 | JGI IMG/M metagenome (GOLD analysis project Ga0233429, IMG submission 179879) | Seawater microbial communities from Saanich Inlet, British Columbia, Canada - SI_118_April2016_135_MG | ecosystem: Environmental > Aquatic > Marine > Inlet | place: Canada: British... | reverse complement strand
ACGGATTTCCGGAAGCCATGGCTGAAATCAGCGAAATGCTGGATGTTCTGCCAACAAAGCTCAGGGAGAGACTGCTGGTAGAGTATACCAATGGTATTTTTTAATTCTAATTATAGATTTTTAACCACTAAATTTTCAAAAAAAACTAACTATGCATAGCCCATTTCCGTTCGATACACTGCTGGTTTTTGGATTCATGTCTATCATCCTTCTGGCCGGCGTCATTGTCAGAGCAAAAGTCTCATTTGTACAAAGGTATCTCTTCCCCAGTTGTCTCATCGGGGGATTGCTGGGAGCCATCCTGGTCAATTTTAAGATTGTGAACGTGTCTACATCCATGCTGGAGACCTTTGCTTACCATTTCTTTAATATCTCATTTATCTCTGTCGGACTGACAAAGGATTCCGAACCGCAACAGCCTGGAGAGAAAAAAGGCTCATTTCTCAAAGGAACCATCTGGATGGCCTTAACCCAGGGGATTACCTTTCCCATGCAGGCCCTGATCGGCGGCTTTGTTGTCCTGGCGTTCGGATGGTTTGGTACGGATCTGTTTAAGACTTTCGGCTTTTTGGGCCCCCTTGGCTTCAATGAAGGACCCGGCCAAGCGCTCTCCTTTGGAAAGGTCTGGGAAAGCGTCGGCTTCCAGCATGCCGCTACGATCGGGCTGACCTTTGCAGCTGTTGGTTTTGTTTTTGCCTTTTTCGTTGGCGTGCCCCTGGCAAACTGGGGCATCAGAAAAGGTCTTGCCAAAGGTGGCAGTAAAGAGCTGCCCTCTGAATTTGTTCGCGGATTCATGCCAAAATCGAAAGAGGGAGAAACTGCGGGGAATCAAAAGCTGCACTCCAGTAATGTCGATTCACTGGCCTTTCAGGCGGCAATGGTTGGACTGGTCTATGTCTTAGCTTATTTCACCGTCGACTTTTTGGGGAGCCTGGTGGGTGAAGAGGTGGCAAAAATGTTCTGGGGCTTTTTCTTCTTTTATGGCCTGGGTATTGCGATTCTGGTTCGAAAATTAATGGATTTGCTGGGTATCGGCTATCTGGTGGATAGTGGTATTCAAAAACGCATCACCGGCTGGTCAGTGGATTATTTGATCGTGGCAACCATACCGGCGATTCAGATTGCCGTTGTCTGGCAATTTATCCTGCCAATTGGCTTAATTGCTCTGATAAATGGCCTATTAACAACTCTGTTGGTACTGTTTCTGGGACGTAGACTTCTTTCGGAAAACCTGGAGAGAATGGTCGCTATGTACGGTACCGTGACCGGAACGGTCTCCTGTGGCCTGCTTTTACTGCGTATTGTTGATCCGGAGTTTAAGACATCTGTGGCAACAGAGCTTGCAGTGATGAATATTTTTGTCTTCCCAATCCTGACGCCTTGTGTCCTCTTGGTGAACGCCCCTGTTTTGTGGGGCTGGAGTCTCGAACTGACCCTTCTGGCTTTTGCAGGGATCGCTGTGGTGTCGTTTATTCTGATGAAGGCGCTCAAGTTGATTGATAGTCCGAAATTCTAACCTGGAATCCTGGCACGACAACGGTTGTCTCTGCTTTTTAGCAGAGACAACCGTTATGCTAAATATCGATATTGAAACCGGAATATTTGCATTTCATTAATATATTGATCAAGAAGAAACCTACCTAAGGAGAAATTGTTATGGCTGGCGGCTATATGGGAAAGTATTGTGTCATTGATCTGACGAAACAAAAAACAGAAGTGGTAGAACTGACAGACAATTTTTACCAGAAATACCTTTCCGGCTATGGCCTGGGAGCAGCTGTCATTACAGAAAGGCAGAAGCCGGGTATTGATCCACTGTCCGCAGAGGCACATCTGGGTCTGTGCTCGGGATTGTTGACTGGAACCGGCACCTCCTTTTCCGGACGTTTCATGACTGTCGGAAAATCCCCGCTGACAGGAGGTTGGGGGGATGCCAATTCAGGTGGTTTTCTCTCAAGGGAAATAAAGCGTACGGGTTATGATGCGGTGTTTTTTACGGGTATCTCCAAGGATCCGGTCTGGGTTCATATTTCAGATGAGAAAATCGAATTCAAAGACGCTAAAGATCTCTGGGGCAAGGACAATATCGAAACCAATGCACAGATCAAAGAGTCCCTGGCGGATAAAAAAGTCCAGGTGGCCTCGATCGGCGTCGCCGGGGAGAAACTCTCTTTTATGTCTGGAATTACAACAGATGATGGTAGAATTGCTGCCCGTTCCGGTCTGGGAGCCGTGATGGGGTCGAAAAAACTGAAGGCGGTCTCCTTTAGAGGAAAACAGGAAGTCCCTATTGCTGATAAGGCTGGCACCAAGGCAATTACCAAAAAGTTTCTGGAAGACTATAAAAAGTCCAAGGGCGGTGACCGTTTTACCCTCAAGATCATGGGATTTTTGAGTAAAGTTATCGCCAGAACCGGTATCAGCGTCCCCGCATCAGCAAGTGTTGTCAGGGAACTGTATAAGAAATATGGAACCCCCGGGTTGACAGTCCTTTCCGGTATGACAGGGGATACCCCCATCAAAAACTGGGCGGGTGTTGGCTATACCGATTTTACATATGAAAAACTGATGAATATCGGTGGAGACAAGGTCGTTTCCAACCAGAAGAAGAAGTATGCCTGCCAGAACTGCCCCCTGGGGTGTGGTGGCTTACTGGACATCAAAAAAGGCCGCTATGCGGGGACCGAAGGACACAAACCCGAATACGAAGCGTGGGGTGCTTTCGGTAGCATGATGTTGGTAGATGATTACGACGCCATCGTCGAAGCAAATGAAATGTGTAACCGGGCTGGGATTGATTCCATTTCAACAGGTGTGTCGGTTACATTTGCTGTGGAGTGTTTTGAGAACGGCTTGATTGATGAGAAGACGACTGGTGGTTTGAAGTTGGGTTGGGGCAGGGCTGAAGAGGTCGTGAAACTGACAGAGATGATCATCAACCGCGAGGGGTTTGGTGATATTCTGGCGGATGGAGTCAAGATCGCCGCGCAGAAAATCGGCAATGGTGCCGAAGCATTTGCGGTGCATGCCGGTGGACAGGAACTGCCCATGCACGACCCCAGACTGGATTCAGGTTACGGTCTCGCATATCAGTGCGAACCAACCCCCGGACGTCATACCATTTCCTGCAACATGTATCCGGAACTGTTTGCTGTCAATCAGCAATTCCCGGAAGCCAAAAAGATAATCAAACAAGGCCAGAGTAAAGTGCAAAAAGAAGCCCGGCAGTATGCGACGGGATCATTTTTTATGCAGCTCATCAATGGGTGTGGATTATGTGAGTTTGGGCCGATGACAGGTCTGCTGCCGATCGCTGACTATATCAACGCCATCACCGGCTGGAATTTATCCACAGCGGAATACTTCAAAACCGCAGAGCGGATCCTGAGTCTACGCAAGGCGTTTAATGTCAGAGAAGGGGTTACCGTGGCGGATGCAAAACTCCACGAGCGGGCGATTGGGAAGACACCCCTTACCAGTGGACCGTTGAAAGGGGTGACGGTTGATATCGAGGGATTGCAGCAGGCGTTTTTTGATCTCATGGGGTGGGAAGCCTCCACCGGCGGTCCCAGTGCAGAAAAACAGAAAGAACTGGGGATCGAATCCCTTTTTTAATAGAAACAATCAGGAGACAGAATTAATGGGACGATATGCGGAAAGTTACACCGCCATTGAAACGAGTACGGCTTACGAAACTGTTATTCAGAAAGGAAAAGACTATACGTCGCCCTCTGTAAAAACATTCGAGGCCTACTCAAAACCACTCTCCCTCTCAAAGGGAGATGGCCAGTATTTATGGGACACGAATGGGAAAAAATACATTGATTTAATGGCTCAGAACCTTTGCATTAGTGTGGGGTACTGCCATCCACTGGTGAACAGCGAAGCCAGAAAACAGATGGATAGTCTCACCCATTCTACGGCCATGTATGTTCATCCAGTCGCCGTGCATTATGCCCAGGAGTTGGCAGCAAAGTTCCCCGCAGGCCACGACTGGGTGGTCCAGCTGGTGAACAGCGGCGCCGAAGCTATTGATGTGGCTCTGATGATGGCCAGGGTCTATACAGGCAACAATGACATGCTTGCCCTGCGCACGGCATATCACGGAGTTCACGGGCCTGCAATGTCATTGACCGGTATTCACACTTTCCATCAGAATGTGCCTTTGGATCCTGGTGTGTTGCATGTAGCCAATCCACATCCTTACCGAGGTATATTTGGTGATTCGATCGATGGCTATCTTGACGAGATCGAGCGGACCATTGAATCATCAACGCCGGGGGAAATAGCCGGATTTATGGTTGAACCCATTCAGGGATTTGGCGGTGTCATCCCCATGCCTGAAGGCTATTTATCCGGCGCATTTGAGCGCGTCCGGGCAGCTGGCGGGCTGTGCATTGTAGACGAGATTCAAACTGGATTCTCGCGAACCGGTGAGCATTTTTGGGGATTTCAAGCGGACGATGTCGTTCCGGATATCATCGTCCTCGGCAAAGGCATCGGCAATGGATTTCCACTCTCGGCCGTAGTGGCCAAACGCGAAGTGGCGGAAGCCATGGCCCGGAAGAAATGGTTCAACACCTACGGATCCAACCCCATCAGTTGTGCCGCTGGACGTGCCGTACTTAGGGCTATTGATGAGGACGGTACGCAGCAAAACGCCAAAGAGACCGGCGCCTATTTAAAGGGCAAGCTGGAAGGGCTGATGAATAAGTTTGATATCATCGGTGATGTGAGAGGACGGGGTCTGATGATGGGAGTTGAACTCGTCACAGACAGGACATCGAAAAAGCCGGCCGAGAATGAAACCGCCCGTGTGGTTGAAACCGCCAAAGATCTGGGAGTTGTGATTGGAAAGGGCGGTGCTTTGGGAAATATACTTCGTATCAACCCTCCCCTCTGTATCCAGAAAGAGGACATGGATAATGTGGTGGAAATTCTGGACGAAAGTTTTCGGAAGCTTTAGCTATCCTCCTTAGCTGACAACCTGTCTGGCAACCATCCTGCAAGATTTATCAGTGGCTTGAGGCAGGACCAGGTACGCCCTGGCCCAACCTGAGCCTCTGAAAGCCCGTTCCCCCTGTCAGAGAGCAGCATCCCCCTTGATAGAAACAGACCCCTATGTTAGGCTACCAAAGGTAAAGCAACGGTCTGACCCTCTTTTTCCGATCTGTTTACAAACTTCGATCAAATACCCATATGAAGCGTCAGGACAAATTCATCCCCCCTTTCTATCTGAAAAACAGAACCCTGCAAAGCATCCTGGCCAGCAGTAAGTTGAGAACGCTGAGGAAGGATCCCATGCGGACAGTCGCGGTTGAGCAAATTCTGGACGTGGGAGACGGAATCAAGCTGCAGGGATTCTATTCGAAAAGCAAAGGACTTGCCAGGGGTCTGGTCATCCTGCTGCATGGTTGGGAGGGCAGCGCCGAATCAGCTTACATTGTCAGCACTGGCCGGTTTCTTTTTGAGGCCGGCTACGATGTTTTCCGACTGAATCTGAGGGATCATGGTGAGAGTCACCATCTCAACGAGGGCCTTTTCTTCGGCACCTTGCTGGAAGAGTCATTTAATGGCGTCAAGGCCATTGCCGACCAGCACGAACAGACACCTGTCTTCCTGATCGGTTTTTCCATGGGCGGAAATTTCGCCATCCGCATGGCGCGTCACTGTAACACAACCCCGATTTCCAACCTCAAACATATCTTCTGCATCAACCCGCCTTTGGACCCCATGCAGGCAACTCTGAACATTGATACGAATCCGCTGATGAAGAAGTACTTCATCAAGAAGTGGAGACGTTCCATGACAAAAAATCAAACTCTCTACCCTGAGCAATATGATTTTTCGGCGGCTTTTGCTGCGGACAGTTGTTGGGAGATGACGGAACTCCTCTTGAACCGGTATTCTGATTACCAGGATCCAGCAGTCTATTTTAGTGAGTATCAGCTGAAAGAAGGGTACCTGGACAGGATTCAGCTGCCGCTGACCATTATTACAGCCGAGGACGACCCCATCATTGCCGCAGAAGATTTCAGAAAGACCCCGCTTTCGAAGACCGTTGAGCTGGCTATCCAACCGTTCGGCGGCCATTGCGGCTATATCGAGGACCTGAAATTCACTGCCTGGTACTGGCGTTTTATTCTTGAAAAAATAGATAATATTACAGCATGATAGAGACAAGGGGGTCGTTAAAAAACCGCTTCACTTTTCATGCAGAATCTTAAAGACGAGAGTATCTATTCAGCTCCCCTCCGTCGAGGGGATTATAATTCAAAACACGCATGAATCCATCCATGGAGCTGTTGGAAAACGTCCTGTTTTCCATCGTTTTGAATCATAATCCCCCCGACTCCGGTAATGTGGTGAATAGTTACAGACGAGATTGAGTTTGCTTAGTTGCAATAACGCAATTTCTATTAACTTATCTGCCCAGTCCTGCAAGTTCTATATCTATTTTTATCGGGGGCGTATCTGAATTACGAATCATTGAGAGGCTGTCTGAAGGACAACCTGCCACACAGTTACCACAGCCGAGACAATAGTCATGATTAATAGAAGCATGGTCGTTTTCAATACAAATTGCCTCTACCTGACAACCGGAAACACATTCTTCGCACGCAGTACAGTTTTCAATATCAACCGTCACCTTAAAGTTTGAAGGGGCCACATTGATAAGCCCTCTGTAACGCTTCATTTTTAGAAGAAAGTCACAACAGCATCCGCAACAATTGCATAATACATGATTAAAACCAAAAATATCATTGATATTATGAACCAACCCTGCGTCTTCACATTCTTTTAATATTACCAGACATTCATCCTGATTGACACGCTCTGCAAATCCACGGTCAATCATATAATCGGCTACTTTTCCAAAATAAAAACAACAATTATCAGGAACGTTTTCAATTTTGCAGGGATTACCCGTTAACTTGGCTGTATGGCGGCAGTGACAATAACCCACGGCAATGGAGTCCTCCAATGCTATAGTTGCACTGACCTGTTCATAAGACCTTATAGACGTATTGTCCGGAAGCTCCTGTTCAACAGGAATCGTACGAAGACCAGCAGGTACCTTATTGGCTCGTTCTGGATTATTGTAGAACTCGCTGCTACACTTTTCCATGGCGTTCATCATTTCCTTAACGATGCGCGCTTGTTCAATGTCTTCAGGTGTCTCGGTTCCCCGCATAGACTGAAATTCCACCAAACCAGGTACAAAGGGAACAACAGAATATTCCTTTTCGCCCTCATCATTTCTTGATACAAAGATCAGCCCTTTATCAGCCATCGTTTCCAGAAAACCCGTCAATTCTTTCTGATTTCGGTTGAATAGCTCTGCCAGGGCTTTGGATGTATGTGCACCCATGGGTATTTCTGCTGCCAGAGCTGCCTGCTCTTCTGTATAAATGCTTTTTAAAAAATTTAATACCGGCTCTATGAGTGGAAATGACGGCCGGTTTTTATTTAATCTGTCGCCTAGCTTATGATATATATCTGAACTCATTGTTGCCCTCATCAGTTATAGTTTGTATGAAAAATATACTCAAGTAAGTGTAATTTTGGTGTTTCTACTTAATGCTGCTGTTTACCCCGCCTGAATTGGGAGCCTAAATTGGGAGACATGGTGCTTTTTTTTCTATCGTGTCCCCTAATTTAGGCTCCCAATTTAGGCTCAGATCTTTTTCATCCTTCGTTGTGACGGGGGCGTCATGGCAGTTAGTACGAAACTATCAAATTTAAGTATACATAGTCGTATCTGAGATGCAGCAGGCTGTCAAGCTTCATATCGCCGTCAGGGCGCCCTGTCAATAAACAATCCGTCTGATCAGGATATTATTTCCGTTCCGTAAGATCATCTTCTCAGTTCTGACAACATTTTTGTCAGCTGGGGTAAGATCTCTTGACCCGCGGCTGTATTATATAGATTTCTCATCTCTTTCGGATCGTTTTGAAGGTCGAACAGCCAGGGGGCACGTCCCCTTTCGAATTCGATATACTTATAGCGGTCAGTTCTGACGCCCACATAACCTGGCGTATTCTCCGGGTAGTATCGCCAGAATTCCATCAGAAATGATTTCCGACCTGTGTTAGCCCCGTCTTTGAGTAACGGAAGAAAACTCTGTCCATCCATTTCCTTGGGAACAGGTACGCCAGCGACCTCCATCAAGGTCGGTGCAATGTCAATATTCAGTGTCAGCTGACGTCTTTGAGCTCCGGTGTCCTTGATAAGCCAGGGGGCTCTTACGATCATGGGGAGGCGTGCAGACTCTTCATAAGGCTCACGGATACCATGTCGATCATGGGTCCCCCACTGCATACCGTTATCGCCCATGTAAACGACCAGCGTGTTATCCCGCAGCCCCATTTGATCGATTTTATCCAGCAAGGTCACAATATCCCGATCCATCGCAGTCAGTGTTTCACAATAGCCCCGATACTGGTTGTGATATGAGCCCATCATCACCCCCTGGAACACATTACCCCTGGTTTTTCCATACCACATGGAATCCGCATGTTGCGGGAGAACCCGACTAAGATCCTCCTTAGCGTACATGCCGGATATCCCTTTTGGAGATTGATAGGGTGGATGTCCCGGGCGATGGGACAGGTAGACGCAAAATGGTTTCCGTTCATCTTCCGGCGCATTGGCATGTTTCTCGATGAACTCGATGGCATAGTTGTTTATCTCTTCGGTAATATATGGTTTGCGCGATGGCACTTCCTTACCATTTACAATCATCGGACAGTTGAAGTAGGATCACCTCCTTGGTCATCCAGAAGAAGGGTACGATGAAGGAAGCGAGAATTTTCTCTTTCAGGGGTGCTCCGCCAATATGGGATAGGCTGAAAACCAGAAGAGTCCCGAAAGCCACAGAGGCAAAGTAGAGGATTCCGGAGATTTTGTTCAAATACAGATAAACCGGCTCATTGCTGAAGGGTCGAAGGCTGAAATAACTCGTCATCGATACAACAGCAGATTGTCCAAAGTGCCTGCTGATCTGTTTTCGTAACTCTTTGATCAACGATGGAGAGGGCGGTTTTAGATTTTCCAGCGGGTTAGATTTACCGATATGGTGATATTTAACATTTCCGAAACGATGATGGGGCCTATGAACTTCCAGAACAATAGAAATCCACATGAAAGGTTTTACGAGAAAAAAAACAGACATGAAATAAACGAGTTACAGCAAGTGAAGTAATTGATATGGGGAATATTGGGGGTGAAATGGTGGAAATTCAAAATTAGTGATGAGGTCAAAATCGTCCTTGGCCATGATCGTAAAAATATTCATACAATCTATGGCCGATACTGCCATTGTTGTTGCTAATCGACCTTCGCCATCAGTGAGGGTTGTATCACCTTGAACGGCTTTACGGATGCTTAGCTTAAGTGCCCCATCACTTTCACAGCAGTCGAAACATTTAAACCCTGATAAAAACCCAGCAGATTTATTAAAGTCAGTAAACTTAGATAATAACGAAGAACCTATGATATGAGTATCGGTTATTGCTATCACAAAACGACTTTGTGAAGGGAGTGCTTTGCAGCGTTAAGTTCCTGGAAGGCAACAGGGTCAAATTCCCTGCGAGAATAGAAGTTCAAACAGAAACAAAACCTGAGAAGAAGAAGTAATTCAACCCGGCCGGAATCTGTCAATTAGTGGAGAGGATCTCAGCTAATTCTATTTTTGAGGAATGATGAAACTGATAACAAAAGAGTTTGAGGAGCTGTTCAAAAACTATCCGCTCTATTCACGGAAGGAAGCGGAAGATCAGAAATTGATTATTTTTGTCTTTTGAGTCCCTATCACTATTTGATAGAGATCTTTAAGTCATTAACCATTTTTTTCAAAATATCTAAAGCCTCTTCAAAATCATACTGACCAATCATCTCATCTAATTTTTCCAGTTCTTCATGGTAATTGGTACCTTTTAGCTGTTCCATCAACTGCTCAAGGACACCTGCAGCCTCAGTATCATCTTCCTTTAAGAGAGCTGATAATTCTTGTATCAACGGTTCAAGCTTTTTTAGATCCAGTTCGGATTTTAAATCAACTTCGTGTACCTTTGATTTCATATTGGCGCTTTCCAGTTCTGTTATTGAGGCCAATACCTGATCCAAGTGAGTTTGTACCGATTCAATTTGTATACTCGCGACATTTATTCCATCTTTGATAATTCCAGATTCCAAATCACGGGCCGCCACATGGAGTTCCATTGCGCCAATATTACCCGAGACACCTTTGATTGTATGTGCGAGGCGAGTGGCCAGTTCAACATTTCCACTCTCTAATGCAGTGGTGATGTCATCAATCGAATTCACCTGATTTTTACAGAATTTTCGAAGCAGGTTGCGATAAAGCTTTTGATTACCTCCGACCCTGGAAAGTCCAGTAGTAATTTCTATTCCAGGAAGTGATTGTGGTATGTCTTCTTCCTGCTCCTGGGGTGATTCTTCTTGCCTAGAAACAAGATGTTCGGGTATATCCCGTTCCCCCGGTTTGATCCATTGAACTAATGCTGAAAACAGCTGGGGAGGATCAATGGGTTTCGCAACATGAGCGTTCATTCCTGCTTTGGTGGCCTGCTCAATATCACTTAACATAGCACTGGCAGTCATTGCTAAAATGGGCAGATCAGCATGTTCTGGATTATCCCTGATTTTACGGGTTGCTTCATAGCCATCCATCACCGGCATCTGCACATCCATCAGCACCACATCATATTCTGACGTCATCACCATTTCAACGCCTTCTTTGCCATCATTCGCTATTTCAACAATAAAACCTGCTCCTTCCAAAATTTCCTGGGCCACCTGCTGGTTGATTTCGTTATCCTCCACCAATAAAATGCATGCTCCCTGGATGGATCGCAATGATTCTTTGTCAAAACCCTTTGATGATCCACGAGACGCGGCAGCAGATTCATCTCCATGACCAAAGACCGCCGCAAAAATAAAAGAACTGCCAACACCCGGCTCGCTTTCCACCCAGATTTTCCCGTTCATCATTTCTACCAGGCGTTTGCTGATGGTCAGTCCCAGTCCAGTTCCTCCGAACTTTCTTGTGGTCGAACTATCTGCTTGTGAAAAGGATTGAAACAACTTCCCGATTTGTTCCTTTGTTAATCCAATTCCAGTATCTTTTACCGCAAATTGAAGGGTCAGCTTTTCAGATGTTTCATCTATCAATTCAGTTTCGATAGTAACCGATCCTTTCTCGGTGAACTTTACAGCGTTATTCGACAGGTTGATCAGGACCTGCCCCAACCTGAGTGGATCTCCAATCAGGAACCGGGGGATCTCAGAAGGAGTCTTAAATACCAGAGCCAGTCCTGTTTCCTCAGCTTTCAGTGAGATCAGGGTGGACACATTATCAAGAACGTCATCAAGATGAAAATCAATGGATTCCATATCCATCTTGCCGGCCTCGATCTTGGAGAAGTCCAGGATATCGTTGATAAGCCCCAACAGTGAAGTTGCAGAGACATGGGTTTTCTTCAGATAGTCCTGCTGCTTGGGAGTCAGATCAGTTTGCATCGCCAGATGAGTCATCCCCATAATGGCGTTCATCGGTGTTCTGATTTCATGGCTCATATTGGCCAGAAATTCGCTCTTGGCCTTGGTCGCCTCCTCAGCCACCCTTGTAGCCTCTTCAGCTAATCGGTTGGCAATCTTCAATTCCTCTTCTGCCCTTTTCCGTTCATCGATTTCACGACCTAGCCTGCGGTTCCAAAAAACAACGACACCAATAATAATAATGACGCTACCGCCTATTGGCAGTGCAAAGATCAGTATTTGTCTGAGATCCCATCCAATCTTGACCTCAATGGCCATCCAGGTATTTTTTATCCGATTTCTCTCCTTATCATCTATTGAATCGATTGTTTTGTTCAGTATATCCACCAACTCTGGCAGTCCTTTACGCACACCGATGTGAAGGTCGAAAAAGAACTCTGTGGGGGCAGCGATTTTAATCGTCTGGTTTTCAACACGATCAAGTTCGTGGGTAATCGATGCCAGATTATCCACAAAGGCATCAACCTCCCTTGAGTCAAGCGCCTGTATCCCTAAACTGAGATTGTCCTGGGGCACTACTATAATATCGGGGTAATTCTGCGATATTTTTTCCTGGGTAATGTATCCTTTAACCACACCAACCCGCTTTCCTGACAGGTCCTTCAGATTGTCTATAAACGCCCCGTCTTTCCGTGTGGCAACTACCATCGGTGATCGAAAATAGGGCTTGGTAAAATCCAGATATGATGACCGTTCTTCTGAGTAGGAAACCGCCGGAACAATATCCAGCGATTTATCTTTAATCTTCGCCATCACTTCAGTCCAACTCAGGCCATACTGGGGCTTGAATGTCAGTCCCAGGCGATCTGATATCACGTTGATGTAACCCGAAGCAATCCCGCTGAAAATTCCTTTCTCATCTAGAAAAACAAATGGGGGCCAGGCAAAATCGTCCCCCAGCGTAAAGCTCGAATGATCCAACAACCAGTCCTGTTCCTGATGTGAAAGGGTAACACTGACCTGCTTGCCTACTTGGTGTTGCAATAGAAGTAACCATCTCTTTTCAATTTTCTCCATTTCAACATTCGAAATCGCATTCAAGCCTTTCTGCAGAATATCACGTTGAATTCCCCGTCCTCTCAGCACTCCCATGTGCAGCGCTGTATCTTCAGCTTTCAGCAACCCTGAATCGCCGACTATTTTTACATTGGGAATATAGTTACGATCTAAAATGTATGAAATAGTCCCAATACTACCGACAAACGCTTCTGTTCGGCCGTCGGATACCATTTGTAACGCTTCTTTTGAGTTTTTTGCCGGTAGCCGTTCAATCTGCGGATAAAAATGCGCGATTTTATCAGAAATTGAATAACTTAAAACCGACGCGATTTTTTTACCTTTCAGATCATCCAGAGAGGTGATGTTATGATTATCTGAATGAGTGACCAGCACCGAAGGATTTGACGCATATCTGTAAGTATAGGCAATGTACTTCTTGCGCTCCTCGGTTTTGTATAGTGCCGGTAGAATATCAATATCTCCTGCATGGAAACGATCCATCAGTTCGCTCCAGGTATAGCCGTTTATCCATTCCACCTGAACCCCGATTTTTTTTAGTGCCAGGTTAACCAGATCGATCGTATACCCCTTTGGAACACCGTCCTCAGCAAAATCAAAAGGAGGCCAGTCCAGTTCGTTTGCAATCTTCCAAACCGGGTTCTTGATCAACCAGGCTTTTTCATCAGCAGTGAACGAAATATCAGGCTCTCTTCTTTTAGTTAATCCCAGCCATTTTTCTTTCAGTACACTCAATTCATCATCGGTCACTGCTCTCATTGCTTTGTCCAGTATTCCAGTGAGAGGAGCAAAATCTTTTCTAACACCAATATGAAGTGGAATAGGTTTTTCTGACGCAAAACCAATATCTCCTCCGACCTTTAAGTTGGTCACCTGTTGCTGTGCGGCTATATAATTGACAACAGGCATAATATCAAACAGTGCATCTGCCTTCCTGCGAGACACCGCTAACATAGCTTCTGCGGTGTTTGCAACCTCAAGAATATTGATCTTTGGATGGTTCTTTAAGAATTCTTGAAGGTAAAAGCCCTTTTGTATAGCAAAGGTTTTTCCATATAGATCTTTGATGGATGCAACAATGGGATAATCATCTCTTGTATAAAGAACCTGAATGATCTTCATATAAGGCCTGGTGAAATTTAAAAACTTTTCACGCATAGGGGATCTGGCGATGTTGAGCATCACATCGAGATCATGTTTTTTAATCTTTTTTATGAAATCATTCCAACTAGGTCCTGAAATGTATTGGATTTCGATGCCCAGTTTTGATGCCAGCAGGTTCATATAGTCAATGGAAAATCCTTTGGGTTTGTCATCCGCAAAAAAATTAAACGGTGCCCACTCCTTTTCATTATGTACTCGAACAGTTGGATGATCCTTCAACCAGGTTTTTTCCCTTTCTGTTAAGACTATTTGTGGCTTTTCAGTCATTCCTGCTGCCAGCCATTTTGAAGTAATTTGATCCTTCTCGGCCTCTGTTATACTAAGTACCGCCTTAGTCAAAATCGTTTGCAAAATTGGGTGATCCTTATGTACAGCTAGGCGTAAATTCGCAAAATCAGAATCACCAATCAGTGCCTCCCCTGACATACTGAGCCCGGTCAACATATTTCGGGACACGATGTGTTGAAAGACCGCAATTTCACCCAGAGCAGCATCCGCTTTCCCAAACAGGACCGCTTTTAAGCTGGCTAAAATATCTTTCATCGGTAAGCGGTTGATATTCGGGTAGGATTTTTTCAGAGCCTCTCCCTGATAAAAACCTTTTGGAAAAGCAACCGTTTTGCCGTCGAGTTGCGCCATGTTCTCATAGCGTGCTGTAGACAGACTGACGATTACATTGGGATTTCGAGCATAAGCTGGGGTATAGAGTAAATATTTTGACCGTTCCTCGGTTTTGACAATATTGAGCATGACATCAATCTCTTTATTTTTTGTCATGGTCAAAAACTGATCCCAATCCGGACCGGTTAGGTATTCAACTGTAATCCGCAGTTTCTCAGCCAGCAGGTTCATATAGTCAATGGACAAGCCTTTTGGACTATTATTCTCAAAATAGTTAAACGGGGGCCAGTCTTTTTCGTTGTGAACTCGAAGAACCGGATGCTCCTTGAGATATGCTTTCTCTTCTGGAGACAGATTAAAAGAGTTGTCTTGAACATTTAGTTTTTTAACAAAAGCCATATATTCATCG